>CERV01026514.1_pt1 | contig 25274 bp, 27 predicted proteins | sample 530871 | NCBI WGS metagenome assembly CERV01 (sample SAMEA2621045, study PRJEB7988) | marine metagenome | biome: marine biome (ENVO:00000447); feature: deep chlorophyll maximum layer (ENVO:xxxxxxxx); material: "saline water (ENVO:00002010), including plankton (ENVO:xxxxxxxx)" | depth 50 m
GCGACACCAATTGCAGAAACTAAACCAAGTTGTGCTAAAACTAGTACTAATTTTTTTAATTGCATAATTTTATCCCTTAAAAAAAGTGGTTACATCTAATAGACGTAACCACTTATCAAAAAGTCAGGCTAATGCAACTATTTATTTAACAAGCTTTTTACTTATCAAGTACTCCATATTAAATCTAGCTCTTTGATTACCTTGAGCAGCTGATTTTTTATACCACTCATAAGCTATGTTTGGATTTTTTTCAACTCCATTCAATCCTTGTTCATAAATTAATCCTATATTAAATTGTGCTTGATGTTTATTCTTTAATTTAAGACAACCTTCTAAAGTTGACATTTGAGCAGAACAGCCAGTTAATGTGATTTCTCTTGTTCTTGTTTTTTTTATTTGTTTTTTTTGTGTTGGCCAGAATGCAGTTAATCTATTCCCTGTTTCATCCATGACAATGTCCCAAAAAGTTTCAGATACTTCAATTCTTGTAGTTGGTACTTCTTGAAAATCCGTGATATGGACTCCGTCTTTCATAGCATAGGCAACAAAGCTGCCTCCCATCAATAATGATAATAACCATTTAGTAGTTTTACTAAATGAACTAGATTCTTTTTTAAAATGGCCTTGAAGATAACCTTGTTTGATTAATTCAGTAACAATTTCTTTATAAATTGGGTCTTTATTTTCTCTAATTTCCCTATCAATTTCTGATGATTTTTTTTGAAAAACCGCACGAACTAATCTAGCTTGTAATTTCATTTGGGGATTCATACCAGGTACTTTTTTCCCTGCAAAAATAGCAAACCAATCCCTTTCATTTTTTTTCATTAATTATTACCTTCTTTGCAATGTTCAACATAAGGTTGTAACTTTTCATAACATCGACTTACATACTCTTTGGTTGCAGCAAGTGTTCTACCAATTCTTAAACTTATATCTTTATTGCTAAGTTCTTCCATTTTTAGCTGCATAACAAGTGCTCTTTCAGGCATATCTTTAGCAAATTCCTGTATTCCCAATTGAATACATTCTTCTTTGTCTCCATGTTTTTCTTTTTCTTCAGATATTTTGGCAATTATTTCATCATCATTTAAAACTTCTTCAGAAACATTATTTTTATATTTTTCATTTTTTCTAAAATGATCCATCATGTTATTCCTTGCTATTGTCCAACACCAAGCTCTAAATTTTTTAGGGTCTTTTACTTGATATACTTTTAAATAAATATTTAAAAAACTTGTTGTTATCAAATCTTTAGCGTCTTCTTCACTAATTCCACTCTTCCTATAAAATCCCATAAAAGGTTGGTATAATTTTTCATAAAGCTCATTTGTACCCTTTTCTTTTAATGAATCTTCTGTGCTTTGTAAAAGTTTTAATTCCTTTTCAAACCCCATGCTTTCTCCTGTATACCTATTAAGACGTATCTAAAAAATTAATGTCAGGATATTAATTTAATATTTGATTCATTTATAATGCCTGACTTTTAAAAATAATATACGTCTATTTAGTTGTAATAGTTGATTTCCTCCTGTTTAGTGCTATTACCGTGAGGCTCGAGCGTAATCCGGGCCACCTTATTTAAAAAAAAATTATTTGGTTGAGGTTTTTTTAGTATCAATTTTTAAATCCAAATCAATACCATCAACACCTTTCAAAAATTCTTTTGTATATTTTATTTTTTTAACTTTTGTATATTTTATTTTTTTGGTTGATGATCTATCTCTATTACTAAAAATCACATGGAATATTGATACTAAAACTATGAATATTGAAAAAATTAAAATGCCAACTATGATCTCAGTAAAATAAATATTTAAATAAGTGGTGAGAATATTAGTCATGAGATTCTATTTTATATAATTTATTTTTATTATATTATGCTAGTGTTGTTATGTGATTAATTTTTTCAGGAGTTTAAGTTATGCAAAAAAATATTCTCATATTAGTTATTATTGCTTTAGTAGCATATTTTGGCTATTCATCATATCAAGGAGATGGATCTGTATCATCAGATACTGAGTCAGCTTCTAGTTCAGACGGTGTTAAAGCTTTCCATCCAACTGATGACGTGAGTGCTCAATCACAAGGTGGTAAGGGTCATACAAGTGATGGATCTGAAGTACAATTACCTTAAGAACATTAAATATTTAAAAAGGGCTTTTTAAAAAGCCCTTTTTTTTATTCGATTAATTTAACTAAATCTTCTACAACTTGTTTAGCATCTCCAAAAACCATCATTGTTTTTTCTAAATAGAAAAGTTCATTGTCAAGACCAGCATAACCGGTAGCCATAGATCTTTTATTAACAATAACCATTTTAGCTTTTTGTGCCTCTAAAATGGGCATACCATAAATAGGGCTGCCAGGGGTTTTAGCTGCTGGGTTAACTACATCATTTGCTCCAATAACTAAAACGACATCAGTCTGGCCAAATTCACTATTAATATCATCCATCTCTACAACTTGTTCATAGGGTACATCTGCTTCAGCCAACAAGACGTTCATATGTCCTGGCATTCTTCCAGCAACAGGATGAATTGCATATTTTACATCTATCCCCTTTGCAAGTAGTTTCGATGTTAATTCTTGTAAAGCATGTTGAGCTCTTGCTACCGCTAAACCATAACCGGGTACAATAATTACTGTATCTGCATTAGTAAGCAAAAATGATACGTCATCTGAAGAACCAGATTTTACTTGTCTATCTGTCTTAGAACTAATATCTTCAGCTACATCAGATCCAAAACCGCCTAACATTACTGAAATAATAGATCGATTCATTGCTTTACACATAATATAAGATAGAATTGCGCCAGATGATCCTACACATGCACCTGCAATAATTAAAACTGAATTATTAAGAGTAAATCCAATACCGGCTGCGGCCCATCCGGAATAACTATTTAACATTGACACTACAACAGGCATATCTGCTCCACCAATGGGAATAATCAAAGTAACCCCAAGTACTAACGCTATAGTAACCATAATAAAAAAAGCAATTATTGATTCCGTTTGGAAATAAATGGTACCGAAAGATATCATTGCTAGTGCTAAAATTAGATTAATCCAATGTTGAGATTTAAATACTATTGCTTTAGCACCAAACTTTCCAGATAACTTTCCAAAAGCAATCACAGATGCAGTAAAGGTTATCGCTCCAATAAAAGCTCCGATAAATAATTCAAATCTTTGAACAATAGTATGTATTTCTACTTCATTTAGTACTGCTGCAATTGCAATTAAAACAGCAGCTAAACCTACAAAAGAATGCATTAATGCTACTAATTCAGGCATTTTGGTCATCTGTACAGTTTTAGCTGCATATATACCAATTCCTGCACCGAGTAATAATGGGATAATTATGAATAAATTTATCAAATCTTGCCCAATCAACAAAGTTGCGCTAACTGCTATGAACATACCAATCATTCCGAATAGGTTTCCCCTTCGTGCAGAAGTTGGAGAAGACAAGCCTTTTAATGCTAATATAAAAAATATAGCAGCAATTAAATAAGCCAACATAGATAAAGCTTGATCAGTCATTTATTTTTTCTCTTTTTTATTTTTAAACATTTCTAACATTCTTTGAGTAACAAAAAACCCTCCAAATATGTTAATTGCAGCGAAAAATATAGCAACTGCACCTAAAATGCTGCTAAATGTTACTATCTCCCCGTTAATTTCTACTACTTGTAAGATTGCACCTACTACTACAATTCCAGAAATAGCATTTGTTACAGACATAAGTGGTGTATGTAATGCAGGAGTTACATTCCAAACAACGTGGTATCCAACAAAAATTGCCAGAATAAAAATACTAATGTTTTGAATTGTTAATAATTCACCCATATTAATTTTCCTTCTAAGTTATTAAATTACCTTCTGAAGTTATTAAAGCACCCGTTACAAGCTCGTCTTCTCTGTTGATAAATAAATTTCCCTGTTCATTAATTAATAATTTTATAAATTCAAATATATTTTTTGAATACAACGCAGATGCATCATTACTTAATAAACTTGGTAAATTGTCTAACCCAATAACAGTAACACCTTCAAAATCTATAATTTTATTACCTTCTGATATAGGGCAATTTCCCGAACCATCTCTTGCTAGTCCTGCTGCCATATCAACAATAACAGAACCTTCTTTCATTTTCTGAATGGTTTCTTTGGAAATTAATTTTGGTGGTTCTTTTCCAGGTATTAATGCTGAGGTTATTATAATATCTGCATTAATTGCTTTCTCAGCAACTAATTTGGATTGTCGATCTAGCCAAGATTTAGGCATTGGTTTTGCATATCCACCTTCACCTGATGCATTAACCTTTTCCTCTTCAGTTTCATAAGGAACATCAATAAATTTAGCCCCTAATGACTCGATTTGTTCCTTAACAGCGGGACGAACATCGGAAGCTTCTACAACAGCACCAAGTCTTTTTGCAGTTGCAATTGCTTGTAATCCTGCTACGCCTGCGCCTAAAATTAAAATTCTAGCTGCTTTGACAGTTCCAGCGGCTGTCATTAGCATAGGAAAGAATTTTTTATAATAATCTGCAGCTAAGATAACTGCCTTATAACCAGCAATATTTGCTTGTGAGGACAAAACATCCATAGATTGAGCTCTTGTGTTTCTAGGTAAAGATTCAAGCGAAAAGGCAGTAACTTTTTTAGTTGATAATTGGGTAGTTATTTCTTTATTGAACGGTTCTAATAGTCCAACAATATATTGTTTATTTTTTAATTTATCAATTTCTTTTGTATTTGGTGCTCTTACTTTCAATAATAAATCAGATTTAAAAACTTCTTCGTTACTTTTAATTAAAGCTCCAGCATCAATATACATTTGATCTGTTATAGACGCATTAATTCCTGCATTTGATTCTATATGAACTGAATGTTTTAAAGTTGTTAACTTTTTTACAGTTTCAGGTGTTGCAGCTACTCTAAATTCACCCTCTGCTGTTTCTTTTAATACACCTATGATCATTAAATCTTATCTCCAAAGTTTAATTAAAAATTATTTTACATAACCTTTATTTTATTTAATTGTTATTTGTATTTAATGCTGAAATTCTTCAGGCAATTTTAAAAATTTTATAACGTTTACAATTTCATTTATTGCTTCTTTTTTTACTGAGCTTTTTCTATAAGCTAATGCGACCCTTCTAAAAGGTATTGGTGATTCAAAAGGGATAACCTTAATAAGAGAATTATCATGCTTCCCGGTTGTAGCACTTTTAGGTAAAACTGAAATACCTAAATTTGAAGCAACCATATTACGAATAGTTTCTAAAGAGTTGCCCAGTTGTATTTCACTATTTTTTGATAATCCGGGGCATGCTTCAGTAACTTGATTACTAAAACAATGAGTTCTGTCTAATAATAACACCTTTTCTTTTGATAAATTTTTAGCTTTAATATTTTTCTCTTTTGCCCAGTGATGATTTAAGGGAACAATTGCTACAAACGGTTCATCATATAAAATTTTTATATCTACACCTGGTATATCAAACGGTAATGCTATCACTGCAGCATCTATAGAGCCCTGTTTTAGTTCACTTTCTAAATTTTTGGTAATATTTTCATGTACTTCTAAAGGCATATTAGGTACCTGTTTTCTTAAATTTGGAATAATTAGTGGCAATAGATATGGTGCAATAGAATAAATTAAACCTAACTTGAACGGTAAAGTAAGTTGATTATCACCGTCTGCTGATAAATCTTTTATCTTCGCTGCCTCTTCTAAAACAATTGCTGCTTGATCAATTATTTTTTGACCTATCGGTGTAATTCTAACATCTCCCCCAGCCCCAACACTTCTTTCAAACAACGATATATTCAATTCATTTTCTATTTTCTTTACGCCTAAACTTAATGCTGGTTGACTTACGAATGATTTTTCAGCTGCTCTACGAAAATTTTTTTCGTGAGCAAGTGCTACGATAAATCTAAGTTCACTTAAGGTCATTTAATATCTTCTATATATCTAAATTACTAGCAGCTAGAGCGTTGCTTTCGATAAATTCTCTTCTTGGAGCTACTTCATCACCCATTAATCTTGTAAATGTTTCTTCTACAGCAGTTGTGTCTTCAATTGTAACTTTTAATAAGCGTCTTACTTTTGGATCCATAGTTGTTTCCCACAACTGTTCCGGATTCATTTCTCCTAAACCTTTATAGCGCTGGATATTAAGATTTCTTTTAGCCTCGTTCATTAACCATGTTAACGCATCATGAAAATTATTTATTTTTTGAGACTTTTCACCCCTTTTTATTTCTCCACCATCGCCGATTAAATTTCTAGTTAGTTCTGATGATTTAATAATTTGTCTATATTCTCCACTTAAAAGAAATTCTTCATCTAATTTGCTTGTTTGCAAATTTCCATGAATGAATTGATTAATTTCAATAAAATATTTATTTGAATCTTCATTGTATTTAACTTCAAAATTAATATTATCGAGCGGCATTAAATTTTTTAAATTTGAAGCATATTCATTAGTTTGTTTTTCATCATCTAAAACCAAAGGCCCTAATATATGCATTGCTCTCAATAAAGATTCATCATAGCGTGAAGATAATCTTCTTATTATTGCTTCTGTTAATACCATTTCTTCAGCAATATTACTTAAGACGTCTCCTTCTAAAATGTCTCCGCCTGACTTTGAAACTAAACTTGCTCCCTCTAACGCTGATTCAACCAAATATTGATCTAATTCTTGTTCATCTTTAAGATATTTCTCTTCTTTTCCTTGTTTTACTTTATATAACGGAGGTTGTGCTATGTAAACGTGACCTCTTTCAACTAATTCAAACATTTGTCTAAAGAAAAACGTAAGTAACAAAGTTCTTATGTGAGCACCGTCTACATCGGCATCAGTCATAATTATTATTCTATGATATCTAAGTTTTTCAACATCAAACTCTGGATGAATACCTGTTCCCAGGGCTGTTATTAAAGTTACAATTTCTTGCGAAGAAAGGATTTTATCGATTCTGGCTTTTTCAACATTTAATATTTTACCTTTCAAGGGAAGAATGGCTTGATTTTTTCTATCTCTCCCTTGTTTTGCTGATCCCCCAGCAGAATCGCCCTCAACCAAATATATTTCACATTGTGCTGGATCTTTTTCCTGACAATCTGCTAATTTTCCTGGTAATCCTAAAGAATCCATAGCACCTTTTCTTCTAGTCATGTCTCTTGCTTTTCTTGCAGCCTCCCTGGCTCGAGCAGCATCTACTATTTTGTTACATATAATTTTTGCATCTTTTGGATGTTCTAATAGAAATTCTGTTAATTTTTTCCCAACTACATCAGATACTACTGGTTGAACCTCACTTGAAACTAACTTATCTTTTGTTTGTGACGAGAACTTTGGTTCAGGCACCTTTACGGATAAGACACAAACAAGACCTTCACGCATATCATCTCCGCTAGTTTCTACTTTAGCTTTTTTAGCTAACTCATTTGATTCAATATAAGTATTAATTGTTCTAGTTAATGCGGCTCTTAAACCTGTTAGGTGAGTTCCACCGTCTCTTTGCGGAATATTATTTGTGAAACATTGAACATTTTCCCCGTAACTATCATTCCATTGTAAACTTACCTCTATAGTTATACCTTCCTTTTCTGAGCTAACAGCATGAAAAATATTTTCATGAAGTGCAGTTTTAGATCTATTTATATATTCAACAAATCCTTTAATACCCCCTGAAAAAGCGAAATTTTCTGTTTTACCTGTTCTATGATCTATTAATTCAATATTAACTCCATTATTTAGAAAAGATAATTCGCGAATCCTTTTTGCTAAAAGATCAAAATGAAAATCAATACTAGTAAATGTATCTACTGATGGTAAAAAAGATAATTCTGTTCCGGTTTTCTGAGTATCGCCCTTTTGTTTTAATGGTGCATCGATTTCACCTTTTGTAAAATTTACTTCATGTATATGGTTATTTCTATAAACTTTTAATTTTAACCAATCGGATAAAGCATTAACTACAGATACACCGACCCCGTGAAGCCCTCCCGAAACTTTATATGAGTTTTGATCAAATTTTCCCCCAGCGTGAAGCTCTGTCATTACGATTTCAGCTGCCGATCTTTTTAGTTCGTCGTCATCCTTTATGTCTGTAGGAATTCCTCTACCATTATCAGTTACTGTTATTGAGTTATCAGGATGAATAATTACTTTAATTTCATTACAATGGCCAGCTAAAGATTCATCGATTGCGTTGTCCAAAACCTCAAAAACCATATGATGGAGGCCGCTTCCATCTGAAGTGTCACCTATGTACATTCCTGGTCTTTTTCTGACAGCATCAAGCCCTTTTAAAACTTTTATACTTTCTGAATTGTAATCTTCGTTTTCTATTTCTTTCTTTTTAACCATAAATATTCTTTTAAATTTAAATTAAATACGCATTGGCATTACAACATATTTATATTCTTTGTTTTTTGGAATTGTTACTAAGCAACTGCTGCTTGAATCGCTGAATGCAATGGTGAGTTTTTCTGATTGAATATTTGTTAGCACATCGATTAAATAAGTAACATTGAAACCAATATCTATTTTATCTCCCTTATAATCTATTTCTATTTCTTCTTCAGCTTCTTCGTGTTCGCTATTGTTGCTAATCAATTTTAAATTATTTTCTTCTACAACCATTCTAATTCCTCTATATTTATCATTTGACAAAATAGAAGCTCGAAGCATTGCCTCTAAAAGCGATTCTCGATTAATATTAAAAATATTTGTATGCCCATCAGGAATGACGCGTCCATAATCTGGAAATTTACCATCTATTACTTTTGTTATTAGATCAATATCATTAAATTCAAAATTTACTTGATTGTTTGTTAAACTTATTTCTACTTGTTCATCATTTTCGTTAAGTAATTTTGTTAGTTCAACAATTGTTTTTCTTGGAACAATAACTTGAATGTTTTTACATGGCTCTTTAAGCTCAGTGGATGTAAAGCTCAATCGGTGTCCGTCAGTCCCAACAATATTTAATTTTTTATCCTTTACTTCTATTAGTAGTCCATTTAAATAATATCTTATATCTTGTTGTGCCATAGAAAAATCTACTTGTTTTAATAATGTCTTTAGTATTTGTTGAGATAGCTTTAATTTAATATTATCGTTATCATCTTTTTTCATTATAGGATAGTCTTTTGGAGGAAGTGTTTGTAAATTAAAGCGGCTTTTTTTTGCTTTAACTACTACTTTATTTTCTTCTATTTGAATGTCGATATTACTTTTCTCTGGTAATGCTCTTGTAATATCAAACAATTTTTTTGCAGAAATAGTTATTTGAAAATCCTCAGATAATTTGGTTTTAATTTGAGTTGATATTTGCATTTCTAAATCTGTTGCAGTAAATTTTAAATTGCCTTGTTGGCTTTCTAAGAGTAAATTTGAAAGTATCGGAAGAGCATGGCGTTTTTCAACTATTCCAGATACGTTACCCAATGGATTAATCAACAGCTCCCGTTCAATTTTTATATTCATAATTTTTTCTTTATATAAATAATAATAATAATAATAACCTTTGTTTTTGATCTTTTGTTAACTAATTCTTTTATTTGTATAGGTTTAAAAGGTTTTAAATCCTATGATTATCTATGCTGTTTAATGTGGATATATTGTGGATAAAATAATTTAAATTTATTTTTTTACATTTACTCTCTTTTTATTCACATGTAATCCACATGTTTTACATTATCCTCTTAATACTTGAGTTAAAAAACCTAAATCTTGACTAATGTTTTGATCACTTAATCTTAGAGATTCAATTTCATCGCATGCGTGCATTATGGTTGTATGATGCCTCCCTCCAAAAGCAGCCCCTATTTCTGGAAAACTTAAATTTGTTAATTCTCTGGTGAGGCACATTGCCAACTGTCTTGGTTTGGAAAATGTTCTTGATCTTTTTTTACTTAATATGTCTACAGTTTTTATTTTATAATATTCTGCAACTGTTTTTTGTATATTTTCAACGCTAACTTGTCTGCCTCTAACCGCAATTAAATCTCGTAAAGACTCTTTTGCTAGGGTTGTATCAATTATACGCCCTGTAAAATTTGCCATAGCTATAATTCTATTAAGTGCTCCTTCTAGTTCTCTTACATTTGAACGAATTTGTTTTGCTATAAAAAAGGCTACATCTTCTGGTAATTTAATTTTGCTTTCTTCGGCTTTTTTAAGCAAAATTGCTACTCGCATCTCTAGTTCTGGTGGATCTATAACTACCGTAAGACCCCAACTAAACCTTGTTCTTAATCTTTCATCAACTCCAGGTATTTCTTTAGGATAGCTATCGCAAGTGATAATTATTTGTTTTTTATTTTCTATAAGGGTGTTGAATGCGTAAAAGAATTCTTCTTGCGTTCTATTTTTTTTACCAATAAATTGTATGTCGTCAATTAATAAAAGGTCTAAAGAATGATAACTTTTTTTAAACCCATCAAACGCTTTATTTTCATAGGCTTTTACAACATCATGGACATATCTTTCTGCATGTAGATATTTTATCTTTGCTTCAGGTTGCAAGTTTTTAAGGTGATTTCCTATAGCTTGAATTAAATGCGTTTTCCCTAATCCGACGCCACCATAAATAAATAATGGGTTATACGCAGCCCCTGGGTTTTCGGCAATTTGCTTTGCGGCAGCAGTTGCCAGTTGATTAGCTTTTCCAGTTACAAAATTTGAAAAATTAAAAGATGAATTTAAACCATTAGTTTTACTATGTTGTCTTTTAACGTCGGTTAATTTTGACGCGACGCGGGATGTTATTTTTTCACTTTTTTTATTCTTTTTATTAACAATAAATTCTAAAGTTGTACCATTTAAATTTTCTTCTAATAATGTAATAATTTTTTTTGCAAATTTTTCTTTTACCCACTGTAAAACAAACTGATTAGGTGCAATGATTTGAGCTTTTTTCCCACTTACCTTAAATTCTAATGGGATGATCCATGTATTTAATTGTTGCTTAGTTAAATCTTTAGAAAATTTTTCTATGCACTGAGACCAAAAATTTTTTTCGTTAATTTTCAAAATTTAAAGATATATTAATTTAATTAAGTAGGGGAATTTATATTAGCCTAATTTTCTTATGTTATCCACAGGCTTTTTTAAATAAATTATAAGTAAAATTATTGACATTAAGTTATTGGAAGAGTATTCTTCGGCTTCAAAGTTTATAGATAATAAAGAAGCATTATGAAACGTACTTACCAACCTTCAAAAGTCAAACGTGCTCGAACTCATGGTTTTTTAGTTAGAATGAAAACCCGTGGCGGGCGTTCAGTTATTGCTTCTAGAAGAGCTAAAGGAAGAGCTCGTTTAGGAATTTAATTTATTCTGTTTAATAAGAATTTATATAAATTAAGTAATCTTGAAGATTTTACTAACGTATTTAATTTCAGAAAAAGATCTGCTTCCCCCCACCTTTATTTTCATTATGCTCCTAATAACAAAAATTATATTCGCTTGGGTTATGTTGTAAGCAATAAAATTGAAAAGTTATCAGTTCGAAGAAATTACATGCGACGTTCAATCGGCGAAATATTTAGAAATCAAATAACATTTAAAGCATCATTTGATATAGTTATAAGAGTGCACAAAACTTTTTATAAAGAAAATTTTAAGCAAATTGAAAACGAAATTAAAAACTTAATTAAAAGCCTTCCATTATGAAAAATTTTTTTATATATTTGGTTAAATTTTATCAATTATGTTTAAGCCCTTTTTTTATTTCAAGATGTAGGTATACACCTACTTGTTCGATGTATACAATTGAATGTTTACAAAAATATGGGGTTGTTAAAGGATTGTTGCTCAGTTTTAAAAGAATTAGTAAATGTCATCCAGGATCAAAAGGTGGTTTTGATCCAACACCATAATAATTTAGGAACAGTATGGATACAAAAAGATTAATTTTATTTGTTATTTTTTCATTTTCTTTAATGTTACTTTGGGATTCATTTCAAAAACAAAATATTCCAGTAGAACAACCGGTAAGTGTTGACTTAAGCCTGCCCGAACCCTCAAATGCCTTAATTGGATCAGATGATTTACCTAAATCTTCTAATCAATTTGTATTAGGCTCTGGAGAATCAATAGATGTAAATACAGATTTATTAAAATTGACTATAAATACCTTTGGAGGGGATATACGCCAATTAAATTTTAAAAAACATTTAGATAAAGATTCAAAAAAAAATTATGAATTAATGACTGATATTAGTAGTTCTAGCAATAAATTTCTTTTTTACGTTGCTCAATCAGGCTTGCTCGGAACTAATTTACCAACTCATAAATCTTTATTTCAAGTTGATAAAAAATCATATCAAATGAGCTCAAGTAAATTAATTGTTCCGCTAGTATTTGAAAATGAAGATGTAATTGTAAAAAAAACTTATGAGTTTAATGAAGGAAGTTACCTAATAAAAACAATATTTGAAATTCAAAATAAAACTAATAATATTTTAAAACCCTCTGCTTATTATCAATTTGTCCATGATGGTAAGTCAGGCGAAGCAACAGCAATGATGCCTACATTCACGGGCCCAGCATTTTTTACTGACAAAGACAAATTTGATAAATTAGATTTTTCAGATGTTAATAAAAAATCTTTTTCTAAAATAACAGATAGTGGTTGGATAGGAATTATTCAACGATATTTTGCGGCAACATGGATTTTACCACCAGATATAAGTCGTGAGTTTTATACAAAAAAAATTGCTGACAATATCTATTCTGTTGGCGTTCTTACAAAATTAAGAGATATACCTGGCGGTCAAAATACTATTTTTTCAACTACTTTGTTTGCAGGCCCACAAGCTAAAGAAGAACTTAATAAAGCTGCACCCGGAATGAATTATGTTGTTGATTATGGAATTCTGCATTTTATAGCATCCCCATTATTTTCTGTTTTAATTGGAATACATAAAATGGTTGGAAATTGGGGTATTTCTATAATATTACTAACTTTTTTAATTAAGCTTTTGTTTTATCCCCTTTCTGCAGCGAGTTATAAATCAATGGGACAAATGAGAGAATTAGCGCCAAGGCTTCAAAGCATGAAAGAAAAATTTGGTGATGATAAACAGAAAATGCAACAGGCAATGATGGAACTGTATAAAACTGAAAAAATAAATCCCTTAGGAGGCTGTCTTCCAATATTAGTTCAAATACCAGTTTTTATAGCTTTATATTGGGTTCTCCTTGGTTCGGTAGAGTTAAGAGGGGCGCCTTTTATGTGGTTAACAGATTTATCAAAACCTGATATGTTATTTGGCAAATTATGGTTCTTGCCATTAGGCCCATTACCCATATTAATGGCGGCTTCTATGTTTTTACAGACTAAATTAAATCCTAAACCAACCGATCCTCTGCAAGCAAGATTGATGATAATGATGCCAGTAATTTTCAGTTTTTTCTTTTTCTTTTTTCCAGCAGGTCTAGTTTTATATTGGTTAGTAAATAATATTTTGTCTATTGCTCAACAATGGCATGTTAACAATAAAATCCATGCTGAAGCTTTAAAGAAAAAAGGCAATGCTTAACGCTTTAAATACTATTGCGGCAATATCAACAGCTGTTGGTAATGGAGGCATAGGAGTAGTTCGAATTTCTGGCGAGCTTTCTTTAAAAATTGGTGAAGGTATTTCTGGGTCTAAATTAATACCTCGAGTTGCAAATTTTCATAATTTTAAAGATAGTCAAGATAATTTAATTGATCAAGGGTTAATTTTATTTTTTCCTGCCCCTAATTCTTTTACAGGAGAAGATATTATTGAATTTCATTGTCATGGGGGCACAGTAGTCACTCAATCTATACTTGAAATATGTTTAGAAATGGGCGCAGATTTAGCGGAACCTGGAGATTTCACAAAAAGAGCATATTTAAATAATAAGATAGATTTAACACAAGCAGAATCTGTAGCAGATCTAATAAATGCTTCTACAGCTGAAGCTGTAAAAAGTGCAGCTAATTCTCTGTCTGGAAAATTTTCTATAGAAATCAATAACTTACTTAAAAATTTGATAGAATTAAGAATGTATGTGGAAGCATGTTTAGATTTTCCAGAAGAAGATATTGATTTTATATCTGAAGGTAAAGTAAAGGATAAATTAAAGAAATTATCCAAAATAATGACAAATATAATGCATTCCGCATCTCAAGGACAGTTATTAAGAGACGGAATAAGTCTAGTGTTGGTTGGCCAACCTAATGTAGGTAAATCAAGTTTACTAAATCAGTTATCTGGCGAGGATAAAGCTATTGTGACAGAAATACCAGGTACAACTCGTGATTTGATTTCTAGTAATATTAGTCTTAATGGCATTCCATTGAATATTATTGATACTGCAGGCTTGCGAAAAACAGATGATCCTATCGAAAAGTTTGGAATAGAAAAAACATGGTCATCATTAGAAAAAGGCCACATTGCTTTGTTCTTGGTAGAGGCAGCTAGTGGTATCACTGAATATGAAAGATCGATTCTAAAAAAACTTCCTAAAGATATAAAAAAAATATGGATTTTTAATAAAATAGATTTAATTAAAGAAAAAGCACAAATAACCACTGATAATAATGAAAAAATAGTTTATTTATCTGCTAAAACAGGTGATGGATTAGATTTATTAAAACAAGTTATTTTAAATTCTATTGGTTTTGACAATAATGAAGGCAATCAAAATAAATTTATGGCAAGAAAAAGACACTTAGAGGCATTAGAAAAAGTTTTTAAATCTCTTAAAAATGCAGAATCTAATATAGATTCAGCGGAATTAGTTGCTGAGGAATTAACTATATCTCAGCGTTATTTATCTTCTATAACTGGTGAATTTACCTCTGATGATTTACTTGGCGAGATTTTTAGTAAGTTCTGTATAGGAAAATAATTGTTTCACGTGAAACAATTTAAAATCACAAAATATTTGATATGTTTCACGTGAAACATATCAATATCAATTTCAAGATAAATAAAGTAAAATTTCACTTTTAAATTTAATTCATTTGATATGGAATTTCCAAGTAAATTTGATGTTATTGTAATTGGTGGCGGACATGCTGGAACTGAAGCTGCTCTGGCTTCGTCACGTATGGGACAAAAAACCTTACTACTGACTCACAATATTGAAACTTTAGGTCAAATGTCATGTAATCCATCAATTGGTGGTATTGGCAAAGGTCATTTAGTAAAAGAAATTGATGCTATGGGTGGAATCATGGCCAGAGCAATTGATGAAGCTGGCATACAATTTAGAATTCTTAATCAAAGCAAAGGACCTGCTGTTAGGGCAACTAGAGCTCAGGCTGATCGTGTTATTTACAAAGCAACAATAAGACGCACACTTGAAAATCAATCAAATCTTTGGCTTTTTCAACAATCAGTAGATGACGTTATTATCAAAAATAACAAAATTGATGGAGTAGTTACGAAATTAGGTTTAACTTTTCATTCTCCAACAGTTGTTCTGACTGCTGGCACATTTTTAGGAGGATTAGTACATGTTGGATTGCAAAATTATGAAGCTGGAAGAGCAGGAGATCCATCAGCATCTATTCTTGCAAAAAAATTAAAAGATTTAAATTTACCTGTTGGGAGATTAAAAACTGGCACTCCGCCCAGAATTGACGGCAGATCTGTTGATTTTAGTAAAATGGAAGAACAACCTGGAGATTATCCAGTACCAAATTTTTCGTTCATAAAACCAGCTATTAAACATCCAGAACAGATATCGTGTTGGATAACACATACCAATAAAAAAACTCATGATATTATTCGTGAAGGTTTAGATCGTTCGCCAATGTATACAGGCAAAATTGAAGGAGTTGGACCTCGTTATTGTCCCTCTGTAGAGGATAAAATTCATCGTTTTTCTGATAAAGACTCACATCAAATTTTCATTGAGCCAGAAGGTTTAAATACTCATGAAATCTATCCAAATGGTATTTCAACAAGTCTACCGTTTGACGTTCAACATAATTTAGTTAGATCAATAAAAGGATTAGAAAATGCACATATTTTAAGACCAGGTTACGCAATTGAATATGATTATTATGATCCTAGAGCATTAAAAACGAATTTAGAAACTAGAGATATCAGTGGTTTATTTTTTGCTGGTCAAATTAATGGAACAACTGGTTATGAAGAAGCGGCTGCACAAGGTTTAATTGCAGGAATGAATGCTGCTTTAATGGTGCAAGGAAAAGAAAGTTGGACTCCAACTCGTGATCAAGCTTATATTGGCGTTTTGATTGATGATTTAATTACTATGGGTGTGAATGAGCCTTATAGAATGTTTACTAGTAGGGCTGAATACAGATTATTGTTAAGAGAAGATAATGCAGATGATCGATTAACTGAGCAAGCACGTAAATTAGGTTTAATTTGTGATAATCATTGGGCAAATTTTAGTAATAAAAAAGCAGGAATTAAGAAAGAAGAACAAAGACTTAAAAAACTAATTTTAAATCCATTAAAAATCAATAAAATTCTTCAAAAGAAACATTTAGGACAAACTATGGAAAGGGAATATTCAGCTTTCGAGCTATTAAGGAGACCAAAAGTAGGATATCAAAATGTAATTGCGTTATCTGGAACCAAGGGAACGGAGGATTTAATTATTAGTGAGCAAGTTGAAATTTTAGCAAAGTATTCAGGATATATTGTTAGACAAAAAGAAGAAATTGATAAACAAAAAGCGCAATTTGAGTTAAAAATACCAAAAGATATAAATTATGATGTTATTCATGGTTTGAGTAATGAGGCAAAACAAAAATTAACTGAAACACGACCTGAAAATCTTGCTCAAGCAGCTAGAATATCTGGAGTAACTTCATCAACAATATCTATATTGTTAGTTTTTATAAAATCTAAACATAAAAAATTAAATAAAAAGGCTTCAGAAAAAGTTGCGTAATTCAGAAGAAGTATTAAGAGCAGGAATAGATGAATTAAATTTTCAAAACACAGATTATTTATTTGATAAGTTATTGATTTATAAGAATTTATTAGAAAAATGGAATAAAATTTTTAATCTTACTTCAATAACAAAATCTAAAGAAGTTATAACTCATCATTTTTTAGATTGTTTAGCAATAGTGCAATACTTAGAGGGAAAAAATATTCTTGATGTTGGAAGCGGGGCCGGGTTACCTGGAATTATAATTGGATTATGTTCGCCAAACAAAAATATCACATTAATTGATTCAGTTGGAAAGAAAACTTCTTTTTTGAAAGAAGCATGTGTAGAACTTAATTTAACAAATATTGAAGTAGTAAAAGAACGAGTAGAACATTTTCAAACTGATAAACTTTTTGATTCCATTATAGCTAGAGCATTTTCTGAAATACAAAATTTTATTAATTTAACTAGTCATTTAATAGAAAAAAAAGGTAATTGGTATGCAATGAAGAGTAAAAAAATAAGTGAAGAGCAAATTAATACAAATTTTAAAATAGAAAAAAAAGTTATAGTGGTGCCTTATCTGAATGCAGAGCGTTATTTAGTAAAAATAAATACTAAATAGTCAAAGTTTTAGTTATTCAGTAGGTTATTATTTAATTATTTTATTAGAGTAGATTTTATGAATATATTTGCAGTATCTAATCAAAAAGGAGGTGTTGGTAAGACTACAACGACTGTGAATTTAGCTGCAAGTTTAGTAGCTAAGAAAAAAAAAGTTTTATTGATTGACTTAGATCCTCAAGGAAATGCTACATCTGGTTCCGGATTAAATAAATCTAAAATTACAAAATCAATATATGATGTTTTAATTGGAAGAGAAAATATAACGAATGTTATTCAAAATTCGCCTGAAAGTTTTTTTGATATTGTTCCTGCCACTCAATCTTTAGCAGGTGCGGAGGTGGAATTAGTTGATATTGACGATAGAGAATATATTTTAAAAAAACAATTAAGTAAAATTAAAAATTACGATTATGTTTTAATTGATTGCCCACCAGCTTTAAGTTTATTAACTTTAAATGCACTAGTTTCGGCTAATTCAGTTTTAATACCAATGCAATGCGAATATTATGCTTTAGAAGGCTTATCTGATTTAGTTAATACAATTAAAAAGGTAAAAAAACATTTGAATCCACAAATTGAAATCGAAGGTTTACTTAGAACTTTATTTGATAGGCGCAATACTCTTGGAAAGCAAGTATCTGATCAATTGTCTGCGCATTTTGGAAATAAAGTGTATACCACTATTATTCCGAGAAATATTCGTTTAGCAGAAGCGCCGAGTCATGGCAAAGCGGCACTTTTTTATGATAAATCTTCTAAGGGAGCAAAAGCATATTTAGAATTAGCAGATGAAATTTTAGAGAGGAAAAAGTATGGCGCAAAATAAAGGATTAGGAAGAGGATTAGATGCTTTATTAAGCAGTGCTGATGATGTTAGTAATTCAGAAAGTAATTTACAGAATTGTAAGATAGAAAATCTAGTTACAGGAAAATATCAGCCTCGAACCCACATGGATGAGACAGCTTTGAAAGAGCTTGCAGAATCTATAAAAGCTCAAGGCATAATGCAGCCTATAGTAGTGAGATATTTAGATAACAAAAGATATGAAATTATTGCTGGAGAAAGGCGGTGGCGGGCTGCTAAGATAGCGAATTTTGATGAAGTTCCTATTTTAATTAAGAATATCCCTGATGAATCGGCCTTAGCAATGGCTCTTATTGAAAATATTCAAAGAGAAGATTTAAATGCAATAGAGGAAGCAAAAGGTATTCAAAGATTAATTGATGAATTTGGAATCACACATGAATCTGCTTCTGAACTATTAGGAAAATCGAGAACAACAATAACGAATTTATTAAGATTATTAAGTTTATCCCAACATGTTCAGAATGCATTACTTGATGGAAAGATTGAAATGGGACATGCTAGGGCAATAATTCCCTTATCGTCAAGCGAACAGGTAATGATTTGTCAAAAGATAATTAGCCAAAAATTATCTGTAAGAGAAGTAGAGGCTTTAATTGGAAATAAGCCTTCTGCTAAAGTCAAAATGAGAGAAAATAAGTCTTCAGATATACTATCATTAGAAAATGAGCTATCTGATAAGTTAGGTACATCAGTAAAAATTTCTCATAAAAAAAGTGGAACAGGAGTTTTAAAGATTAATTACAGTAATTTGGACCAACTTGATTCCATTATAAAAAAATTGAATAAAAATGGATGAAAACTTGACTCAGAGAAAAAATAAAGCCAAAATTCTGAACTTTGCTAATAAAGATTTTAGGGTTATGTGGTTTATTTGAAAATGCAAAAATCACTAAGTAAAATAGTATATTTCCCTAGTCTGATGATAGAAATGCTTAGGAAGTTGTGCTTAACTTCTATAATTTCAGCATTAGTTGTTTCAGTAACTTTTGGATTGCATGCTGGAATCTCCGTTTTTCTTGGAGCTTTAGCAGTAATAATTGGATTAGCAATTTCGATACCAATTGCCAATAGATCGCGAGAAACAAAGAAAGCATCAAAAATTTTAGTAAATGCTTTAAAAGCTGAAGGCGTTAAAATTTTAATTATAATTTTTCTTCTTTGGTTGATATTTAATTTTTATGAAAATATAGTACCCATAGCAATTGTATTTGGTTTATCAATTGCAGCGATTTATTCAGGAATAGGCGTAACAAAAATTGAATCATAATAACAATAGGATTATAAAGCGTGGCAACTAGTTCGTACGGATCACCATCCGAATATATAGGACATCACTTATCTAATAATGTATTAAAGTTAGGTGATGGGCAATTTATGACTTTACATTTAGATTCTTTTGTAATGGCATTTATATTAGGCTTATTATCCATTGGTTTAATTTGGTTGGTTGCAAGAAAGTCTACCTCCGGAGTACCAACTAAAACTCAAGCATTCACGGAATTAATTTTCAGTTTTATTGATGGACAGGTTTCAGCTATATTTCATGGTAATCGTCACTCGTTTATTGCACCAGCAGCTCTTACGGTTTTCATTTGGGTTCTTATGATGAACGCGATGGATTTTTTACCAATTGATATCATGGCAAAATTTTACGCAATCTTAGGGCTTCATGAGTGGAAAGGTGTTCCAACCTCCGATGTAAACACAACGTTTGCTTTAGCACTTGGTGTTTGGTTCTTGATGATTTATTTTGGAATTAAAGTCAAAGGATTTGGTGGTTGGATACATGAAATTTTTTGTGCGCCATTTGGTACTGCGGTTTGGGTTTGGCCAGCGAATTTTCTTTTTAATTTAATCGAGTATGTATCTAAACCTCTTTCTCATTCTCTTCGATTATTTGGTAATATGTATGCCGGCGAAGTTATCTTTTTATTATTAGGTTTATGGGCTGCAACAGGAGTAAGTGGGATAATATTTGGATCTATTCTTGGAGCTGGATGGGCAATTTTTCATATTTTAATAGTAGTTTTACAAGCATATATATTTATGATGTTGACCGTAGTTTATTTATCAATGGCACATGAGGGGCATTAATTTTTTAATTTAACTAAAAGGAATTTATTATGGAAACAGTAGAATTATTAGCACAAATTCAAGCGTATACAGGTATAGCTATTGGCTTGATTATAGGACTTGGAGCTGCAGGAGCCTGCGTAGGTATTGGAATCATGAGCGCTAGTTTTTTAGAGGGCGCAGCAAGACAGCCTGAAATGATCCCACAATTACAAGTAAAAGTTTTCTTATTAATGGGGCTAATTGATGCAGCATTCATTATTGGCGTTGGTCTTGCAATGATGTTTGCGTTCGCAAACCCACTATTGGGTGTAGTAAGTTAAGTTTTATTAAAATATTTGATGGAGCATAAATGAATATTAATTTTACATTAATCGCACAAGCAATTACATTTGCCATCTTTGTTTGGTTTACAGTTAAATTTGTATGGCCTCCGTTGTTAAATGCAATAGAGAAAAGACAAAAAGAAATTGCTGACGGTTTAGCAGCCGCACAGGAGGGTAAGTTATCTTTGGAAGTAGCAGCTAAGAAAAATGCTGAATCTTTAATTGAGGTAAAACAAAAAGGCGCAGAAATTGTAAGTCAAGCTGAAAAAAGAGCATCTGAAATTGTTGATCAAGCTAAAAAATCGGCTAAAGAAGAAGGTGACAGAATAATTGCAAGCGCAAAATCTGAAATTGATCAGGAAGTTAATAGAGCTAAAGAAGAATTACGTGGGCAGATTTCAACTTTGGCAATAGCAGGAGCAGAGAAAATTTTGGATAAAGAAATTGATAAAAAAACACATGCAGACATGTTAACTAAATTAGCTAAGGATTTATAAGAATTATGGCTGAAATTTCAACAATTGCGAGACCTTATGCAGTTGCTATTTTTAATTTAGCAAAAGAAGAGAAGAGCTTGTCTGATTGGTCAGATATGTTAGCTCTTATGAGCAGTATCGTTGAAAACAAAGATATTAAATTATTCATTCAGGATTCCAAAGTTTTGGATGTTGATAGAGAAAAAGTTTTATTGGATATTTGTGGTAATCAAATAAATAATTCAGGAAAAAATTTAATTAAATTATTAGTCGAATATAAAAGATTATTAATTTTATCGGAAATTACATTAGTTTTTGAAAGTCTTAAGGCGGATGATGAAGGAGCAATGGAAGCTCAAATTATTATGGCTGAAAAGCCTGATGAAAAAATGGTAGAAAATTTAATTAATAGTTTAGAAAAAAGATTTGATAAAAAAATAGAAGGAAAAGTAGTAATTGACAAAAGCATTGTTGGAGGAACTAAGATTATTGTTGGAGATTCCGTTATAGATGCTTCAGTTCGTGAACAATTAGATAATTTAGCTTATACATTAAAAGCATAAGCATAAAATCAGGAGATATTAATGCAGTTATCAACATCAGAAATAAGTGAATTAATTAAAACTAGAATTAAAGACTTTTCTACTAGTTCAGAATCAAGAACACAAGGAACGGTTGTTTCAGTTACAGATGGTATTGTACGTATACATGGATTATCAAATGTAATGTCTGGAGAGATGATTGAATTTCCTGGTAATACATTTGGTTTAGCGCTTAATTTGGAAAGAGATTCAGTTGGTGCCGTTGTTCTGGGAGATTATGAACATATTACTGAAGGCGACATATGTAAATGTACCGGAAAAATTTTAGAAGTTCCTGTTGGCCCAGAACTAATAGGTCGTGTTGTAGATGCATTAGGAATGCCAATTGATGGAAAAGGTCCAATAAAAAATAAATTATCAGATAAATTAGAAAAAGTTGCTCCAGGTGTTATCGACAGGCAATCTGTTTCACAACCAGTTCAAACTGGTCTTAAGTCAGTTGACTCTATGGTTCCTATTGGAAGAGGACAAAGAGAATTAATTATTGGTGACCGTCAAACAGGAAAAACTGCTGTAGCAGTTGATACTATAATTAACCAAAAAGGCCAAGATATGAAATGTGTTTATGTTGCAATTGGCCAGAAAGCGTCAACAATCATGAATGTGGTAAGAAAGTTAGAAGAAAATGGCGCTATGGAATATACGACTGTTGTGAGCGCGGCTGCTTCAGATTCAGCAGCTTTACAATTTTTAGCTCCTTACGCAGGTTGTACAATGGGAGAATATTTTAGAGATCGTGGTGAAGATGCATTAATTATTTATGATGATCTTACTAAACAGGCAATTGCATATAGACAAATTTCTTTATTATTAAGAAGGCCTCCTGGTCGAGAGGCTTATCCAGGAGACGTTTTTTATATTCATTCAAGGCTATTAGAAAGAGCGGCTAGAGTAAATGTTGATTATGTTGAAAAATTCACAAAAGGAAAAGTTAAAGGTAAAACTGGATCACTCACTGCACTGCCCGTGATTGAAACTGCTGCAGGCGATGTTTCTGCTTTTGTGCCAACTAATGTTATTTCAATTACTGACGGACAGATTTTCTTGGAAAGTGATTTATTTAATGCTGGTATTCGTCCAGCTATTAATGCTGGTATTTCAGTTTCTCGAGTTGGCGGAGCAGCGCAAACTAAAGTTATCAAAAAACTAGGTGGCGGTGTTAGATTGGCATTAGCTCAGTATAGAGAATTGGCAGCTTTTGCACAATTTGCATCTGATCTAGATGAGGCAACCAGAAAACAATTAGATAGAGGCCAAATGTTTACTGAATTAATGAAACAGCCTCAATATGCACCTTTAACTGTATCAAATATGGCAGTAACTTTATTAGCAGCTAATAACGGTTATTTGGATGATGTTCCAACTGAAAAAGTTTTATCATTCGAGTCAGCATTGCATGGATTTATGGCATCTAAATATAAATCGATAATGGATGATATAGAAAAAACCTTAGCGCTTGAAGAAGAAGGCGAGAAAAAATTAGTTAAAGCAATAGAAGACTTTAAAGCAACTAATACTTTTTAATATAGGATTTTAAATGGCAGGAAGTAAAGAGATACGAACCAAGATTAAGAGTGTAGAAAATACGCGAAAAATCACTAAAGCTATGGAAATGGTAGCGGCATCAAAAATGCGAAAAGCACAAGATAGAATGACCGCTGCAAGACCTTATGCTGAAAAAATTAAAACTGTTGCTGCTCATTTATCCCATGCGCAATCAGAATATAAACATTCCTTTATTATTCAAAGAGAAAATATAAAAAATATTGGTCTTATAGTTGTAACGTCAGATAAAGGTCTTTGCGGCGGTCTTAATACGAATGTTTTAAGATCATCAATATCGCAAATTAAAGATTGGGAAAAAGAGGGTAAAAAAGTTCAAGTTTGTACAATTGGAAATAAAGCAATCAGTTTTATGGGAAGAGTTGGAGCTGATATTAAATCTCAAGTATCAGGGATGGGTGACACCCCGCACATGGAGGATTTATTAGGAGCAATTAAGGTCATGTTGGATAGTTATACCAATGGCGAAATAGATCAACTTTATATTTGCTACACCAAATTTATTAATACTATGAAACAAGAACCTACTATGGAACAATTACTACCTCTTTCAGGTGAAAAAGATGAAACGCCAGAAAGTTCTTGGGATTATATTTATGAGCCAGATGCAACACTCGTGATAGATGCATTATTATCTCGTTATATAGAAACATTGATTTACCATGGAGTTGCAGAAAATATGGCATCTGAGCAGTCTTCGAGAATGGTTGCTATGAAAGCAGCTTCTGATAATGCTGGAAATGTGATTGATGAATTGACCTTGGTTTATAACAAGGCAAGACAAGCAGCAATAACTAAAGAAATATCAGAGATAGTTGGTGGTGCTGCTGCAGTATCGTAAAATTTTTTAATTTAATATTAATTTAGATGAGTAAGGATAAATAAATGAGTACCAAACAAATCGGAAAAGTAGTTCAATGTATTGGCGCAGTTGTAGATGTGGAATTTCCACGAGATCAACTTCCTAAAGTTTATGACGCATTAATTATCGATGACAAAGATTCTACAGCAGAATCAGGCTTAACTTTAGAGGTTCAACAGCAATTAGGCGATGGGGTAGTAAGAACAATTGCAATGGGATCGTCAGATGGTTTATCTAGAGGAACTCAGTTTTCTTCAACAGGAGCACCTATTCAAGTTCCAGTTGGTGAAGGAACTCTTGGCAGGATTATGGATGTTTTAGGGCGCCCAATTGATGAAGTTGGTAAAATTGATTCTAAAGAATTTAGGGCAATACATCAAAAAGCCCCAGAGTTTAATGATTTGTCCCCTTCTATTGAGCTATTAGAGACTGGTATTAAAGTGATTGATCTCATGTGTCCGTTTGCTAAAGGCGGTAAAGTTGGTCTATTCGGTGGTGCAGGTGTGGGTAAAACTGTAAATATGCTCGAGTTAATTAATAATATTGCTAAACAGCATTCTGGTCTATCGGTTTTTGCCGGAGTTGGAGAACGAACTCGAGAAGGAAATGATTTTTATCATGAAATGGCAGAAGCAGGGGTTATACAATTAAAAAATATGAAAGAGTCTAAAGTAGCCATGGTTTTTGGACAAATGAATGAGCCACCAGGAAATAGATTAAGAGTTGCTTTATCAGGATTGACAATGGCAGAAAAATTCCGCGATGAAGGTAGAGATGTTTTATTTTTTGTTGATAATATATATCGATATACATTAGCTGGGACAGAAGTTTCTGCATTGTTAGGACGTATGCCTTCTGCTGTTGGATACCAACCAACATTGGCAGATGAAATGGGCCGATTGCAAGAAAGAATTACCTCTACAAAAACTGGCTCAATTACTTC
>CERV01048537.1_pt1 | contig 24895 bp, 23 predicted proteins | sample 530871 | NCBI WGS metagenome assembly CERV01 (sample SAMEA2621045, study PRJEB7988) | marine metagenome | biome: marine biome (ENVO:00000447); feature: deep chlorophyll maximum layer (ENVO:xxxxxxxx); material: "saline water (ENVO:00002010), including plankton (ENVO:xxxxxxxx)" | depth 50 m
CCAGCTTCTTGCGCTTCAGCGGTTCTTAATTGACTATGCAATGAGTATTCATCTTGGGACTCTCTAGAAACATTGTATCTTTTTGCCACCACCTCAGCAGTTGTTCCCATAGGGAAATATATTCCTGGGTTATCTGCATTTATTTTGTCATTAACGAATCCATTCATATTAATGTTTGGTTGTGTCATTGTGATGGACTCAACACCACCAGCAATAATAGTATCGTATCCTCCTGCCATGATTTGTCCTGCTGCCATAGATATAGTTTGCAGACCAGATGAACAGTACCTGTTAACTGTAGTCCCCCCAACTGTAATAGGCAGTTTTGAGAGAATTACTGCATTTCTACCTATATTATGTCCTGTTGCTCCCTCAGGATTGCCACAACCCATAATGACATCTTCAACTGCATCCGCAGGAAGGTTTGGGTTTCTATTGAGCATTTCATCAATAAGGTGAGAAATCATGTCATCACCTCTTGTCATGTTAAAAGTCCCTCTAAAAGACTTTGCTAGTCCTGTTCTTACACTATCTACTATTACTACATTTTTCATTTTTAAATCTCCAGAATGAATTATTTTAACTTGTTTTCATCATCATTCAAATCAAGCTTTTTATACCAGCTAGGGATAATATCAATACCTAGCTTTTCTGCTCTCTTAAATAAATAAGGGATAGTTATTGGTGAAAATGGTAGGACCAGAAGAATACCAAAACCTGCACCTTTTAAAATCTCTCTTAATTGTTTATTAGCTAATTTTAGATATAACTTATCTTCAGTTTCAAGATACTTATAGAAATTATCTAGCATCTCAGTATTAGCTTCATTCTCTTCTCTTAATGCATTTATTAAGTTGTTTAAATACTTGTTAATTATTTCATCTCCAAAAAAAAACCTCTGCCGAAGCAGAGGTTTTATTATATAAAATCTTATGTATTAGAAGTTATATTGTATTGAGATACCTCCATTCATTGGTTCTTGGAAATAAAGGTTATAACCACCTCCATTTGACGCAGAACCTACGAAAGCACCTGTGACAATATCTTTATCTTCTATGTTATGAACATATAGATCTACCATCCATTTTCCATCAGGAGATTGGTAAGTTAGATCAAAGTTCATGAAATCAAACTCATCAACTAGTTCATGATCATTATTAAATACAGTTAGATAGAAATCTCCTCTGTAAATATAATCAAGTCTAGCTGTAAGTAATCCATTTTCATTATTCATTAGATCTACTTCTCCTCCCATTGAGAATGAAGCATCAGGAACACCAGGTAACTTTCTACCTGATAAATCTTGAATAACGAAGCCAGTATTTGGACATGCAGGTCCAACTAAAGCATTAAATGGTTGATTACATGTACTACCTAAACTTCTGTAGATCATGCCCACGTCTGTCATACCGAATACAACACCTTGTGATTCACCAATTGTACTTGCATCTACAGATGTAATTCCATATGGGTTTCTTGGATCATAATCTTCATAACCAGCTAGTTCTGAAGTATTTAATGCTCCAACAAAGTTAAATCTTGACCACATGTTTGGCATGAATAAAGCTTCAATTTCAAAACCAGATATATCAACATCTGAGTTAAACGTTTGTGAAGCTAGACCAATAATCTTATTAAGTTGCATACCAGTAACAGAGTTCCAGAACGCAGCAGTATTTAAAGTTAATGCTCCGCCCATGTATGTACCTTTAGTACCTACTTCAAATATATTGTGAACTTCTGGATCAACTAAAGATTGATTCTCACCAGGCAATAAGTTTGATGTAGGGTTAAATCCACCGGACTTAATACCTCTATCAAGTTTTAAATATAGAAGTGTACCGTCTAAGATAGAGAATCTTTCTCCATCAAGCTTCTTGTCTAAGATAGCTCTTCCTGTAAATTCTTCTAAATCAACTGATTGCAGTGGTGGGTTAGGGAAACCTTGTAAGGTTCCGTTATAACCAGCCAATGATTGAGAAATATCTGTAATACCTGAGAAGACACGGTCAGATTGTGTAATCTGGTTGAATCTTCCACCTAAAGTTAGATTATCAAACCATCTATTTTCAGGTAGCTCAGTATTAGTCTCTACGAATAAACCAAATGTCTCATTTTCAGAACTGTTATAAGACTGAAATTGCTGTTGCCATTCTGGCAATGCTGGAAGGACTGGGAAAAGACCAGCTCCTAAAGCACCTGCGATTCCTAATGAAGCAACTTGTCTTACAGCATTAGCTGCATCTGTATGAGATTGAGCTACACCAGCAACAGTACCTGCTCCCACAATTTGTGGAAGTTGTGCTGCATTTCCAACCAAGACTTGTTGTGCAAGTTGTGCACAGTCAGTAGCTGGATCAACACATTGACCTGCAGCTATTAATTGTGGAATTAACGCTGCGATTTGCGCAGGTGTAGTTGGGTCATTTGCTACATAATCTATTGCCGCTGAAACAACACCGTTAGTGATGTTATCTACAGCTACTCCACCATAAGTTGTGAAATAAGTTGCCCAGAAACCTAGACCACCATAAACACCTAAATCAGGGAACATGCCACCAATTGGTCCTCTACTAACATCTGAGTAATATTGCATACCAGGTGAAGTAACACGATAGTTTGTCAATGAGTCTGAATTAGACAAATAAATACCACCTGTACCATTTGTTCGACCATCTAAATCTGATTGAATTCTTAACTCAAATTCTTTTTGAGTATAGTTTGAAAGAGATGCATCTGCTTCTTCAGCAGTAGTATAGTTACGCTCTGCACCAAAAATATTAGCTTGAATAGGACCCATTCTGTAAGGTCTTGTTGAAGCATAACCATTCAAAGATTGTGAATGATCATATTCTTGATCAATGTAAGCGAATGTCATGAACATCTGATACTCATCAGTAATCATGTGATCTACTACTAAACTTGCACTTGTGTCATATCTTTCAAGAACAGGGTTAAGTGTTTGAAATACTTGGTTAGGGTCTTCAGGAATAATAGCACCATCTTGATAACCTAATGACAATACAGGTTGAACGATATTACCTGGGTAGTTAAGTGTTAAAAAGTCTATAGAACCAAACGCACTTACACCTGAGTGGCTGACGCCTCTGCCTGGTAATCCATCACCCCATTGGTCACAACCAAGAAGTTTGTTTTCATTACAAGCTGCATTTTGGTGTCTCAATCTAGAGTCATTTTCTTCGTTGTGCATCATTGTAAGCTTTAAAGATGTCTCATCTGAAACGTCAAAGATTGTTTTTACTCTGACACCTAGATAATCTCTATCATCAATATCAGAACCATCGAATAAGTTTTCAGTGTAGCCATCTCTGTGAGTAGATCTGAATGAAAATCTAGTTCTCATTCTTTCGCCAGCACCAAAAGTCATACCGCCTGAATATCTTTCTAGATTTTTATCTCCAAACTCAGCTTTGAAATAAGCATCTGCTTCTTCTCCTGGGTCTACACTCTTCATTAAGAATGTACCACCTGGGTTATTACCACCATAAAGAGTACCTTGTGGACCCCTTAAGACTTCAAAACTGGCAAGATCAAATAGTTCATTTTGAGCCATTTGAAGCGTACCCATATTGATGTCATCTTGTCTTGGTGTAGCAACTGCAGAGAAAGATCCACCAACTGCATAGTTGGTCATACCTCTGATTTGAATACCAGCACCAGAAAAGTTTGTTTTATTAAAAAGAACACCTGGAACGTTAAACTGAAAGTCATAAAATTCCTTCAAGTTCTTTGATTCGATATCTGTTGCAGAAATAACTGTAACAGCAAGACCCGTATCCTGAAGTGCAGTCTCTTTTCTCAAAGCTGAAGTAACAACTTCCTCAATATTTTCTGAATCAACAGACTCAGAATTTTCTTGAGCATAAGAAAAAGAACTGACTAGCAGAACTAATAATAATAGTATGTATCTCATATACTCTCCCATAAGATATTTATCCACATATAATATAACAATTAACTTGGTAAGCAAACATTTGAAACATTGAGAAAAAGCGAGAAAAGAGAAAAAATTATAGGTCTTTTAAATAACCATTTTCCAAACCCTGATGTCCCCTTAGATCACAAAGATCCATATACCTTGCTGATTGCTGTTTTACTATCAGCGCAATGTACTGATGAAAGAGTTAATATCGTAACTCCTAAACTCTTCAAAATAGCTTCTAACCCACTAGATATGCAAGATCTAAGCCAAGATGCTATTTATAAAATTATCAAGCCTTGTGGTTTAGGGCCACAAAAATCAAAAGCAATTAAAAAACTTTCTCAAATCCTAGTGCGGGAATATGCTGGAGAAGTTCCTCAAGAAATTAAACAATTAGAGAAATTGCCTGGGGTCGGTCATAAAACAGCTTCGGTAGTTGTTGCCCAAGCATTTGGCATCCCATCTTTCCCTGTTGATACTCATATTCATAGGTGTGCACAAAGATGGGGTTTAACATCAGGTAAGAATGTCAAAACTACAGAGAGCGATTTAAAGAAGTTTTTCCCTATTGAGGAATGGAATAAACTTCATATACAAATTATTATGTATGCTAGGAAACATTGTTCTGCCAGAAGTTGTTTTGGTCTTGAATGCCCTATTTGCACAACATGTTATCCAAACAGAAAATCAAAATTTTTACATAAAAAACCATAATGAATGAATTTAAAAATACTCAAAATCAAAATATTTCAGAATACGATGCCGATCTATCAAAATTTTTAGAGGCAGAATCAGTTAGACAAGAAGAACATATTGAATTAATTGCGTCAGAAAACTATGCATCTAAAAGAGTTTTAGAAGCACAAGGAAGTGTGCTAACTAACAAATATGCCGAAGGCTATCCAAATAAAAGGTATTACGGCGGATGCGAACATGTAGATGGTGCTGAAAACCTAGCTATAGAAAGAGCAAAAACTTTATTCAACGCAAAATTTGCTAATGTTCAACCTCATTCAGGTGCTTCTGCTAATGCCGCAGTTTTTTTAGCTTTATTGGAACCAGGCGATACTTTTTTAGGAATGGCACTAGACCAAGGAGGACATCTTACCCATGGTGCAAAAGTTAACTTTTCTGGAAAAAATTTTAATGCTATTCAATATGGACTTGACTCTGAAACTGGAGATATTGATTACAAGGAAGTTCGAAGACTGGCTCACGAACATAAGCCTAAAATGATAGTTGCCGGCTTTTCAGCTTTCATGGGTGTTGTTGATTGGAAGCTATTTAGGGAAATAGCAGATGAAGTTGGTGCTTATTTATTAGTTGATATGGCACATGTCTCAGGACTAGTAGCAGGTGGAGTCTATCCAAATCCAGTCGATTTTGCACATGTAGTGACTAGTACGACACACAAATCTTTAAGAGGTCCAAGATCAGGCATCATACTTTCAAATGAAGATGAAGAATTTCAAAAAAGACTTAATTTTGCTGTTTTTCCAGGTTCGCAAGGTGGGCCTTTAATGCATGTTATAGCTGCTAAAGCTGTTTGTTTTAAAGAAGCAATGACAGAAGATTTTAAAGAATATCAAAAACAAATTATTTCAAATGCAAAAATAATGTGTGAGCAATTTAAATCTAGAGGGTTCAACCTAGTTCAAGAAAATACCGATAATCATTTATTATTAATGGATTTAAGGGATAAAGATATAACAGGTAAAGAAGCTGAGGAGCTTCTTGGTACTATCAATATTACTGTGAATAAAAATTCTATCCCCAATGACCCTGAGTCCCCATTTGTGACATCTGGTGTAAGAATCGGCACACCTGCAATTACAACAAGAGGTTTTGAACATGAACAGTCAAAACTTGTAGCAGATCTTATTTGTGATGCTATAGAAAATAAAGAAAACTCTGATGAACTTGATATAGTAAAAGCTAAGGTTAGGGAGTTATGCAGAAAATTCCCTGTTTATAAATAATGTTTTGTCCATTTTGTACACACGAAGAAACTAAAGTTGTCGACTCAAGATTGGTAGCTAATGGTTCTCAAATTAAAAGAAGAAGAGAATGCATAAATTGTGGGGAAAGATTTTCTACTTACGAAGAGGCTGAACTGGTTATGCCGAGAATCATTAAATCAAATGAAAGAAGAGAACCATTTGATGAAGAAAAGCTTAGAGCAGGCCTACATAAAGCACTGGAAAAAAGACCAGTTTCTTCCGATCAAATAGAAAATGCGCTTCAAAACATAAAAGATTTCATAAGAAAAATAGGCGAAAGGGAAATACAAGCACAAGTTATTGGAAAACAAGTAATGAATCAATTAAAAGAACTTGATCAAGTTGCTTATGTAAGATTTGCATCGGTTTATCAAAACTTTCAAGATATCAAAGATTTTGCAGACGAAGTCTCTGAACTATCAAAAAAATAATGAATTACGATTTGCTTATGCGGAAAGCTATAGAAATTTCTGCGCCCTACAAATATCTGGTTAAACCAAATCCTATGGTTGGAGCTTTGATTGTCAAAGATGGCAAGATATTAGCTGAAGGTGTACATAAAAAATTTGGTGAAGCTCATGCAGAAGTAAATTGCTTCAATTCTCTGAAGGAAAAAATTGAAGAAGACCATGTAATGATTTGCACTCTAGAACCGTGCAATCATTATGGCAAAACTCCACCATGCACAAAAAAAATTATTGAATCAGGCATAAAGAAAATAATTATTGGTAGCCTAGACCCAAACCCAAAAGTTGCTGGAACAGGCATAAAAACCCTAAAAGATGCTGGGCTAGAAGTTTCTTATGGTGTGCTTGAAAAAGAAGTTAGAGAACTTAATAAATTTTTCTTTTTCAAACATGAGAATGGAAGACCCTTTATTACCATAAAAATAGCTAGTTCTGCTGATTGGATGTCTCATAGCAAAGATGGAAGCACAACATGGATAACTTCAGAAGCTTCGCGCAAAGATGTGCAACTAATTCGAGCAGAACATGATGCAATCCTTACCGGCGGAAATACTATCAGATCGGACCAGCCTAGAATGAATGCAAGAGTAGAATTTCCCTTAATTCAACCGCAAAAAATCCTTCTTTCAGAGCAGAAAGAATGGGATGTAAGTCTGGATTTCTTTAAAGATTCAAAAGTACAAATAATTGATGAGAAAGACTTAGTGAAAGTAGTAGAAGTTCTCTCTAAACAAGAGCTTAACTCATTATTAGTTGAAGCTGGACCAAGGCTTGTAAATAGTTTCTTAAAAGAAGGACTTTGCGATGAGATGATTATTTATCAATCCCCAGATCAATTAGGAGAAGATGGTGTCTCATGGTCCTTAAATGATGCAATGATTGATAAATATGGTTTAAGTCTTAAATCATCGTATACAATTGACCGAGATAAAAAAACAGTTTTTGAAAAATGAATAAAAATGACATTCCAGAAATAATAGCAGATCTGAAAAAAGGCAAAATGGTCATTATTCTTGATGATGAGGATCGAGAAAATGAAGGTGATCTTATATGTGCGGCTGATGCCATTTCACCAGAAATCGTAAATTTTATGGCAACTAATGGACGAGGTCTTATCTGCTTGGCACTGGAGTCAGATAAATGTGAGCAATTAAACCTTAAGCCGATGACAAGTAATAATAAAGCGAGTAATAGAACTGCTTTTACAGTATCAATTGAGGCTAAAGATGGTATTACTACAGGAATTTCTGCTAAAGATAGGGCCCACACAATCACTACAGCTGTGAATGAATCAGCAACAGAACACGACATAGTTCAACCAGGACATGTTTTTCCATTGCAAGCTATGAAAGGCGGAGTTCTTGCGAGAGCTGGTCATACCGAAGCTGCCTGTGACCTAGCATCATTAGCTGGCTTCTCAGGTGCAGGGGTAATATGTGAAATTATGAATGATGATGGAACTATGGCCAGAAGAGATGATTTACTAAAGTTTGGAGAGAAACATGATTTAAAAGTTGGCACTATAGCAGACCTTATTGATTATAGGCTTTCAAAAGAATCAACTATTGAAAATGTGCATACAAAAAACGTTTCTACAGAGTTTGGAGATTTTAAATTGGATGTATGGCGAGATGTAATTTTTGATGAACATCACTTTTCTCTCACCAAAGGCTCGCCAGAGAAAACAGATTTACCAATTGTTAGAGTACAGACACAAAGTGTTTTACAAGACACCTTAGGTATTGATGAGATTGGTAAGAAATGGTCAATTAGAAAATCATTAAAAAGAATTTCAGAAGAAGGAGCAGGAGTATTTGTATTAATCAATCACAGAGATGCAAAAGGCTATTGGTTATCAATGTTAAAAGATGAAAACATCGAACCAAAGAGAAATAGAAGAGTAATTGGTATAGGCTCACAAATACTTAGAGCAATAGGTTTGAACAAAATCATGGTTTTGGGCACACCCACAAAATACAGTGGACTATCTGGTTTTAATATTGAAATTGAGGGTTTTATAGATGAATAATGCACCAGATTTTAAAGATTGTTTTAAGAATCTAGCTAAAAAAAGAATTCTTATTGTTACAACAACATGGAATCGAGAATTACTATCTCCCTTGGTAAATGAAGTAACAAAAATAGCAGATGAATATGAAGTTAATCATGAAATAGTTTTTTGTCCAGGCTCATTAGAATTAGCTGCCAGCATAATAAGAGCAATACCAGTTCAATATGATGGAATACTTGCTATTGGTCTTGTAATCAAAGGCGATACTCCACATTTTAAACTTGTATCAAAACAATCATTTCAGGATTTAGCAGCAGTAGCTCTAGAGTTTTATGGAACTCCTTTAATAAACGGGGTGCTTACAGTCGATAATAAAGTTCAAGCTGAAGAAAGAATCAATCCGGAAAAGATGAATAAAGGAAAAGAGTTTATTGAATCTCTGTTTCAAATGATGTCATCATAAAAAATGAAAAACCTTAGTCAATTTAAAGAAAAGGTAAATGCTCGTGAGCTTTTAGTTCAAGCACTTTATGAGTTTTCTTTTGGTCACAACAATGCAAAAGCTATTGAAGATTCTTTTAGAAAAGATTTTAGAAAAACAAAGATAGACTATATTTTTTTTAGAAATATCTTTAGCCACATAACAAAAAACATCTCAGATCAAAAGAAAATAATTTCTGATGTATCTGAACTTGAAATGTTTGGTATCAAATCAGTGGGTACTATGGAAGAAAATATTCTTTTAATAATCAAAGCTGAATCAGAACTAGAAAAAACTCCTAGAGAAATCTTAATTGATGAAGGTGTAAGATTAAGCAAAAAATTCTGTTCAGAGAACTCATATAAATTTATCAACGCGACATTAGAAAAAATATTAAAATCCTAGTATGAGAAAAATTGGTTTTATAGGCTGTGGTCATATGGCCAAGGCCTTAATAAAAGGGTTGCAAAAAAATTCCTCATATATCATTACTGGTCATGATCGAAATGAGGCAAATCTCCTTTGGCTTGAGCATGAATCTATCGGACAACAAACTCTAGAAGATATATGCATCGAGTCAGATATTGTCGTTATATGTGTAAAACCTAAAGATATGTATGAACTTTGTTTATCCATGAATAGCATTATTAGAGATGACATCAAAATAGTTAGTGTTGCTGCAGGAGTTACATTAGAAAATCTAAAAACAGCTTTCCCTAGAAACAAAATCTATAGAGCAATGCCAAATATTGGTGCAAAGGACAATCTAGGTATTACTAGCATATTTTCCTCTGTGGAAGATGATGAAATTCTTGAAATATTTAACTTCTTGGGTAAAGCATTCGTAGTTGATAGTGAAGAAAAAATTAATTTGCATACTTCCCTAATTGGCAGTGGTCCAGCATTTTATTTTGAAATAATTAATGAATTTGAAAATAGATTAGATGGATTGCTACCCGACAATGTTTCTAAGAGAGATATAACCTTGCTCTTTCTTACAAGCCTTATTAGTGCTATTAAAAATGGGGAGAATCTAGAAGACTTAATTGCAAGCGTTAAATCAAAAGGTGGAACAACTGAAGCTGGCCTGAATCTACTTTACAACGAGAATTTTATAAAAATCTTTTCAGATGCTATTGATGCAGCAAAAAATAGAGCAGCTGAATTATCTATGGATTAAATCTTCTCTATTTGGTCCATTAGAAATTAAACTTATTTTTACGCCAACAAATTCTTCAATAAATTCTAAGAAATCTTTAGCATTCTTAGGAAGGTCATCATAATTTTTGCAGCTTTCTAGTGAACAATTCCAACCTTCAAAAGATTTATATACTGGTTTAACTTTATGCAACAGCCTTGATTTAAAAGTAGTTTTTTTATTATCAACTTCATAGTCAGTACAAACTTTAATTTCTCCAAAAGAGTCCAAGACATCAAGCTTAGTAACACATAATTCAGTCAGGTTGTTTAATTTTGCTGAATACTTCAAAGCAACAAGATCTAACCACCCACATCTTCTAGGTCTGCCAGTCGTGGCTCCAAATTCGTGACCTAATTTTGCAATTCTTTCGCCTGTTTCACAAAATAATTCTGTTGGGAAAGGTCCTGCTCCTACTCTTGTAGTGTAAGCTTTGGCTATTCCCAATACATCTGAATAAATACTTTTTGGAAAGCCTGAACCTATGCCAACTGAAGTCGCTAAGGTATTGGAAGAGGTAACATAGGGATAAGTTCCATAATCTACATCCAATAAAGTACCCTGAGCACCTTCGTACAGAATGTTTCCTCCTTCATCATAAATATTTTCTAAAGTATCTGTAACATCACCAAAATACTTAGATGCTTTGTTATAAGATTCGATTAAATCTTTATAGACATCATCATAAGCAAATGGTTCTGAATCATGAATATTTTTGATTTGAAAATTGTAGTATTCAACCAGACTTTTTAATTTTTTTTCTAAAAGATCATTGTCTTCTAAATCAAATGCCTTAATGCTTCTTCGAGCTGTTTTATCTTCATATGCTGGACCTATACCTCTACGTGTCGTGCCTATGGAATTTTTATTGTCTTCTCTTAGCTGATCAATCTTTGCATGAAGAGGCAATAATAAGCTGCAATATCTACTAATTCTAAGCTTACCCTCAAGTTCAATACCTTTTTCTTCAAGCTGCTTAATTTCTTCTAATAAGGAATCAATAGAAAGAATTACTCCTTGTCCAATGAAGCATGAAACATGGTCATAAAAAACTCCTGAGGGAATTAAATGAAGAACAAATTTTTCATCTTCTTTATAGATTGTATGTCCAGCATTGTGACCGCCTTGAAAGCGGCAGACTGCATCAAATTTTTTGGAGTAAAAATCGACAATCTTTCCCTTACCTTCGTCACCCCATTGAGTACCTACGAGGATAAGGGATTTTTTCATCTATTTAGGATCAGATTTATTCAAATACTTAAAGTAATCGCTATCAGGATCAATCAATAAGATATCTCCTTCATCTCTAAAAGTATTTCTGTAAGCTCTCAAGCTTCTTGTAAAGTCATAAAACTCAGGATCTCTATTGTATGCTTCTGCATAAGTTGCGGTCGCAGTGGCATCTCCTTGACCTCTAGTTTTCTCTGCTTCTTTTGTTGCATTAGCTAGGATAATAGTTCTTTGCTTATCTGCATCAGCTCTTATTTTCTCTGCTGTCTCTCGACCTTCAGCTCGAAGCTCCTCTGCAATTCGGTTTCTTTCAGTTTTCATTCTTTCAAAAACTGAAGCTCTAATTTCTCTTTCAAAATCAATCCTCTTTACTCGAAAATCAACTATCTCTACACCAAGTTGAGCTGAGTCTTCTCCAAGAGAATCTTTCAATGCTTGCATTAAACCGTCTCTATCTCCTGAAACAACTTCTATTAGAGTTCGTTTACCAAATTCATTCCTAAGCTTATCTTTAATTCTTCTTTGCAATGTATCTTCTGCAACTCTATCTTGCCCACCATTGGTTGATGTGTAATATGTCTCTGCATCAACAATTTTGTACTTTACAAATGAGTCAACATTTAATGGTTTTGCTTCGCTAGACAGAACTCTGTCAGGCGGTGTATCTAATGATCTTAATCTTCCTTCAAACTTGATAACACTATCAACGAATGGGACTTTAAAATTTAGACCTGGATCTAATGTCCTCTCAAAAGCTCCAAGTTTAAGGAGAATTGCTTTTTCTGTATCTCTAACAATCACAACTGATTGAACAATTGCCGTAATGACAAGCAGTACTAATAACGTAATAAAACCGTTCCTATTCATCATCATCCTCCTGTTTTTTTATAAGCTGATCTAGTGGGAGGTAAAGTAGGTTATTGCCACCCTCAACATCTATCATTACTTTGGTACTAGAAGAAAGAACTTCTTCCAAAGCATCAATGTACAATCTTTCTCTTGTTACTTCAGGTGCCTTGTCATACTCAACAAGTAAAGCCTTAAATCTTTCTGCTTCACCTTCTGCTACAGCTATTACCTTCTGCTTATAAGCTTCTGCGTCTTGCAATTGTCTTTGTGCTTCTCCTCTTGCCTGTGGCACTATTGATAAAGCATATTTTTCAGCTTCATTTCTTAATCTTTCTTTATCTTCTCTTGCAGCTACCACATCTCTAAATGAATCGATAACTTCTGCAGGTGGTTGTCTTTGCTCAATATTTACCTGTTGTACTGAGATACCTGCATCATAAATATCCAGATACTCCTCTAGTCTTAAAAGAATGCCAGAACTAATAGCAGCTGCTCCAGATGTAAGCAAGTTATCCATATTGTTTTCACCAACGACATGTCTTAATGCACTTTCCGTTGCCTGCCTAATTGTAATTTCAGGGTCTTCAACAATTAAGGAATATTTAACTAGGTCACTGATGGTGTACTGCACGTTTAATTCGATATCAACGATATTTTCATCTCTAGTTAACATATTTGTTGGAAGAACAAAGGTTCTAATCTTAGATATATTTTCTTCAGCATATACTTCTTCAATAATTGGAAAGTGGAATTGCAGTCCAGGCCCAAGAACTCTGTTATATTTTCCAAGAGTAAGCACAACCAGCCTATCAGCCTCATTAACAATTCTTATTCCTAGAAAAACATAAAGTGCTACCAAACCCATAATCAGGTATGTAAAGAATTTAAAATTAAATTTAAAGCTTGCGCCTCCGCCTCCAGTGCTTCCGCCACCAGAATTTCCAGAAAAGAACATTTTCCTCAGCTGTTTAATTGCATCATCGAGATCTGGGGGTGAATTCTTTCTGCCCCATGGATCATTTTCGTTTGGATTCCAACTCATTTATTAAAGCTCCTTAGATAAGTATCTATTGTATCAGAAAAAAGATTTGAATCATTTTCATCTAATGTATTTCCTACATAATTTAACTCAAATTTTTTCATCCAGGTTAACTGGGTTTTAATTAACTTTTTAGTTGCTTGAAGCGCATCAAGACATGCTTCATTCAAAGTTATACTTCCCTCTAGATGTGGCAAAAATTGTTTGTAATTTATTGAGTTCATACTATGCGATACAGAGGTTAATTTATAGGTAATTACTAAATTCTCAAGCTCTTTTAAGAAACCGGCATTAACAATTTTCTTTATTCTTTCTTCAGCATTAATGTCTAATGCAGCCTTTGAGTCTGACATGCCTAATAACAAACAATCATCTTTATTGAGTATTTTCCTTAAAGGCTCTTTTTTAAGCTTAGATAGTTTGGTTTTTGTAATTTTTATTATTTCTAATGCTCTTTCAACTCTTCTAGAATTTTTGATGTCTATAGCTTTATATGTTTCAGGATCTAATGCTTTAAGCTCTGCAACTAATGCATTTTGATTATTATTTTGTTTAATTTCATCAATTTCTTTTCTAATGCTGGTATCCGTAGGAAAATCATGAATGCCTTCTAATAGAAGCTTATGAAACATCATAGAACCTCCGACAAATAATGGGATTTTTTCCTTCTTAGCTATATCTTGAAGAGCTTGCTCTACGTAGTTTAAGTAAATCCCAGCATTGAAATTTTGATCAGGTTCTATGACATCAATTAAATGATGGTTCACTCTTTTTTGTTCACTAGCAGTAGGCTTACATGTTCCAATATCCATCCCTTTAAATACCATTGCACTATCAACGCTTATTACCTCGATTGGAAATTGGCGTGCAAGCTCTAAAGATAGCGAAGTTTTACCGACTGCAGAAGGGCCCAGTAAGAAAATTGCGGGTAAATCGAATTTATAGCTCATCTATAAACTTAATGATTTCATCATAAGAACCAGAATAATTTTTCAAAGCATTACTTTGTGCTAATACCTTTTCATTTCTTATGGCTATATTTTTATACTTGCTTACCAAAGATCTAAGCTGCTCTTGTCCTGTAAATGTTTCAACAATATTTGTGTCGCATAGATCTTGTTTAAGTTGCTTATAATTAGCTAATTTAGAACCAGTAATTGATAAAGTATTTACAAAAATAGGCTCCATAAAATTATGCCCTTTTGCATAATTAATACTGCCAGCCACAATGGCTAAATCACCCGCAGCATAGAGATTAATTAAGTCTCCCACTTCATCGAAAACTAGAATTTCATTATTATTAATTTCTGTATTATCTTCACCTTTTAATGAAGATGTTCTGATGCCTTTCAAATCAAAATTTTCTAGTTCTTGAAGAACTTTTGAAACCCTTTCAGGGTGCCTTGGCGCAAGGATAAGTTTGATATCCATATCAATAAGAGCTTTTACAACAAAAATCTCTTCGCCTTCATGAGAGCTTCCTAAAATTACATTCATTTTTTCTTCACCCAAGATATTTTGGTAGCGAATTCTTTTATTTTGGTCAACGCTATAGTTTTCTGGATTAATCTTAATGTTTCCAATAAGTTTTATATCTTTAACGCTAAAAAATTCTAGTCTTTCAATTGTTAATCTTGATTGGGCCAAAAATAAATCAATTTTTTTGAAAAGAGCTTTAGAAAAATCTTTGAGCGTCTTGAATCTGTTAAAACTTGTATCTGAAATTGTAGTATTTAGCGAAATTACTTTGATTTTTTTTGCTGCATTTAATAAGTTTGGCCAGAATTCACTTTCAAATAAGATAATTTTTTTAATCTCATAATTTGCAATTATTTTTTCATGTGCAAACCTGCAGTCATATGGGAATGGCAGTATCTTTATATCAGAATTGCTAAAATTTTTGTTTAACTCTTCTAGACCTGTATTGGTTGTAGATGTAATAAGAATACTCTGACCTTTATTATGTAGCTTCTGAGCTAATGGCGAAAGAATCTTAATTTCTCCTAAGCTTACGCCATGCAACCATATTGTGGGTTTTTCGGAGGAAGATATGTCGAAACCTAACTTTTGCTGAATAGTTTTTAGTTTATTCTTATCTAATGCAAATAAGTCTCTTAGAATTAAGAGAGGCAGAATTAAAATATAAATTAAGCTGTATATATAAAACATTAAATGAATAATATCACTCTTATATTACTAATTTCTTTCACGAAGGCACTAAGCTTCATTCCTAAAACAATTTTCACTAACAAGAATTCTCCCTTATGGTCATTGCTAAGTAGATTATTGAAGAAGAGAAGAAAAATAATAGAAGCCAATATTAATCATTGTTATGAGGATAAAACTCCTGAATGGAGAAAGGATTTGGTTGAGAAAATATGGGGAGATACCTTTTTAGCATTGTATGAGAATAATTTTGCCTGGCATGCAGGTAAGAGAATAAAAAATTACAAATGTGAAGTACAAAATGAAGAATTACTAGCACAAGCACAACAAAAAAATGTTGGGGTACTTCTCTTATTTAGACATAGTGTTTTCTTAGAGCTTTCAGCAAGATTAATTTCTGAACGTTTTGATATCTATGGTATGGAAAGACCTAATAACAATGCTGCAATACAAGAATTGCAACAGAAAGGAAGACTAAAATCCATGAAAGGTTTAACAGCTAATTCAAATATCAATCAGCTAATTAATTGGCTTAAAGAAGGTAAAACTGTTTTGTATGGGCCAGACCAAGACTATAGAAATAAAAGATCAGTAGTGTCAGAGTTTTTTTCTAAACCATGTCTTACTACAACTGTTCCTTACAATTTACAAAAAATTACAAACTGTAAATTAATCTATCTGGATTTTTTTAAAACTACTGATGGTTATAAATTTGTTTTAGAAGATGTGTCGCATATAGCAGCTAGCAAACAAGCTTTTGCTGATAATATAAATAAAATTATCGAAAAAAGTGTTCACGAAGCTCCTGAACATTATTTATGGCATCACAGAAGATTCAAATCCCAGGCTCCTGAAATATATGATTGAAAAATTTGAAGGAATAAAAGGATTCCTAGACCCAGAAGAAGGTAATGCACTATATGAATTTTGTAGGTCTTCTTATCTGAATGGAGTTTGCGCAGAAATTGGATCTTATTGTGGAAAATCTGCTTGTTATATTGGGCAAGCTTGTAAACAGGTTGGATCGAAATTGTACTCAGTTGATCATCATAAAGGCTCAGAAGAACAACAATTTGGAGAGGAATACTTTGATGAGGAAATTTTTGATTATTCAAAAAATGAAGTAAACACTTTGCCATTATTTTTGAGCAATATCTCAAAATTTGAATTAGATAATTTCGTTGAGCCCGTAATCATGACATCAGAGGAAGCCTCTAAAGTTGTACCTAATGAACTTGATTTTCTATTTATAGATGGTAGTCATACGTATGAGTCAGCAAGAAGCGATTATAAACATTGGGTAAAAAAATTACGGTTAGGTGGGATATTAGCAATTCATGATATCTATGATTCGGAGGAAGAAGGAGGCCAAGCTCCAAAAGAAATTTACCTAAAAGCATTAGATGAAGGTTTTAAACTAGTTGAAAGAAGAAAAAGTCTTGTAATTCTACAGCGCTAAAGAAGTATAACTTTCTCTTTCCCGCTTATGTCATATAAGCAGTCAGCAGCCATAATTATAGCGGCATTAGTCCAGGTTGAATTTTCATCTGGCCAAAATATATCAAGGTCGTATTGATAGCCAGTAGGAAAATAACCAGATGAGTTCTTATATTGAAGAATCTCACTAAAAATTTTATGTGCATCTGCTTCCATGCCAATTTTAAATAATGCAATAACACATTCAGAAGATTCAGCTAAAGTTATCCAAGGCTCTTCCACAACACACTTTACTCCCATTCCCTCCACATAGAATTTTTGTAAAACTTTTTCCGCGTCTGATTTATTCCCACAATTGCAAAGCAAAGGGTAATAAGCATCCATAGAAAATCTTGATCTATCAATACCATCTCTATTAAAGTTTTTTGACTTAAGGCTACTAGATGTAATTGCTTCAGATGTATCAAGACAATCTGTATCGCCAAGAATTTCACATATTCTGTTATAAGCCCTTCTAGATAGCTCAATAGAACATGTTGCTGTGATTAAAGAATTATCTGAAAAACCACTCTCATCCTGAGCCCAAAAATAAAAACCATCTTCAGCTTTAAATTTTTTCAGAGCTGCATAAATAAAGTGAATTTGTGTCCTAAAACTTTTTAGGTAATCAAGATCTTGATCAACTAAATATTTTTGAAGTAAAGGTAGGAAAATGTAGGCAGTATGATGTGCCTCATTGAAGTCTTTAGTTATTTTTTCATTAATATATTCAGATTTGACTAAACCCTTGTCATCTAGCTTTCCCAGGCAAAAATGAATTCCTTTATCAAACGCTTCCCACTCTTGATATATTGCTAAGGCAATAAGACATTCACAATGATCCCAATAATCCCATTTGCCTGTTTGGTCCCACAAAATTGCTCCTTTTTCATTTTGGTTTGCCAAAATCCAATCCTTTGCAGATTTAAGATCATTATGAATTGAGTGATTTATCATTTTCTAAGATAGAAACATTCAGATTTACCAAATAATGGATTCAATAATTTCTCTAGAAACAAGAAAAATTTAGCTTGCCCAAACATTTGTTTAACTAATAATGCATGCAATGATTTTAAAAAATCATTTTCTTCCATATTATTTTTTGCTTTAAGTATCCAATAGATTGAGTGCATAGAATGCTCTCTATGGTGTTTAAATAACTTAAGGTTTAATTCTCTAAAACATTCTTTGAGAAAATTGTTTTTAAATATTCTGATATGGCCGCCTGGTGTTTGCATATATTCTTTTGAATACATCCAGCAAAGACTTTCAGGCAGGTAACTTGGCACACTTACTAACATTACCGCTCCTGGCTTTAATATTCTGTAGCATTCTTTTAAAACTTCACGAAAGTTTGGCACATGTTCCAGAACTTCAGAACATATAACTAAATCTTGTGAGTTATCAGGAATTTCAATATTTCTAACATCTCCTCTAATAAATTGATAAGTGTTCTGGTTCTTGCAGTTATGCTCTTGGAATTCCTCTAATAAAGCATTTATTTCTTTCTCCGATTGATCTATGCCAATAATTTCTGCATTTGAAAGCCTAAAACCCAAGGATTTTAGGTGTCTGCCATTACCACACCCTACATCAATGGCAGTCTTAATTTTCTTTAGATTTAATGAATTGAAGTTAAATGTTTCCACTAATTATTTCTTCGAAGAGCTCCTCAAGCTTCTTAGCATACTCGTCCCATCCAAAAAAAGCATCTCTTCTGATCTTGGAATTATTAGCTAATTTTTCTCTTAAGACATGATTTTGAATTAGTTCTTTCATTTTCTCTTTTAAATCACTGACATCATCAGAATTAAAAATTAAACCAGCATCCCCAGCAAGCTCAGGTAAGGACGCTTTGTCAGAAACAATTACTGGCAAACCTGTTGCTATCATTTCAACAAGTGGAAATCCAAAACCTTCATAACTAGATGCTGCTATCCCCACATCTGATTCGTTCAAAGTTTTAAGCAATTCATTTCTTGGTAGTTTCCTTTTAAAAGAAACTAACTCATTTAGATCTAAATCTTTTATTAATTTTTCGTTTTCTTCCCGCAAATCGCCAATTATTGTAAGTTTGGCTTTTAGTCCATCATTTTTTAGCAGATAAAGAGCTTTCAAAATATTTTTGAGATTCTTCATCGGCACATCAGAACTTATAATTGTTACAAATTTAGAATCAAAAGATGTTCTTTGATGAAACTTGCAATCTTCCAAATCTATCCCGTTCCAAATAACTGAAATTTGCTCTGCTGGATATTCAAAGTAATGACAAATGTCTTTCTTTGAGGACTTAGATGGTGAAATAACTTTTTTTACTTTCTTGAGGTTCTTTTTTTGTAAATTAAGAAATGAGTACCATCTTTTTATTGATAACTTATTTAAAAAACTACTCTCATTCTCTAGATCAATATCTCGATCAACATGTATTGGGTGATGCAGCGTAGTAACAAGTTTCTTGGTTATTGAGTCAGGATAGGCGCTAATAGATTGGTTATCATGAAATACATCATAAGAATCTGCTGAATTTGCAAATTCTTTATTTTGTAAAAGCCTATCACCAAAGAATATTGGTTCAGTGAAAGTTCCAGTAAAAGTCTCTATAAAATCCCATAAATTTAACCTGGTCTTTTCTTGAGCTTGGAATATTTTAAACCTTTCTAGTGAATTAAAAGTTTCAAAATATCCTGGAGTGATTATTTCAACTACTTTAATTCTTTCGTCAACAACCGGAAGAGGTTTACCAGAAAATATCGTTACCTCATGGCCCCTATTTAAAAGTGCTTCTGAGACATTTTTTACGTAGATTCCTTGGCCGCCTGAAAAAGGATCGCTTCTGTAGCTAAGTAGCCCAATTTTAAGTTTTTTCATTAAACTTTAGAAAGCCAATCTGAGTATTTATCAGATTTACCTCTAACAGCATCTAGGAAGATTTGTTGAATTTGAGTAGTTATTTCGCCTCTTTTCCCTACGCCGATTTGAATTTTATCTATAGCCCTAATAGGGGTGATTTCAACAGCTGTGCCACAGAAGAATACTTCATCAGCAGTGTATAACTCATCTCTTGTTATACTTCTTTCCTGAACTTCAAGCCCAAGATCTTGAGCTATTTTCATGACTGATCTTCTAGTTATACCATTAAGACAACAGGTCAATTCTGGAGTCATTACCTTGCCTTTTTTAATTATAAAAATATTTTGGCCACTACCTTCAGCCACAAAACCATTTGTATCTAACAAAATAGCTTCTTGATATCCATTTCTTTTCGCCTGGTCATGAGCCATGACTCCGTTAACATAACCACCTGAAATTTTACCTTTTGTCATCAAGCTATTTGGAAACTGCCGAGTGAATGATGAAACCATAACATCAATTCCAGCTTCTAGAGCCTCAGCTCCAAAATACGATGGCCACTCCCAACATGAAATCATTAGGTGTGATTTCATATCTACAATATCTAACCCTAATCTTTCGTCGTTTAAATAAATTAGAGGTCTTATATAGGCGTCTTTAAGTTCTGATTTTTCTATTACGCCTAACTGTGCTTCCATCACTTCATCCATTGAATGATTTATAGGCACATTGATTATTTTTGCAGATTCAAATAGCCTCTCAGTATGCTCTTTAAGCCTAAAAATGCTTACAGAATCCCCAGTATGTGAAGCATAGGACCTTACTCCTTCAAAAGCCCCAAGACCATAATGCAAGGTATGAGTAAGTGGGCTTAGATAAGCATCCTCTTTTTGAATATATTTTCCGTTTAACCAGTAAGTATTTGACATAGGGGTAGTATAATTGTTTGAAAGTTTTTTTAAACATAATGAACAAAAACATTTTTAGAGCCTACGATATCAGAGGAAACTCAATAACAGATCTAGATGATCAGACAATTAAGAAAATAGGCTATGTACTAGGAAAAAGAATTCTTAATACTGGACAGGATTCTGTCTATATTGGGCATGACTCAAGATTATCAGCTGCTTCTATACAAAAAGCTCTAATCACAGGCTTTAATGCATCTGGCGTAAAAGCCTTAGTTTTAGGTTTAGTTCCCACTCCTCTTGTGTATTATGCAACCAAAACTGGCTCTACTCCTAATGGCGTTATGATAACTGGGAGTCATAACCCTAAAGATGATAACGGACTGAAAATTGTTTTAAATGATAGTGCTGTTTCAGGGTTAGAGTTATTTGAAGAGGTAGCTAATCAAGATGTAGTTCCTGAAGTTCCTGAAAACTTTGAAACAATAGAAATTGTGCCCAACTACCTTAAAGAGGTTAAAGAAAAAGTACAAATAACGAAGAAATTAAAAGTTATTCTAGATGCTGGTAATGGTGCAGCGGGTGAAATTGCTGACTTGATCTTTAACTCACTTGGATTTGAAACAATTTCTATCAATAAAGAACCTGATGGAAACTTTCCTAATCATCATCCTGATCCCAGCAAAGAAAAGAACCTAGAAGAACTAAAAATGATGGTAGAAGAACATGGTGCTGATCTTGGTTTTGCTTTTGATGGTGATGGCGATAGAGTTGGCATGATAACTGATGATGGAGCTTCCGTGCTTGCAGATCATTTGATCATGTTATTAACAAAAAATTATCTCAAGAAAAGAGCTGGGCCAATAATCTTTGACGTAAAGTGCTCAAGCCAACTTCCTACATTAATTAATCAGCTAGGAGGTGAAGCTATTATGGCTAAAACTGGACACTTTAATATTAAGAAAGCTATCAAAGAACATAATGCTGTTTTGGGTGGAGAAATGTCAGGACATATATTCATTAATCATGAATGGTATGGTTTTGATGATGCAATATTTACTGCAGCTATATTAGCCCAAATTATATCTGATGATGCATTGTCTTCATCTGAAGTAATTAATAAGTTTCCTAAAACCTTTTCAACACCTGAGTTGAATCTTGAAGTAACAGATGATGAGAAATTCGACATGATAGAAGAGTTTAAGAGCAAGATGTCTTTTCCAAATAGTGAACTTAATACAATAGATGGTGTCAGAGTAACCATTGGTTCAGCTTGGGGCTTGGTAAGAGCTTCAAATACTAGCCCTAAACTAGTATTTAGGTTTGAAGCTGAAACTGAAGAAGAGCTTCAAGGAATTAGAAAGCTCTTTTTAGACAATCTAGAAAAAATATTCCCTGATTTACCTCTAAATTTTAGTTAAGAATTTCGCTTAACTCAGAATCTTTCTTTTCTTCATTCAATAGTTCATCAATATTCTCTTCAAGAAAATATTCAAAGTAGCTATTGTTAAAAGATTTGGAAACATTACCGGTCTTCTTATCAATTCTTATGGCTGCAATACCTTCAGGAATATCTACCGAATAATCTGATAAAGAGCTTTTTGAAAGTGTCATGAAATCAAGCCAAATAGGCAAAGCATTTGTACTACCAAACTCATTTTCACCCAATGAAGTACCATCATCTTTTCCTACCCAAGCTGATGCAACTATATTTGAAGCATAGCCTGAAAACCATGTGCTAGTTGCATCATTCGTTGTTCCAGTTTTTCCACCCATATTCTCTATAGGTATAGCCAGCCCTCTTCTATTTGCATTTCGTTTCAAAGCTTCCTGCAAAATATTAGAAAGTAAAAAAGCTACTCTCTCATCCATGACCTGCATTTCTATATCTTCCTCTAATGCAATCATTGGGGTATTTAAATAATCAAAACTCTCAGAACTTAACCATGGAAAACTTACCCCACTAAAATCTTTAACTTTTTTTGAATATTTGTCTTGAGGATCAAAAATTATTTTCCCATTTATATCTTCAATACGGTCAATATAGGAAACTTTTTGATGCTTACCATTATTAATAATTGCTGAATATTGTGTTGCTGCCTTAAGTGGATTCAGCGTGCCTGTACCTAAAGCTATTGATAAATCATTGGTAAGCATTTCATCATCAAATTGATATTTTTGAAAACATTTTATGGTTTTTGGTAAACCTATAGATTGGACTAACTTAATTGAAACAATATTTAATGACTGTATTAAAGATTCTCTTAATCTTATTGGTCCATAAAATTCTCCAGAATTATTTCTCGGTCTCCAGATGCTTTCAAGCTTATCATCATCAAATATTATTGGACCATCTATAAAAATTGAAGATGGATTAAGGCCATTTTCAAAAGCACATGCATAGATAAAAGGTTTAATACTTGATCCTGGTAATAACTTTGAATTTGCAGCTCTATCAAACTTTGATTTACTGAAATCAAAACCTCCAACATATGCCTTCAAACTACCTTCTAAAGCATCAACTGCCACAATTGAAGCTTCAGCAAGCGGTATTTGAGAAAATACTTTGTTTCCAGACCTCTCGCTAATATATATAAGACTGCCAATCTCAAGAAAATCTTTAAAAGATTCTGGTTTTGAAGATCTTGTCCCATCAGCATCTATACTTCTGGCCCAACTATAATCAGCAGAAGACCAATCAAGAGTATTAAAATTAAGTTTTGCATCTAATGTCTGAATTTTGTCGTCGCTAATTGCTATAACAATACTAGCTTCATGCCCATCTATTCTTGGCCTATTATCAAGAAGATTTTGGAGTTTATTAAGGTTCTCCTCTTTAGTGGTCTCATAATCAAGTTGCGATGAAATGATAAAAAGGCCCTCTTTTTGATACGCGCTTCTTAGAATAGAAAAATTAAAATCCTTGAATACTTGCTCATCACGCCACCCATACTTTTGATCGTATTTATATAAGTTTTCTCTAAGTGCACGCACAGCATTATCTTGCATAGCAGAATCAATAGTCGTGTATATATTCATGCCTTCTTCATATGCCTTTAAACCAAATTTATTAATTATTTCTGCTCGAATCTTTTCAGCTATATATTCAGCCTCTACAGTTATTTTTGGCCCAAAACTTTCACCGGTTACAACTTCTTCTCTTGCAGCAGCTAGATCTGCTTTATCAATAAACTCTCTTGATAACATTCTTCCAAGAATTAAATCTCTCCTTTTCTTGGATGCTACAGGATTTCTCACTGGATTAACTGAGGAGGGTCTTTGTAAAATACCAGCTAATAAAGCTGATTCTGCAATTGTGGCTTCAGAAAAATCCTTTCCAAAATAATACTGATAGGCTGCTGCAAACCCATAATTTCTATTACCTAAAAATGCTTTATTAAAATAAAGCTCAAAAATTTCTTCTTTGTTTAAATAATCTTCTAGTTTCCAAGCAAGAATTATTTCCTTAAGTTTCCTTTCATAAGTGCGTTCAAAAGATAAAACATAGTTTCTGACTACTTGCATAGTAATAGTGCCACCGCCTCCAAGCGAACTTCCAGAAATCTCACCATAAACCGCTCTAAGCAAGCTTGTAATTTTCACACCTGAATGATCAAAGAAGTCTCCATCCTCTGCTGCAATAATTGCATTCTTTAAGTTTTCAGGAATGTCTTCAAAATTTACTATCTGTCTTTTTTCTGTTCCAAACAAACCTATTAATTGATTGTCAGCCGAATAAATCCGCATAGGATTGGTTAATTTAATTTCAGTAATAGTTTCTATCTTTGGCAAATCCTTGGAAAATATTAGATAAATCAGGCCTGTCATCATGAAGATGAACTGCAATAAAACTAGCAATATCCTTAGAATTGGCATGATTTATATATTATTATTCCCTTTCACTTTTTTTTTATGAATATTTATTTAACAGGCATGATGGGTTCCGGCAAATCTTCAGTCGGTCAATTATTATCAAAATACCTTAATAGTACATTCTATGACTTAGATAGAGGTATTGAAAAGAGGTTCAACTTAAGTATTACAGATATCTTTCAAACTTATGGCGAACCAAAGTTTAGAGAAGCTGAATCTAAGTTGTTAAAGGAAACCCAAAAAATTGATAATAATATTATAGCTACAGGTGGTGGCATTTTGCTTGAAGCCGAAAATAGAGAGTTTTTAAAAGATAAGAGAGTTTGCTTTTTAGATGGGTCAGTTGATGAGCTCTACAAGAGAGCAACAAAAAAAAGGGATAGAAGACCACTTTTAAAAGATTT
>CERV01006901.1_pt1 | contig 24330 bp, 22 predicted proteins | sample 530871 | NCBI WGS metagenome assembly CERV01 (sample SAMEA2621045, study PRJEB7988) | marine metagenome | biome: marine biome (ENVO:00000447); feature: deep chlorophyll maximum layer (ENVO:xxxxxxxx); material: "saline water (ENVO:00002010), including plankton (ENVO:xxxxxxxx)" | depth 50 m
GAAAAACTATGCATTTCTAAGCCAACTCTAAGAACCCATATAACTGCAATATTCAGAAAATCAGGATTGAATAGGAGAACTCAGCTGGCGCAATGCCTGTCAGAAAAAAATCATCGTTTATGATGATATGCTAAATGAAAAAATGAGTTAAGATCATTCTATTATTTGGAGGAATAGATGACCACAAATTCTAAGTCACATAGTGTAACCGACCTACTAGATTTGATGAAGACTGGAAAATTATCTGCAAAGGAATACGCAGTTGATTTGTCGGAAAAAGTAAAGCAATTGGAATACTTAAACTCTATTAAATCTTTCAATGAAGATTCTTTAATAGAATCCGCAAAAGTTGCAGATCAAAAGAGAGCATCGGGAAAAGGAGGTGCTTTATGTGGGGTACCTTTCGTAGCGAAAGATAACATTAACTCAAAGTTATTTCCAACCACAGCCTGCACGACAGCTTTAATGGACAATGTGACTGCTTCGGATTCACCCGTAATTGATTTGTTAACAAATGAAGATGCTATATTAGGTGCTAAAGCTAACATGCATGAATTAGCATTTGGGATTACCTCTAATAATGTTGTTACTGGTCCGGTGAAAAATCCTCATAATCAGGAAAAAATTGCTGGTGGATCTTCAGGAGGGACTGCTGCGGCCGTAGCTGCTGGTATATTCCCAATCGGACTTGGAACTGATACTGGGGGGTCTTGTCGTATACCAGCTGCTTTATGTGGAGTTGTAGGATTTAGACCATCAACTAATAGATATTCTGCTGAAGGCGTGGTTCCAATTTCTCATACAAGAGATACTGTTGGGACAATAGCAAAAAGTGTAAGCGATGTTTGTTTGTTTGATTCTGTTATGAGTAACTCTCAATTCAAAGAAAAGAAGATAGCTTTAAACACAATAACTCTTGGAATACCCAAAGAGGTGTTTTTTGATAATTTAGAGCCAGTCGTAGAAAAAGTGGTGCAATCCCAGTTGAAAACACTGGAATCTGCAGGCGTTAAATTAACAGAGATTTCTATGTCAGATATATGGAGTCATAATGAAGCATTTGGTTTTCCAGTGGCTTTGTATGAGGTTATGAGAGACTTGCCAAAATATTTAGCTAGATATGTATCAGGATTGAAATTTGAGGAATTGGTTGAGGGGATTGGATCGCCTGATGTTTCAGGTGTTTTTAGAAGCCAGATGGGTGAGGATGCTATGCCTAAAGAGGCGTATGATGCGGCAATGAATATTCACCGACCAAAAATGTTAGAAATTTATGAGACAACTTTTAAAGCTAATAATTTGAATGCCATAATATTTCCAACAACTCCGCTAACGGCAAGAAACATTGGAGAGGACGAGACTGTAGAGTTGAATGGGGTCCAAGTACCAACATTTCCAACTTACATTCGTAATACTGATCTTGGATCCAATATTGGAGCGCCAGGAATCTCCTTACCTTGTAATGTCGAGAGTGATTTACCAATTGGTATAGAATTTGAAGGAATCCCTGGCGGAGACAACGAATTATTGAGTTTATCAAAATCTATTGAGATGACGCTCACATCTTAAGGATTCTTAAATTAATGAGCAAAAACTGGAGGATAAAATGAGAAGACGTGACTTTATTAAATCATCCTTAACAGCAGCTGCTGCGACTGCTGCCTTCCAAACTGTTGCCAGTAGAGCTATTGCTGGGTCGGTCTTAAAGGTAGGTGTGATGATTCCACTAAGCGGTCCAGCTGGATTATTTGGCCCAGCCTCAAAAAATGTTTCTCAAATGGCTGCAGATGATATCAATGCTGCTGGGGGAATTCTTGGTAGACAAGTGGAAATAATCTTTGGGGATGCTGGCCTGCCACCGGCAGAGGCAGCCCAAACGGCTTTGAGATTATGGCGTGGAGAAGGATGTGAGGCATTTATTGGAATGCATGATAGTGCTGTTCGAGGGGCCTTAATAAACGTGTTTAAGGAACAAGTTCCATATGTTTACTGTCCAAATTATGAAGGTGGCGAATGTGCTAGTGGAGTATATTACGTGGGTGAAACGCCAGCTCAATCAGTGGTTCCCACCATGACGTGGCTAGCAAATGAAAAAAATTGTAAGAAATTTTACCTTATAGGGAATGATTATAATTGGCCGCGAGATACCAATGCTATAGCAAAAAATACAATTGCTGATATCGGTGGTGAAGTCGTCGGTGAAGAATACATGCCTTTCACTGTAGATAATTTTGATTCTAGCTTAGCTAAAATCAAAGATACTGGAGCGGATATGGTTTTAATCACCTTGGTTGGTGGTGCTTCAGTATCCTTTAATCGAGCATTCGCAAGTTTTGGTTTAGCAGATAATGTAATGCGCTTAGGTACTCTCATTGATGAAAATACATTAATGGGTATTGGTGCAGAAAACTCAAAGAATGTTTTTTCTGCGGCAAGTTATTTTGCTAACATTCAGACAGATGATGGGAAAGCTTTCGCTAAGAGTTACTCTGATAAATTTGGAAGTGATGCTGCTTTATTAAACGGGCTTAGCACGTCTTGTTATGACGGTTTAACGGCTTTGGATGCAATCGCTGAGCGTGCTGGTGGTTTGTCTGTAAAGGAAATGGACGCAGTTGCTGAAGGAACAGCCTTTGCCAGCCCTCGTGGTGATGCAGTCATGAAAAATAGACATCTAACGCTCGATATTTATTTGTCTGAGGCAATAGGCACAGATTTTAAAATTGTTAAAACTTTTTCACAACAAGAACCTGGAAATTTTTGTAAAGCGTAATTCGTGGAAGCATTAATAACGTTTGCCTTAAACTTTATTTATTCATCAGCAACCCTAGCACTTATAGTGCTAGGGCTTGCAATGGTTTTTGGTTTGCTTGGCGTTATGAATATGGCGCATGGTGAATTTGTAATGCTGGGCGCATATAGCGCCTATGTTGTACAATCTCTAGGACTCAATTTTATATGGGCGGTTCCCATATCGATATTAGTTTGTGTAATTGTTGGCTGGTTCATGGAGTGGTCAATTATCAGACATTTATATAAGCGACCTTTTGATACCCTTTTGGCCACGTGGGGAGTTGCAATTTTAATTCGTAAAGGTGTCGAGGTTATTTTTTCGCGAGATTATAAGAGTGTTAATCAGGTTATGCCCGGGACAGTTGATCTTTTTGGTATTACATACCCATCCTATCGTTTGGTCTTGGTCGCAATAATATTATGTTTATTTACTGTCCTTTTTTTGTGGTATCAAAAAAGTAAGACGGGCTTAAGAATTAAGGCAATGGTGCAAAATCCAGAGCTTGCATCCGCAGTTGGTATCGATACAGCTCGTCTTTCTACGGCTACTTTTATTATTGGAGTATCATTTGCAGGTTTGGCGGGTGTCTTACTTGCCCCACTAGTCAGAGTGGAGCCTTACATTGGTTTAGATTATCTTCTTTCATCATTTTTTATATTAATTGTAGGAGGTCTTGGGACTTTAGAAGGCCTTTTGATTGGTTCTGCAGTAATTGGTGGAAGTGATGCATTGATTTCAACAATATTTGATAAAACTGCCGGTTATTTATCTGTTTTACTTATTTCTATTCTGTTTTTATGGTTGAGGCCAAATGGCATTTTCTCTCGTCATTAATATTGTAATGTTTGCTATATTGATAGCAATTCCTTTTCTTACAAATAGCTATTCGGCATACCAATTAGGGCTTTATCTCCTTTATGGTATGGTTGGCCAAGGTATTGCATTGTGTTGGGGAAAAGGAGGTTTCTTACCATTAGGGCAAGCTTTATTTTTTGGAATTGGAGCTTATATCTCAGGAAAGTTGTTGCAGGGTGATATTGGTTGGGGAATTGTTCTTTTAGTTCTACTCCTATCGATTATTGTTCCAGCTACTATTGCAGCACTTGTTGGATTGTTGGTTTTTGATCGACAAATTGGATCTGGCCCGTATTTTTCATTAATTACATTGGCCTTATCATTATTAGGATATCAGTTGGCTAATTCGCAAGTTTGGTTAACTGGGGGATTTAATGGATTAACTGGTATAAGCGGCCTTCCTGGTATTGATAGTTATGGGAATTTATATTTTTTTATAGTTGGAGCATTGTTGTTATCAACGATTTTTTTAGTTTATTTAATTCGAACCCCCTTTGGTCAAATGCTTGAGGCAATTCGTGAGAACGAAGAAAGGGTTCAATTTTTGGGAATCCATACAAGTTGGGTAAAAGCAGTAGCTTTTGCAATAAGTGGGGCTGTGGCTGGATTGGCAGGAGCATTTTTTGCTCCACACCAGGGGATAGTAACCCCTCAGGTGGTTGGTTTCATTCTTTCAGCTGAATTAGTCATTTGGACGGCTGTTGGTGGCCGATTTGGATTTATTGGACCCGTAATAGGCGCAGTCGCGATAGGTTTCTTAGCATCTGGATTACGGGATAGTTTTGCTTATTGGGAAGTGGTCGTGGCTTTGGTATTTGTTCTTGTGGTTCTTAAAATGCCAGGCGGGTTGTCTGGAATGTCATTATCATTTTTCAAACAGTTCTTTCCAAATATTTTTAGTAGAGAGCAAGCTCCTCGTTCAAAAATCATTCCGGCCAAACAAAGTATTTTAAAACCATCGTTAATTTTTGAGAATGTCTCAGTAAATATTGGTCCTGTATCAGTGTTAAATGAACTGTCATTTTCAATCAAATCCTCGGGGATTCACTGTTTGATTGGTCCAAATGGAGCTGGGAAAACATCTGCATTGAATGCACTAACTGGAAAACTATCATTCAATAAGGGAGAAATTTTTTGGAGTGAGAATTCTTTGAAAGGTGTTCGCCCATTTAGAACACCAAAAATTGGCATCGGTCGCAAATTACAAGTGCCTTCAATTTTTCCAAATTTATCCATCAGGCAAAACATTGATATCGCTTTGTGGGTAAATCGTTTGAGGTTAAATGAGTTCTTCTCGATGAGTCCTTATAGTTGGGATCTGAAATTATTGGAAGAATTGCAGTCGTCATTTTTATTTTTAAGGGAAGATCAGGAATTAGCTGGAAATTTATCAGTTGGGCAGAGACAAATGCTTGATTTTACGATGACAGTTTTAGCAGAGCCAGATCTTATCTTACTTGATGAGCCGTGTGCTGGTTTATCAAAAGGAGAAACTGAAGAAATGATTCAAGCTATTTCCAAATTGGCTTTATCATCGGGGGCTACTTTTATTATTGTAGAGCATGATATGCAAGTTGTTGAACTACTTTCTGAACATGTTTTTGTAATGCACCAGGGCAAAATGCTTGCAGAAGGTTCTTTAGAGGAAATAAGAGCCAATAAGGAAGTGCGAGCCATATATGCTGGAGGTTCTAAATAATGGTAGATTCAATATTAGACGTAAAGAATTTATCAGGAGGTTATGACGATTTATTAGTCGTTAGAGATATCTCTTTAGAGATACATAGTGGTCAAGCAATTAGCATTACCGGTAGAAACGGCGTGGGTAAAAGTACTTTATTGAAATTAATCTTTGGAAATTTAAAGCCATACCAGGGTGAGGTTAATTTTCTTAATTCTAATCTCGAAAAAATTGCAAGTCATAAGAGGCTAGATTTAGGTATTTCATACGCACCTCAAGAAAACATTGTTTTTGACAATCTAACTTTGGAAGAAAATTTAACGCTACATTATGAAGAATCAAATCTTAAGCATTATCAATCGTTATTTGAGAAATTTCCTCGTTTAAGAGAGCGCTTAGATCAAAAAGCAGGAACTCTTTCTGGAGGAGAAAAAAAACTCTTGTCATTCTCAAGAGTTCTAGCAGAACCAAGTAAGCTCATATTGCTAGATGAGCCAACCGAAGGTGTGCAGTCAGACAACATAGAATTAATGGCTCAGATAATTAGGGAAGAAAAATTAAAAGGAAGAGGTTTCTTGATTGTAGATCAGAATTTAACCTTTTTGGAGGCATTCAATGATATCATGCACTTAATTGATCATGGGGAGCAGATCTTTAAAATTGAAGGTGTGGATTTTAGAGATGAGATTGAAGCTAGGGTTGTTATATGAGATATCTTTTGAATAACTATTTTAATGTGTATGTTGAATGAAAACTTAAGTGCTATAATGGAAGAAAATATGATAAATTGGTCTGGTTTAGTAAAGGGTTTACACCTTACCCCCCGTTCATTTTTGCCGATGAAAAGTTTTAAGGCATTAACTTTGATCCCTGGAGTTGGAGTGGAAGGAGACAGACATACTACGGGCGAAGCTTTTCATTCCGATAGGCCAGAAGAAGGACGACAAATCACATTATTTGAAGAGGAAACAATTGAAGCACTTTTGCGAGATCATAAGATTGTCTTAAAGCCAAATGATCATCGTAGAAATGTTACGACAAAAGGTGTTCCTTTGAACCATTTAGTTGGAAAGAAATTTAGAGTTGGTGAAGTGCTATTAGAAGGTATGAGGCTATCAACACCATGTCGCCATATAGAACAGATTACCGGTCTGGAACTTTTTAATCAATTGATGAATAGGTCTGGATTAAATGCAAAAATTTTGAATGGTGGAAAAATTTTCATCGGCGATTCAATAGTACCGGTCTAAAGTAATGCGAAAAAATATTCATAGTGTAACGACACAAATAAGAGCGATAGAAACAGTATCGAATAACATTAAAATTTTTACATTAACTGATCCAGATGATTGGCCACTACCACAGTTTAACCCAGGCTCTCACATAGATGTATTTCTCTATGGAGGCAAAGTACGACAGTATTCTTTATGTGGGAATCCTGAAAATAATGGCAAATATTTGATAGCGGTCCAAAAAGAAGAATATGGAAGAGGCGGTTCGGGAGAAATGCATCAATTGGAAGTAGGTATGATTTTGCCTGTTTCCCTACCGCGTAATCATTTTCCTCTGGCAGAAGCAAAAAAACATATTTTTGTAGCTGGAGGAATTGGCATAACCCCATTTTTATCAATGATCCCATGGTTAATAAAACGTAAAATAACTTGGGAACTTCATATCTGTGCTAACTCAGAAGATAAGCTTGTTTGTGAACAGTTGCTTGATAGTAATCAATCAAAGGGTTCTATTCATAAGCATATAACTCAAAATGGTACTCGATTATCGATGAATGATTTGCTTTCAGAGGTTGGAAGTGATGAGCATCTATATGTATGTGGTCCAGAATCAATGATTTCAGAGGCAATTAGATCTGGGGCTTTTTTGGAAAATCGCTTACATTTTGAAAAATTTGGAGTTGATCATAATCTTAAGGAAACAGCGTATGAAGTAGTTTTAAAGAAAAGTGGAAACGTTGTTAAGGTGCCAAAAGGTCAAACAATGTTAGGTGCATTAAGGTTAGCCAATGTTGACATTTCGGCGTCATGTGAAGGGGGCATATGTCTTGAATGTAAAACTCAATATTTGGAGGGAGCTCCAATCCACAGGGATCTGGTTATGCAGCCAGTTGATAGGGAGAAATTTGTAACCCCCTGTGTTTCTGGTTGTGCGTCAGATAAATTAATTCTTGATCTTTAACGGTGATAAGTTGTGGGATTAATAAAAGTAAAAAAATTTAGAAAGGGGGTCTAAAATGGCAAATTTTGTTTTAGTGCATGGTTCTTGGGCTGGTGGTTGGCAGTGGCGTGACATTAGAGAGAAGCTTGAGAATGAAGGACATCGTGTTTTGACACCGTCTTTAACTGGAATGAGCGACCGACATCACTTAATTAATGAAAACGTTGGTCTACATACTCACATTGAAGATATCGCACGTCTCATTGAATGGGAGGATCTTAATGATGTAGTTTTAGTGGGGCATAGCTATGGAGGCATGGTTATTACTGGTGCGGCTGCCAGAATCAAAAATCGTTTGTCTCACTTGGTTTATGTTGATGCTTTTCTTCCTAGAGCAGGAGAATGTGCTTGGGACTTGTTGCCTTGGCAACCAGAAATTTTTGAAACACTTCGTCTAAAAGATAAGCCTTGGCAAGTGGAGCCCGTTGACAAGATGACATATTTTCCTGAATTGGCAGATTACGATATGGATAGATCTACGCCAATGACGATTCGAACGCATTCAGATAAATTACCGGAAGCAACCACTGAAGTTGCAGGTACTTATATTGAGTGTACTCAGGAACCTTCATTCTTTGGTGAAGTCGCGAAAAGGGCTATAGAAGATGGGATGCAGCACATTAGTATTGAAGCTGGTCATTATGTTATAATTACGCATTCAGATGATGTGGTTAAAGTCTTAAAGGAAGCAGCTGGTATTAAAGCTTAGTTTTATCTATAGATTTAATTTGAAATTAATTTAACCAAAATTGGTTTTAAAGTTTGAATTTATTGATTATCAAATTCAGCTGATTATCGCGGGGAAACATGGTGACTGAAGTATTCAAAATTAATGAAATTCTTGACGCTTTAGAAGGAATTGATGTCGTCGCGGTTATCGCTGAGGGTTTTAAAGCCCTTTCACAAGGAAAAGTAGATATCCCGCCAATTGGAGAAATGTTATTTCCTAAAGTTAATGGTGAACTTCATATTAAATATGGCGCAATTGAAAGTGATGATGATTTTGTCGTTAAATTGGCAACAGGATTTTTTGAAAATCCAAAATTGGGTTTAAATCCATTTAGTGGATGTATGCTTGTATTTAGTCAAAAAACAGGCCATCTCTCATCGGTTCTTTTGGAGGAAGGTGAGTTAACAAATCATAGAACTGCAGCCGCTGGAGCGGTAGCGGCAAAATATCTTGCCCCAAAAGCAATTGATATGATTGGAATAGTAGGAACAGGGGTGCAAGCGCGTTTGCAAGCTCTTTATCTTCAACGAGTAACAGATTGTAGAAATTTGAGAATCTGGGGAAGGGATGAAAATAAAACTTTATCTGCTGCAAATGATATTAGATCTATGGGTTATAATGTTAAAACTGAAAAGAACTTAGCCACTTTATGTGAATCAAGCCAAATTATTGTTACAACGACACCATCAACAAACCCATTAATTGAATTGGAGATGGTTCGTCCTGGCACTCACATCACCGCGATGGGTTCTGATACAAGTGAAAAATGTGAAATTGCTCCAGATGTGTTAAAATTGGCTGACATTGTTGCGGCTGATAGTATTGAACAGGCCGTTGAAAGAGGTGAAATATCTCAGGCATTAAGGGCAAATAAGTGTGACAGGGATAAATTGATTGAATTGGGTTCTATCATTTTGAATCCATCAATGGGGCGTGCTAATGATAATCAAATCACTATAGCTGATCTCTCTGGTGTGGCTATTCAAGATATCATGATTGCAAAAGCAGTTACGAAAAAATTAAGGAAACAATAATATGACTGAGGATTCAATTTCTATTTCTGATATTGCTTTTAATTCTTCTGAAGCAAGAGAGAGAATAGGTACTGAAATTTTTGAGACTCCGTTGATTCCATCTTTGAAGCGAGGTTCAAAATTACTCTTTAAGGCGGAAAATTTTCAAAATACAGGTTCATTTAAAATTCGTGGGGCACTGAGTAAATTAACTGCACTTGCCAAAGCGAAGGATTTAAATGCCTTTAAATTCATTACCGCTTCGTCTGGGAATCATGGAATTGCCTGTTCCAAAGCAGCATCAATATTAGGCGCGTCATTAACAGTTGTATTGCCAGAAACGGTCGCAAAGGTAAAACTAGAGCGTATTAAGAGCTTCGGGGTGGATGTGTTAATTCAAGGAGAGGAATCTGGACAAGCTGAATTGTACGCTCAAAAAATGTCTAAAGAAGAGGGTTATTATTATATTTCACCATATAATGATTCTGAAGTCATCGCTGGCCAAGGCACGATAGGTCTTGAGATTTTAGAGCAAATGAAAGGACGATCACTTGATAATCTATTTATTTCTATAGGTGGAGGTGGGCTAATAAGTGGTATTTCGGCAGTTATAAAACATCATAGTCCAGAGACAAAAATTTGGGGTATTTCGGCAATTAATTCTTGTACACTGGCGGACTCTATTAAAGCTGGAAGAATGATTGAAACTAAGCATTTTGAAACGCTAGCTGATGGTTGTGCAGGAGGAGTAGATGAAGATACCATTACATTCTCCATAACAAAGCAAACAATAGATGAATTATTATGGTGCGAAGAGAATGAGATAGAGAAATGTTTCAGAGATATGGCATTTGAAGAACATCAAATTGTTGAAGGTTCAGCAGCGTTAGCCTTGGCAGGGTACGAAAAAGTCTATGCAGACATTTCAGATCAAACATCGGTCGTACTATTATGTGGTGCTAATATTGATGTGGATCTTACAAAGAAATTATTGATCAATAATTAGTTTAAATTAATTAATTTAAGCTAATTTAGGCAGTTAAATTCTCTGGTAATCTTGGTGTCGCCGCAATTAGTTCTTTTGTATAAGGATGGGTGGGGTTTGCAAAAACCTTTTGAGTGTCACCGCTTTCTACAATAGAACCAGCTTTCATTACCATTACTCGATCAGTAATATTTCGAACGACTGATAAATCATGGCTTATGAATAAATAGGAAAGATCAAATTTGTTTGAAAGCTCAGCTAATAAATCTAATACTTGTGCTCTGATGGAGACATCTAGAGCGGAAACTGCCTCATCTAAGACTATTAAACTAGGTTTTATTATTAGAGCTCTTGCAATTGCTATCCTTTGACGTTGCCCACCAGAAAATTCATGAATATATTTTTCAGCATCTTGTGCATTAAGACCGACATCAATTAATGCTTGGTTTATAGTATTTTTTAGCAAATCACCGGTTGGTTTGTCTTCAATCAAATAAAAAGGTTCTGATATTAGTCTGCCAACTTTATGTCTTGGGTTAAAGGATCCAAATGGGTCTTGAAAGACAACCTGCATTTTTCGTCTCAAACTACTATCTAGTTTTTTACCTGCGTTTACTTGATGACCTTCTAAAAATATTTCTCCACTCTGCAATTCATCAAGGCCTAGAATAGCTCTAGTTAAAGTAGACTTTCCACAACCACTTTCTCCAACTAACCCTAGATTTTCACCTTTCTTTAAAACAAAACTAACATCATTTACGGCTGTGAATGTTTGTGGGGCTTTAAATATATTTTCTCGAGGTAATTTATACTTACGTGTTACGTGTTTTAATTCTAGCAACGGGATTTCTTCCGCTTTGGTATTACGATCTGGTACGTGGTTTGAAGCGGAAAATAATTTCTTTGTGTAAGGATGCTTCATTTCTTTGAAAATTGTATTTGTTTTACCTTCTTCTACAATTTTTCCTGTTTGCATAACCGCAACGTTATCAGCTAACCCTGATATAACAGCTAAATCATGAGTTATCAGAATTAACGCCATATTTTCTTCTTCGACCAGAGATTTTAAAAGATCCAGGATTTGAGATTGAGTTGTTACATCTAAGGCAGTTGTTGGCTCGTCTGCTATTAATAAATTGGGTCTCATAGCGATTGCCATAGCGATTGCTACTCTTTGCCTTTGCCCCCCGGAAAGTTCGTGAGGATATTTATCAAGGGGAAATTGTTCTTCGAACAATCCGACGCGATTTAATTTCTCACGTGCAACTTTCAAGGCCTCTTTTTTTTTCGCTTGGCCATGAATGATTAAAGTTTCGGCAACTTGTTTTCCTATTGTTTGCACGGGATTAAGTGCTGTCATAGGTTCCTGGAAAATCATACCAATAGCATTTCCCCGATAGGTACACATCTTTTCTTCAGAAAGTGTTAGTAAATTAGTATCTGAAAGGCTTGCTGAGCCAGTTGATTTTGCGCCATTTGGAAGAAGCCCCATCAAGCTTAGCGCTGTCATAGATTTTCCAGATCCACTTTCTCCAACTATACCATATATCTCACTTTTATTTACATTAAACGAGACACTATCTAGTATTTCCGTACCATGGATCGAGACACTTAAATCCTCTACTTCAAGCAACTTCATCTTTGTGTGCGCCTTATTCTTGGATCAAGAATATCTCGTAATCCATCCCCCATTAAATTTAGGCCTAACACCGTCAAAATAATTGCAAAACCAGGAAATAATGCTAAGTGAGGAGCAATTGAAATCATGGTTTGACTGTCAGCTAACATTCTTCCCCAACTCGGGGTAGGCGGCTGAACACCCAACCCAACATAACTTAAGGCGGCTTCAGCTAAAATACCTAGACTAAATTGAATCGTGCCTTGAACAATCAGAAGATTTGCTATGTTTGGTAAAATATGCTCTGCCGATATTCTGAATGCACGTTTTCCCGCCACTCTTGCCGACAATATGTAATCCAAAGTCCAAATTGATAGCGCTCCACCTCGAGAGATCCTTGCAAAGACAGGGATGTTAAAAATCCCGATAGCAATGATTGCGTTAAAGGCCGATGGGCCAAATACAGCTGTTATTAAGATTGCAATTATTAACGAGGGAAAAGCAAACACCAAATCGTTCCCGCGCATTATAAAGTCATCAAGCCAATGGCCGTGGTTTGCAGCAGCCCATAAACCTAGGGGAACGCCAAGAGCAATTCCAATCCCAACCGCTACTACAGCAACCGCAATGGAGGTGCGTGCTCCCACCATAATCATGGAAAAGATATCTCTTCCAAAATGATCTGTTCCAAACCAGTGGGCAGTGGAAGGCAATTTAAATCTTGCTGTAATTTGCAAAATTTCTACGTCGGCAGGTGTCCAAACAAATGATATCAGAGCACCTAGAAGAAATATGGAAAATAATATTCCACCAAAAATCAATGTACGGGGGAAATTAGTCATCTTTTTCTCAATCGTGGGTCAACCGCCGCATAGGTTAGATCAACAATAAAGGTGACAATAATTACAGCAAAAACTAATAGCATAACAACGCTTTCTACAACTATTAAATCGCGTTGGGTTATGCCTTGAAAAATTAATCTTCCCAGCCCAGGAAGAAAAAATACATTTTCAATTATAATTGCTCCTGCCATCAAGAAGGAAAATTGCATTCCGATAATTGTTAAAACTGGTATCAGTGCATTTTTTAAAGCGTGACGCCATATCGCTTGACGTTGGCTTAGTCCTTTTGCTCTAGCTGTTCTTACATAATCTTGATCTAGCGTATCCAAAATACTGGATCTCATTATGCGAGCTAAAATGCTGGCTTGTGGAAGCGCTAAAGCTATTGCAGGCAGAGTTAATGATTTAATTGATAATAAAAAACCCTCTTCCCATCCTGGAAAACCTCCAGCCGAGAACCATCTTAGATTTATTGCAAAAACTAATACTAAAATCATCGCAAACCAAAAATTTGGTACGGCTATTCCAAGCTGAGTTGTGCCCATGATCGTGATATCGATTGTTTTACCTCTTTTTGCTGCAGCAATTAGGCCAACCGGAAAAGCTATTAAGGTTGAGATTGCAAGTGCGTAGACTGCGAGTGGTAAGCTAATCCAAACTCGCGCTAAGATTAACTCAGATACGGGGACTTTATATGTATAAGAAATACCGAAATCACCGACTAACATGCCTGAAACCCAGTTTACATATCTCGACAGTAATGAACCGTTCAAGCCGAGCTGTTCTCTCAAGGCAGCTATTGTATCTGGTTGGGCATTAATGCCGAGCATAAATGATGCGGGATCACCAGGAATTATTTCGATAACAGCAAAAATAACAACACTTGCGGCAATCAAACTGAGCGATAGAGAAATAAATCGGGTTAAAGCAAATTGGAGCATTTTTATATGCCATTAAAAAATTATTTTTGAGTTTTTAGCTTATTAAAATGGCACGCCAATACAAAGTGCTTGGCGTGTCATTAATTTTTTTTCTAGTTGATTAATCTGTCCAACTTACACCAGTTAGATCTGTTGCTTGAGTAGGTGAGTTTTCCCACATACCTTTAATTTTTGAATTTATAACAGATGTTCTTGCTAACTGAAAAAGATAACCATTCACATAGTCTTCAGATATAATTCTCTGTGCCTTTTTAAGCATTTCAGAACGTGAAGATGGATCACTTTCAGCTGTAAGATCTGTCATCAACTGTTGGAAATCAGGATTATCATACTGGAAATAATATGTGGGTCTTGCGTAAATACCAATATCCATTGGCTCAGTATGAGAAACTATTGTTAATCCATAATCTTTTCCTTTGAATACCTGCTTAAGCCAATCTGCCCACTCAAGATTACTTATCTCAGCTTTGATCCCAACTGCTCTTAGTTGAGCAGCAATAATTTCGCCACCTCTTCTAGCGTATGATGGAGGTGGTAATTTAAGAGTGGTTTCAAAGCCGTTAGGATATCCTGCTTCAGATAATAATTTTTTTGATAACTCTGGATCGTAATTAGAGTTACCTGTTAGGTCAATATAATCTGGATGGTGTGGAGCAAAATGAGTGCCTATTGGCTTTCCATAACCAAACATTGCTCCATCAATAATTTCTTGCCTATTTATCGCATGAGCTAAAGCTTTCCTAACTTTAAGTTTGCTAAAATGCTCATCTTTGTTATTTGTTGATAAAATAGTTTCGCCTTCAGTATTTCCACCTATCACGGTAAATCTTGGATCTGCTGCGAATTGAGGTAAAGTTTCCGGCGCAGGATAGCCAGGAAATGCGTCTAAATCTCCCGCCATCATTGCTGCAAAAGCAGCTGTAGGGTCAGAAATAAATTTGAAAGTAGCGCTATCAAGAGCGACCGGATTACCCCAATAGCTATCATTACGAGATATTTCTATTCGGTCACCCTGAACCCAGTTTGAAAAAACAAAAGGTCCTGTACCGACAGGATTTGTAGCAGCATTTCCAATTGATTCTGGAGCAACAATTACAGCATCGCCCCAAGCCATATTTGTTATAAAGCCACCATTAGGACTTGATAATGTTATTTTAACAGTTGTTGCATCGATAACGTCTACTGATGTAATTCCTGAAAAAAGAGCTTTTTGAGCATTAGTGCTATCTTCAGCTCTAGCTCGGTCCAAAGAAAATTTTACATCTTCCGCATCCATCGAGCTGCCATCATGAAATTTAACTCCTTCATGAAGATGAAAAGTGTAAGATAATCCATCATTTGAAATATCCCAGCTTTTTGCCAAAGCTGGCGCAATTGATCCATCAGCTTGATATCGTGTAAGGCCCTCAAAAATATTAGCATACACTACCTGGTCAATAGCACCGGCTGCTCCACCAGTTGGATCAAGATTAGGTGGTTCAAGTTGCATTCCAATTGTTATATCTGTTTGGGCAGCATGCGAAATTATCGTAGAACTAAGCAGGATAGCTGTCGCAGTGGCTACCTTTTTTACAAAAAAATTCATTATAGTTTCCCCTTTTGGTAAATGCGATATTGAAGGCTCTGAGATGGGCTTCAGCATCAACATTTTGTTAATGCCTTGAGTTTTGAATTATCTGCGCAATGAGTCAAGTTAACTGAGAGTTATTTTTTTTGGGTTTGAGGCTATTTAAATTGAGTTAACCTTATAATTAGCTTTTTGTTGACTTAGTCAACGTGATTGCTAAGGTTCAGTATGGGAGAGATATGAAAAGTAATTCTAAGGAAAAATTGAGGAAGATACACCCTCCAGTTAAATCGATAAGAGATTTGCTTAGTTTTAAAGTCGCGAGATTGTCAGCGTTAAATCAGCGTTTGGGTGGTGCATTAATTAAAGAGGTTTTTGATCTAAGTCTTAATGATTGGAGGATTTTGGGATTAGTTGCATCCAATAAGAAATTGGCGTTTAAAAAACTCCAGTCAATTTTATACATGGATAAAGGACAATTAAGTAGATCTGTTAAATTATTGGTAAAACGGGAATATATTCGTACGGAACTGACAAAAGAAGATGCTCGAGCAGTTGATCTTATTGTTACGAGCACTGGGAAGAAATTAAACGATAAGATTTTACATTTTTCTAAGAATAGAAATGATATTGCTGTAGATTGCCTAACAAAGCAGGAATGTGAATCATTTTTACTTACTTTAAAAAAAGTTACTGACCATAGTGAAAAGATATTGGACAAAATGTAATGAATTGGGCTTTCTCGAAAACTACGGATATCTTTGCCATAGCTTTAACTATTTTGGCTTTTTATGTTGGCGGTTGGGGTGTTTTTGATAACGTATGGGTTTCAGGTTTAACAGTTTGGTTAGCACTAATAGTTGGATTTCTTAATTTTGAAGACAAAAATCCAAGTGCTAATTATTTTTTATCGATCTTGCACGTGGTTCTAGCAATATTTTTCACAATTATTATGTGGAAATGGACTTCTATAATGTTGGAGCAAGAGGCATTTTTTATTGAGATAACGTTTTGGGATGACGTGATAGCGTGGGTTGGTATCGCAATAGCTGGATATTTGACTTTGCGGCATTTTGGAATACCGATGTTTTGTGTGTTTTTAATAATGGTATATTATGTAATTGCACCAAATAATGTCTTTGGAGCGGGTGAAGATTGGGTCAGGGTAGCGGAGAATCTATGGTATTCTACAGATGGTGTTTTTGGCCGACCAGTGGAAGTGGTTGGAAGAGTTGTCCTTATTTTCATTCTGTTTGGTGCTGTTTTACATACTTCTGGAGCTGGTGAAGTACTATTAAAATTTGCATTCGCAGCAACTGGGCGTTTCTCAGGTGGACCAGCGCATGCCGCAATTGTCGGATCAGCAATGTTTGGCACGTTGTCGGGGTCTCCTGTAGCAAATGTAGTTTCCACTGGGGTCTTTACAATACCGATAATAAAACAGTCAGGCTTTAGAGCTAAGTTTGCTGGAGCGGTTGAGGCAGCAGCTTCTACTGGTGGTCAAATTATGCCGCCAGTAATGGGGGTAGTCGCTTTTTTAATGGCAGATGTGACAGGAATTCCCTATTTGAAAATCGTGGTTGCAGCTCTAATCCCAGCAGCGATGTATTATGTCTCCCTATTTATTGTGGTGTTTATAGAAGCTAAGAAAAAGGGGATTGCGCCAGTTCCTAAAGAACAAAGGCAAGTAATAACAAGATCAGATTGGTTGAAGAGTTTGGCTTTCTGGGCTCCTTTGGCTACCTTAATTTATTATTTATTGGATGGCAGGACACCGCAGAATGCTGGTTTTGCAGCCACGATTGTGGCTTTTATTCTTTGTTTGCTATTTTTTCCAAACTTCCGGCATCCAAAAAAATGGCTGGAAATGATGATAACAGCTGGAAAGACCTCCGCCACTTTAATGATTATAGTTTCCTCGATAGGTTTTGTAATTGGTGTTGTAAATATGACTGGGGTTGGATTGCAGTTTGCCGAGGCAATTCTGGTTGTGGGTGGTTCAAAGTTATTTCTCAGTTTAATCTTGGTTATGTTAGGTTGCATTGTAATGGGTATGGGTGTGCCTACGGGTGCTGCTTATTTAATTATTGCGATTGTTCTGGGCCCTGCACTCGAACGATTAGGGCTTCCAACAATAGCCGCACATTTATTTGTTGTCTATTTTGGTGTGTTATCTGTTGTTACACCCCCAGTTGCTTTGGCAGCATTTGCTGCTGCGCCGATTGCAGGTGCAAAGCCCATGGAAACAGGCTTTGAGGCAGTGCGATTAGCAATAGCTGGCTTTATTATACCATTTATCTTTGTTTATCATCAGGATGTGTTAATTATTATTGATGGTTTTAAGCTCAATGGGCTATTATGGGCAGTTTTTGTTTTCGTAATTTCGTCCTGGTTGATTGGCACTGGATTAAGTGGCTATGATACAAGGCATATGCTGATCTGGGAGCGTGTTTTACGTTTGATTGTTGGGATTACGGTGCTGTTTCCAGACTTCCTTATTTCTGTTCCAAGTGTAATTATTGCTATAATAATTATTGGTTGGCATAAATTCGGAAATAGAAAATTAGTGAGTGATTGATTATAAATATAAAAACAAAAGGAGAGAAAAATGAAATATCTTAAAATATTATCGGTGATTGGGTCCCTTGCTCTTTCATTGATTGCCACAAGTGCTTTTGGTGCTGAGCGATTAAAAATGGCGACTATTGCGCCAGGAACATCAGCGTATCTTACCATGACGACATTTGCCAGTTTGGTTAATCAAAATCAAAATGATTTTGATATAACAGTTGATGCCACAGGAGCTGCCACAAAACATGGTATTGAATTAGCAAAAGGTAAATTAGATTTCTGCATGAGCGCGCCAACAGTACATTTTTTCCTAAAAAAGGGAAAAGCTATGTACCAAAAATTGGAAAATCACGCTGAATTAGCAGAAAAGCTTAATCTTGTAATGTGGTTTCCCTATGGTCAGTACCATTACATAACCTACGCAGATAGTGGGATTAAAACCTTCGCAGATATGAAGGGAAAGAAGATTTTCTTTGGACCTCCAGGTGGTGGTGCGTGGAATACAGCGCAAGCTTGGTTGAAAATGTCTTCTGGTCTGGATGTAAAGGCTGGAGATGTCGAGAACGTAAAGGCGAGCTGGTCTTCAGCCTTCCAAGGTTTCCAAGACAGACAGTTTGACGTCTATGTAAACGGTGGTATTGCCCCATTTCCACAAGTTGAGCAATTAGCACTGACAAATAAGATGCGTCTTATTGGTTTGTCAAAAGAAGAATATGATGCGAACGATACCATCAATAAATGGGTTAACGGCTTACCTGGTCGCGAACGTGGAGTTATTCCAATGGGGGTTTATGGAGATAATGTAGAGATGTCTCATGAAATCCATACAGCGGGTTCTGCAGTAGGCATTATCACAAGAACAGATATGTCTGATGATGATGTTTATCAAATAACAAAAACTTTTTGGGATAATGTAGAAGCTGCAAAAGCCTCTACTCCTTGGCTCAGGCATATAACTATGGAATATGCCGTGCAAGATGGTGGAATGCCACTTCATCCGGGTGCGCAGCGTTACTATGAGGAACGAGGTGTAGTCATTCCTGATGGGTCAAAAGGATAATTAAGAGATTTAATAACCGAGAAAGATTAATTTCTTTCTCGGTTATTATAGATTGGTTCTGATAGACCAAAGTTCTGGAAAAAATCTATGGCTCGTAACCTTTTCAAGCCAGCCAACTCCAGCAGAACCACCAGTACCTGGCTTATAACCAATTATTTTCTGTACAGTTAGAAAATGCCTCCATCTATAAATGGAAAAGTTTTCATCTAATGAGGTAAGCTTTTCACCCAAATTGTACAAATCATTTGTTGGCTCTGCTTTCTGATATATTTTTAGCCAGGCTTCTTCTACTGAGGAGTTATGTTGGTATGTTTTTGACCAGTCACGATCTAGCATTTCTTCATCAATATTATAACCTCTTCTGTTTAGTAGTTGAATAACATCATCATATAAACTGGGAGAGTTTAACGACCTTTCTATTTCAGGCCATACATGAGAAACATTCTTGTGTGCTGTGGCAAGCCTTTTACTTTTATTTCCTAAAACAAATTCTACATGGCGATACATAAATGATAATTGACCAGATGCGGTTCCTAAATTATTTCGAAATTCACTGAATCCCTCAGTAGAGATTGTTGATAGAACGTTCCAAGTATCAGCAATATATTTTGCATAAGCTATAGCGCGTGTTAAGATTTCCATTGCATTTTCAAGGTTGTCTTCCCGAATTTGCATTTGGGCATTTTTCAATTCGAAATGAAAACCTTTGAACAACATTTCTTTGACCTGCCCCATGACAATAAAACACAATTCATCATAACCTTCGCTACGGGGATGCTGTAATGAAAGAAGAATATCAATACTCTGATAGTCGATGTAAGGATTGGTCTCTCCAGCATAATCTACGATAGGCTCTCCACTGGTTTCTTTAACTTTCGCATCTCTTGTTTCATCTGACCCCATTTCCATTGGTCTTGGCAAAATGGATGTATCTACACCAGAAGGATCTACAATTTCTGTCTTATAAGGTTTATATTTTGGCATTTAGCTATTTTCACCTTTTATCATGTTAATTACTTTTCTGCCTAAGTCTTCATTATAATTACCTAAATCAAGAATAATATCAAAGTGGTTTCGATTGCGTATTTCTAAAGTCTCTACCTTTGTACCATTGGTGGACAAAGCTTTTGCAAAGTTAATACTTTGCTCCTTAAATTCTGATGTTTCAATTTCACCCCAAGCAATGATGGTATCTGGCATGTTTTTTAAATCTTTGAATAAGGGGCTTGCTTCAATTGCAGAATTATTGTCCATACCAATAGCTTTGTTTATTGTTGTTTTAACAATAGGTTCAAGATCATAAACACCGGATACTAAAATAACGCCTGCTATTTTTTCTAAATTTGCATTAATTATATCATTGTTATTTAAAGCGCACATTGCAGTTAGATGGGCGCCAGCAGAACTACCTGAAATAAAAATTTTGTTGGGATTATAGTTAAATTGGTTTGAATTAAGTTGTAACCAAGTAATTGCTAACCGACATTCATTAATTATTTCCTGAATGGTTGCTTCAGGACAAAGTGTGTAATCAACCGCCGCAAATGCAATATCATTTTTTATGAAATCGATAGCTGAAAATTGAGATTCATTTTTTGATAATTCTTGCCAATAGCCACCATGAATAAAAATAACTAGGGGACAAGGTTTTTCTTGAGAAGCACTTTTGGGTATGAAAAGGTTTATGGTATTACTTGATTTAGGCCCATATTGGCAGTCTGTTAAATCTAATTGATTTTTTGCGATTTCGCTTTGGGCAATGTATTGTTCTATATAAGGTTGATAATTTCCACCAATAAGGGAGCTAGGATTATATTCTTTCTCTAGATCTTCATTACTAAGAGACTTCCAGTTTGTTTTTTGGTGTAATTTAACCTTTTTATTTATTTTCGACATAAACAAGACGTCCTTTAAATGGGATCACCAACTCGCCAGAATTTAGGAATTACCCTATCTGGATCTTTTACCCATTTTTGCCAACCTAATTGTACTTTTTTTAAATCAGTCTCTATATTCTTAATTTCAAACTCTCCACGGAACTCTAAATTTCCATCATCATCGTACCATTCTAAGGCATCAATTTCACCTGGTTGCCTAAATCTTTCAATGACTAGTCCAACTGTTCCCTCAGCTCTTTGGGGCGAATGACGTATGTGAGATGGTAACAAAAATAACTCACCTTCCTTCACAATAACTTCACTCCGCTTTTTTGAAATTGGGTCAATTATTTTTAAGGTTAAGTCACCAGTAACCTGATAAAATAATTCTTCTCCAGGATCATCATGATAATCAGGCCGATAGTTTTCACCTCCAATAACCATTATCAAAAGATTTTCCCATTGCTCTTTATACAGTTGGTGATTTCCAATTGGTGGGGTGAATTTATCTTTATTATCTTTTACCCAATTTTGTAGGTTGAATGGTGCTAACATAAAATGAAACTCCTAACTGTAAAATATAAGTTAAGCTGGTACGAATGCTGTTACTTTTATTTCAATTAAAATTAAAGGGTGTGGTAACTGATGCGCCGCGACTGTGGTACGCGCCGGGCCATTTTCAGTAAAGTATTCAGCATATGCCTCATTGTACCCTTTGAAATCATTCATATTAACAAGAAAAGTTGTTAAATCGACAACATCATCTAAACTTGAGCCCTCTGATTTTAATATATCAGAGATATTTTCAATAACCGCTCGTGTTTGTTCTTTGATATCTAGGCTGACATTCCCCATCTCATCCTGCTCTGCCCCACGAAAACTGCCATCTTTTCGACGAGAAGACGCACCAGAAACAAAGAGGAAGCTACCAGCACGTTTTATGTGTGGATATTTCCCTCTTGGTTTTGCTTTATCACTTAAAGTTTTGGAGGTTGTTACCATTTGTTTTCATCCTTAATAATTGAAATGTCATCACCATTAAAATATCCGGAATCTTTCCAACCTGTTTCATCGTATTCGTCCATACATGCTTGAGCAAAAGACTCCATCTTACTCATGTCACCAGAATTATTGGCTGCGAATAAAGCCGACATTCTAATAAGTTCGTGATTTCCTGCATAATTACGCTCATAAAGCTCGTGCCGACCGCCAAACTCTGTTCCAATAGCATCCCATAAAAGCTTCATAAGTTTTATTCTTTCGCGATGGCCAATACCATTTGATCCCCGTACGTAACGACTTAAATATTTGTCTATTTCAGGGTTTTCAAAATCCTTCTTACTTGACGGTAAATAGATAAGGCCTGAAGCTACGATCTTTTCAATAATTGCCTTTATTTGTGGGTAAGCTTCAGTTGAAAAAATACGGTACGCCGAGGCAGCTTGAGAGTTCGGCAATACCGCGTCTCCTGACCATTTATCTGGTGCTCCAGCCATTGCATTAGTCATTGACCAAAAAAGGTTTCGCCATCCTACTACTTCACCTAGCAATACTTGAACCCCTCTAAAACTTTCATTCCCCGTGGCCTTAAGAGCCTTGCTTAATAAACCAACCATGAAGTCCATTTTTACCGACATCCGTGTGGCTCCTTGAAATGTGTACCCATTCACAAATCCTGATTTTGGATAAAAAGCTTTTAACATCTCAATATCTTGGTAAACGAAAACATTTTCCCAAGGAATAAATGCATTATCAAATATGAATATAGCGTCATTTTCATCAAAACGACTTGTTAACGGATAGTCAAAAGGGGAACCTGTGGCAGCAGCGTTTAGTTCATACGAAGGCCGACAGATTAATTTGATACCTGGCGTTCTCATATCTGCCATGAACATAACGGCCATCGATTTATCATTTATATCTGCAGCCATATTTTGCCCTAAAAAATTATAGTGTGTTAGGGCAGAAGATGTGGCTACGACTTTAGCACCAGAAACATAAATGCCGGCATCAGTTTCCCTATCAACCGAGATATACACATCTTTGACATCATCAGCTATTTTGTGCCGATCGATTGGAGGATTTACGAGCGCGTGATTAACAAATGCAACAGATTCTTGCGTTCTTTTATACCAGTTGCGAGCATTTTGGGAGAATTTACCGTAAAATTCAGCATTGGCACCAAGAGTGTTGGTAAAACTTGCTTTATAATCAGGCGTTCTACCCATCCAGCCAAAAGACATTTTTGCCCACTCAGCGATAGCGTCACGTTGTTTGAATAGATCTTCTCCACTTCTAGCATATTTAAAAAATTTATGCGTATATCCGTTTGAACCTGTGTCAGTTTTTGTCGTGAGCACGCTCTTAGTTTTTTTATCGTGAAGAGCGTCATATAATCTTGAAATAGAATATACGGAATTGCGGAAGGCAGGATGTTGGGTGACATCACTAACTCGTTTTCCATAAATGTAGATTTCACGGTCATCTTGGAGGGACTTAATATATTCTTTACCCGTGAATGGTCGATTTTTCCCTTCTAAAATTTTTTCTGGGGCGTTCATATGACCTCTAATATACCCATTGGGTAAGCTCTGTTTAGTGCAATTATGTTACTAGCTTTCTTGTGGCATATTTTTCTTCTTTCCAGATGCCTGTGTCTAGTATTTTTTGTAAAATCTTTACGGCATTCCATACATTTTCATATGAAGTATATAATGGGGTAAAACCAAATCTCATAATATTTGGAGCCCTAAAATCTCCCACGACATTGTGTTCGATGAGTGCTTGCATTATTTCCCAACTATTTTCATTTGTTACTGAAACCTGACTACCTCTTATCTCTGGATCTCTTGGAGTGATAATTTTTATCCCATAATCGCTACAATTTTCTTCAATTAACTGCATGAATAATTGGGTTAAGTTCTGAGATTTCTTTCGTAGCTGTCCAAAGTCAATTGTTTCAAATATATCTAAACTTTTTTCCAATGCGAGATAGGATAATATTGCTGGTGTTCCACATCGAAACTTTTCTATGGTTTTTGAGGGTTCGTAATTTATGTCAAATCCGAAGGGCGAAGCATGCCCCATCCAACCTGTAAGAGTGTTTTGTGATTCTTCTAAATGCCGCTGTGCAACAAAAAGATATGCTGGAGCGCCGTGCCCACCATTCAAGTATTTATATGAACAGCCCACAGCAAAGTCTACTTCGCAATGGTTTAGGTCTATTGGGAGGGCACCAACAGAGTGAGATAAATCCCAAATTATTAAAGCCCCATTATCATGAGCTGCCTTTGTAATTTTTTGCATATCTCTTATTTTGCCAGTTTTATAATCGACGTGTGTTAGTGTTACGACAGCGGTTTTACTGTCAATTAAAGATATAGTTTCTTCATCACTTGATCCTGATAGTTTTAATTTTTTATCTGGGAAGAAATTATCTAAGACACCTTGTATTATGTGAATATCAGAGGGAAAATTAGTTTTGTCTGATATAATATTTACTCGGTCAGCCCGCATTTTAAGTGCAGCTACTAGTGTTTTAAATAAATTTAATGAAGTAGAATC
>CERV01044839.1_pt1 | contig 24044 bp, 20 predicted proteins | sample 530871 | NCBI WGS metagenome assembly CERV01 (sample SAMEA2621045, study PRJEB7988) | marine metagenome | biome: marine biome (ENVO:00000447); feature: deep chlorophyll maximum layer (ENVO:xxxxxxxx); material: "saline water (ENVO:00002010), including plankton (ENVO:xxxxxxxx)" | depth 50 m
AAAAAGCCTCTTTTTTTAGAGGCTTTTTTTTATATCTTGAGATAAGATATGAAAGATCAAATCTTAAATTTAATTGAAGCCGAAGATAAGGCTAGTAAGTTATTTTCTGAAATTGAAAATAGAAATTTAATTTCTCCTGGTAAATCAGAGAATACATTAAATAATGAAATATTTAACCTTGCATATGAGATGTATGGTATAAAAAAATACTGGCATAAAAGGATAGTAAGAGCAGGAGAGAATACACTTAAACCATATAAAGAAAACCCACAAAATTTTATAATTAATGAAGATGATATAATCTTTATTGACTTTGGTCCAATATTTGATGAGTGGGAGGCTGATTTTGGAAGAACATATGTCTTAGGCGATGATAAATATAAGCATAAACTTAAATCGGACATTTCACTTGCATGGGATGAATGTAAAATATACTTTGATTCTAAATCTGCTATTTCTGGAGCTAATCTATATGCTTATGCAGTTGATTGTGCTAGGAAATATGGCTGGGAATTTGGTGGTGAAATAGCAGGTCATTTAATAGGTCATTTCCCTCATGAAAAATTGAAAGGAGAGGATAAAACTAATTATATTCATCCTGATAATCATGTTAATATGCTTGATCCAGATAAGAAAGGGTTTAAGAGAGATTGGATTCTAGAAATACACTTTATTGATAAATCAAAAAAAATAGGGGGTTTTTTTGAACAGTTACTAACTAAATAATTAAAAATATTATTCCGACGCTTTGCCCTTATTAGATTTACCTGTACTCTTTGGTTTATTATCAGCAATACTTTCTCTCATCTCTGTATCTGCTTGGATGTTTTGGAACTTATAGTAATCTAAAATACCCAAGTTTCCTTTTTTAAATGCATCTGCCATTGCCTTTGGAACTTCAGCTTCAGCTAGAATTACTTTTGCTCTTGCATCTTGTGCCTTTGCAATCATTTCTTGTTCAGCAGCAACAGCCATAGCTCTTCTCTCTTCAGCTTTTGCTTCAGCTACCTTTAAATCAGCTTCAGCTTGGTCTGTTTGTAAAATTGCTCCAATGTTTTTTCCAATGTCTATATCTGCTATATCTATAGATAAAATTTCATAAGCAGTTCCAGCATCTAAACCTCTTTCTAATACAAGTTTAGAAATTTTGTCTGGATTCTCAAGAACTTCTTTGTGTGTTCTAGATGATCCAATTGAAGAAACAATACCTTCTCCAACTCTAGCAAGAATTGTTTCTTCTCCAGCACCACCTACTAATTGAGATATGTTAGCCCTTACAGTAACTCTAGCTTTTGCTATAAGTTGAATACCATCAGCGGCAACTGCAGCTACACTTGGGGTATTTATAACTTTTGGAGTAACTGACATTGTAACAGCTTCAAATACATCTCTACCAGCTAAGTCTATTGCTGTAGCTTGTTTAAATGTTAGTTCCATATTAGCTTTTTCTGCGGAAATTAGAGCAGTTATAACTTGTGGGATATTACCTCCTGCAAGATAGTGAGTTTCTAAGTCAGGACCATTTAACACTCTTCCAGTAGATTCAATATCATCTTTGATAACTAACCCAGCTTTAGTAGCTGTAATTAAAGAATTGACAACTACAGAAGGAGGAACTCTTCTTACTCTCATAAAAACAAGTTCCAATAAACCAATCCTCACGCCAGAAAACTGCGCTGTAATCCAAAGATTAACAGGAACAAAATATAAAAATATAAATACTAGAACAGTTATTCCGACAATTAATAGAGCAGTTAGGACCATAATTTATTTAGTAGTTTTGACCAAAATTTTATCTTGTAAGATATTAATTATTTTTATTTTTTTATTCTCTTCTATAAAATTTTCTAAGGATTTAACTTCATATGTTTTATCTCCAAATATTGCCTTTCCATATGGTTTAAGTGAAGAACTTGAAATACCCAAATCTCCTTTCTTAAGTTCACCATATTTATTTTTATTAACTTTTTCTAAATGGACTTTATTTAAGGCAATTTTTTTCCATGTATCTGATTTTAAGGCATATACAATAATTATTAAAGATAAAATTGCATTAGAAATAGAGTAAATGATAGCAATTTCAGATCCAAAGTAAGAATAGCTTAGGTAATCTGAAGAAAAAATTGATATAATACCTAAAATACCAAAAATGGTAGTTCCTGGTATGAAAAGTATTTCAATTAAAATTAATATAATACCTATAACTAATAATAAACCAAGAATAAATATTTCCATACTCTTTTAATATGCTTTTCCAAAAACTACTAACCCTTTTGATTTTTTTCCTGTTACAATACATTTACCTGGATTAGTTTCATAATCCATAGGTATACATCTTATTGTAGCTTTAGTCTCTTTTTTTATAAGATTTTCTGTTTCTTTTGATCCGTCCCAATGAGCATAAATAAATCCTCCTTTGTTTTTAATTGTTTCTTTAAATTCGTTGTAATCTTTAACATGGTAGGTGTTTTCCTCTCGGAAATTTTTAGCTTTATCAAATAAATTAATTTGAATTTCCTCAAGTAATCTTGGAACTATAATATCAACTTGATCTATATCAATAATTTCTTTAGATAACTCATCTCTTCTAGCTACTTCTACTGTGTTATTTTCTAAGTCTTTTGGTCCTAAAACTATTCTTATAGGAATTCCCTTCAATTCATATTCTGAAAATTTCCAACCAGGCTTATAATTTTTTCTATCATCAATTTTTATAGTTATGTTTTTTGATTTTAGCTTTTTTCCGACATACTTTATTTTGTCAGAAACTGATTTAAATTCTTCTTCGGAGTTAAATATAGGTATTAAAACTACTTGAATTGGAGCTAAATTTGGTGGTAAAACTAAACCTTTGTCATCAGAATGAGTCATAATTAGTGCACCAACTAGTCTTGTTGATACTCCCCATGAAGTACCCCAAACAAACTCTTTTTTTCCTTCAGATGTAGCAAATTGTACATCAAATGCTTTAGAAAAGTTTTGACCAAGGAAATGTGATGTGCCTGCTTGAAGAGCTTTACCATCTTGCATTAAGGCTTCAACACAATACGTTTCTTCTGCTCCAGCAAATTTTTCATTTTCAGATTTTAATCCTTTCAGCACTGGAATTGCCATTGTTTTTTCCAAAAAATCAGAATATATATTTAATATCTTAAGTGTTTCTTCTTCAGCCTCTTTTTGATTTTCATGAGCTGTATGTCCTTCTTGCCACAAAAATTCAGAAGTTCTTAAAAAAAGTCTTGTTCTCATCTCCCATCTTACAACGTTTGCCCATTGGTTAACTAATAATGGAAGGTCTCTATATGACTGAATCCAATTCTTATAAGTATTCCAAATTACTGTTTCTGAAGTTGGTCTTACTATTAATTCCTCTTCAAGCTTAGCATCAGGATCAACAATTACGCCATTTCCATTTTCATCTGACTTCAGTCTATAATGAGTAACTACTGCGCATTCTTTTGCGAATCCTTCCACATGGTCTGCTTCTTTACTAAGATATGATTTTGGAATAAATAAAGGAAAATAAGCATTTTGATGTCCAGTTTCCTTAAACATAGAATCTAATTTTGCTTGCATTTTTTCCCATATTGAAAAACCATATGGTTTAATAACCATACATCCCCTGACTGATGAGTTTTCTGCTAGGTCAGCTTTTTTGACTAATTCATTGTACCAACCTGAAAAATCTTCTTCTCTTTTTGGTAATCCTTTACTCATTTCTTTTAAAATTTATACAATCTTAACTCTTAATAACAACTATAAAAAACAATAAAATTATTTTTTGACGTTAGTTTTATGTAAATTAAAGGTGTTAAACTTAACAAAAATTGTTTTTATTATGATTAGAGTAATTATTCTTATTTTCATCTTTTTATCATCTCCTGCCTTTATTTTTTCTCAGGAATTGGATGATATGTATTTTACAACTAAAGACAGAAGTAATAAAAAAATCAAAAAAACCACACCTGCTGATGTAATATTATCTAAATATAGGTCAGGTTATTCCGAAATTAATGGTGATAAAAAAATTAGTGACGCTATCATTAATAAATATATTGTTAGTAATTTATCAGAGACAAATTCCAATTTTTCTAAGAATAGAGATAATTTAAAATCATTAAAATTTAATAGAGATGAATTATTTAGAAGTTCTTATTTTGACAAAAAATTCCTAGATTTTAACTCTTTAATGGTATTTAATATGGTTAATCCAAATTACTATAGTTTTATAGACCCATATTATTCTCCATTTAGTAATAATTTATTTTCTTTCTACGACTACAGATGGATGCCAAGATCTTTAAATGGAATAAGGAAACTTGCTGCATATAATCCATTAATGTTTTTCTCTAATCCATACTTAAGTTCTTATTATCCTATGATGTCACCTTCATTATGGAATTTTCATCATCCTAGTTTCTCAACATATGGTTGTAGTGTTTTAAATTCTACTCCTTCGTGGGTTTGGATAAATAATGGAACTGGAGGAGGATTACAAAATACTTTAGCTAATCATCATATGTATTTCAGTAGTTATGTTAATAATGAAAATAGTAAAACTGTTGTGAAGGGTCCAAGGTCTGGTAGAGGATCATCTTTTAATGGAGAAAATATTGGTAATATATTACCTGCTGACAGATACTTAGGTAGGAGAGCTTCTGGAATTACTAATAAAAATATTCAAAGAGATATTAATAATAATGAACCAGTTGACCAATCTCAAAATGCTTACTTTAGGGGTAGATCTTCTGAAAACACTAATTATGCAACAAGATCATCAAGAAGTAACTCTATTCAGAATTCAGATAGAAGATCTATTAACAATCAAAATAGAACTTTTAATTCAAGAGTTAACGCATTAAATGATACATTTTCAAATAATTCATTAAGATCTAATAGAGGTAATAATACCTCTGATTATAACAGTAATACTAGTGGAAGAAGAGCATCTTATTCTCAGCCTACAAACTATGGTAGCAATAGATCAGGTGTTTTCTCTTCATCAGCCTCTAATAATTCATCTTCTGGAATTGGATCTAGAAGTGGTAACTCTAGTAGTAGCTATAGTGGAAGAAGTAGTGGTTTCTCAGGTGGTAGTTCATCTAGTGGTGGAGGTTCAAGTGCTACAGTTAGTGGAGGTAGTAGTGGAGGTTCCTCAAGAGGAGGTAATAATTAAACATTATTTTCCGTTTGAATAAATACATTAAGTTTTCAATAACTTTAATTTTATCATTATTAGTAAATGATAATGTGTTTTCCCAACAACCTTACGGGTACTATAAAGATGTCTTGAAATTCAGTCATTATTTTAATGGAGGTTCAGCTAGAGTCCAAGCAATTGGAGGAGCTTCATATTCTCTAGGAGGTGATATAAGTTCAATTTCGTTAAATCCTGCTGGAATTGGTTTTTTCAATAAAAAAATTTTTTCACTAAGTTATAATTCAAAGAACATTAAAAATAATTCTTTTTTCATAGGAGAGTCATCTTCATCGCAAAGCTCACTTAAAGATATTGATAACATATCTATCCTCTTACCAGTGAAAAACAGGTCGAGTTACTTTAATACAGGATTATCAGAATGTCCAGAATGCCCAAAACTAAATATAGGTTTATCTTTTACTAGGATTAAAGATTTTGGAAATGATAGGTACTATAGAGGATATAATGATAATAACTCTATTATTGATTACTTCCTATACGATGCTCAAGGTGTTCCTTTATCTCAGATATCAAATTCAGAACCTATCTCGGGTATAGGACTTCTTCAGGAAGCATATGATCATTATCTAATTAATCCAGATTTAGATCTTCCTGGTTCATATTTTTCTTTTGTTGGGGGTTTCCCATTACAGGAAGAAAGAATAATTAATGAAGGAGGGATAAACAAGTTTTCGTTATCTGCTGGGACCAATATAAAAGACAAAATATTTTTAGGAATTGGTACTCATATTTATTTTATAAATTATGAACAAACTAGAATGTTTGCTGAGAGTCAATATGAAATTTTAAATGAAAATGGTGTATGGGAATCTGAAGGAATTCTTGATTTTATAAAATTAAATGATTTTTTTAAGATAAAAGGAAATGGATTTTCAACTTCTATAGGTATTATTTTTAAACCTATAAATGAACTTAATATTGGTATTAATTTTGAGACTAAGACTAAATATCTTTTAAAAGAAGAATTAGAAAGTGAACTTGAAACAAATTATTTTAATTATTATTTTCAACCAGAAGACACAACTCTTGGAAACTCTATTTCTGGTACAGCTTTAAGCGTAGCTCAATATAATTTTACATCTCCATCAAAGTTTACGATAGCATCTTCATACTTTATTAATAAATATGGTTTTATTTCAGCTGATATTGATTTCATTAATTACTCAGGTGCAAGAATTCAATCTTATGATTTCAATCATTATAACGATAATCAAGAAATCGTCAATTTATATAAATCTTTAGCAATAAATTATAGATTTGGTATAGAGGCAAGATTGAAAAAATTTTATCTAAGGGCTGGATACAATTATTTGACAGATCCAAATAGAATTTCAGATAACATAAATAATGATAAAATAAAAAAAAGTATAGGTTTAGGATACTTATCAAAAGGAATAAATTTAGATATTGCTTATACATCTTTGAAAACTGACTCTAGATTATCTTCTTATCCATATCCATTTAATCAACCCTTTGCTAATTTTTCTACAAAAGTTAGATCAGTGATAATGACTTTAGGTATAAGAATTAATAATAGATAAAGTTTCTTCTCTGTTATTATCTTTTATTGTATGATTAGATAAAGAAAAAAAAGGGATTCTTTTATTTAATAAATCACTCAGATCCTTTTTAAGATTATCTGAACTATTAAATAAAGGTCTTTTATTGTTCCTTGCAATTCTTTCTTTTAAAATATCTAAAGATGTATCTAAGAAAATAGATATCCCATATTTATTTATAAGATTCATATTATCATTAAAACATGGTGTTCCTCCTCCAGTCGCGAGAATAAAATTATTTTTTTCTTTTATTATTTTTTTTAGTGTAAATGTCTCAATCTCTCTAAAATAATTCTCACCGTTTTCTTTAAATATTTCTCTGATGTTTTTTCCTTCATTTTTTTCAATTTCTAGATCTAGATCATAGAAGGATAAAGATATTTGACTACATAAGAATTTAGCCATTGTTGATTTTCCTGATCCAGGCATACCAATAATGATAAATTTTTTCATTTAAATAGATATGTTTACACCTCTTAAAATTTCATTTGGATCTGGGAAGCTATTGAAATGCCATTTCCCTCTTACTGTACCATTTCTCATAAGAAAAAAACCAGGATTTGACCTTATTATTGTTTTTAAAACAGTGGCATCTCCGTAAACTGTTTTGAAATTAAGATCAAATTTTTCTTTGAAATTTTTTATAGATTTTTCATCACTAGAAGTAATAATTATTGTTTCTACCCAAAAATTAATTCCATTTTCTAGAAGTTTTACTTTATTAATAAATTCACTTACCTTATTCTTAGATATACCTATTTTATTAACATCATGAAATATTATAAATAACTTATTTCCTTTGAAGCTTTCATTTGTAAAATCCCCATCATCATTCCATAGGCTATAGTCTGTTATCTTTGGTTCAGCTTCTGGATTTAATAATTTTATTTCTTTGAATTTAAAAGTATTATCCATTGGATAGTTTTCAAACTCATAATCTCTTCCATCTTTTTCCATTATATAACTATATTTAAGTTCTTCACTAGGAAGCATCATCAGAGGTATATTATTTCCAATTTTATAGGTTCTAAAATCAATGAAAGGAAGAAAGTTGATGGCTGTATAACTAACTATAAGACAAACTGTAGTCATGAATATTATAACTCCATTTCTTATATTTTTATCATCCATTATTTTAAGATAAAAGAAACCAACTTGATTTTTTAATTTTGATTGTAAGTAATAAATAATTAGAGAAAAAAACAGAAGAATTATATCTTTATAAAAAGATTCCCAAGGAGTTAATTTTATTGCATCTCCAAAACATCCACAGTCTGTTACTTTATTAAAATAAGCTGAATAAAAAGTTAAAAAAGTAAAAAATACAATTAGGCTCAAAGTTAATTTACTTATCAAATTCATATGATAGTTCATAATGAGAGCTAGACCTATAATAATCTCTAGAGTACAAAGAAAAACTGAGAAAAAAAGAGCAAATGGCACTAAAAGTTCAAAAATAGATGAAAAGTCTGAGCTAAATACTTCAAAGTATTCTTGGAGTTTTATTTGAGTCCCAACTGGATCGTTTATTTTTATTGCACCTGAAAATATGAATAATATTCCTACAAAATATCTTGATAAAGTATATAAGATTCTCATTTTTTAAAAATTAAAAGTTTTATTAAGCAAAAAATTGAATAGTTAACAATGTCCTGATAATTTGCTTTTATACCTTCAGATATTAAAGTCTTACCATTATTGCTTTCAATTTGTTTAGTTCTATATAATTTCATTAAAATAATATCTGTCATTGAGCTAATCCTCATCTCCTTCCATGCCTCATCATAATCATGATTTTTATTTGATAGTAATTCCATTATCTCAAGACTGTATTTATCATATAACTTTTCTAGTTTTTCTACCCCAATTTCTATTTCATCACTTTCATATTCCATCTGAATAATTGCCATTATACAATAGTTGATTATCCCTATAAATTCATTTTCAATTTTTTCTTCTACTTTCATCTTCTTCTTTTCTTGAACTGATCTAATTCTCTGGGCTTTTATAAAGATTTGATCAGTTAAAGAAGTCGTCCTGAGTATTCTCCAAGCGGACCCATAATCTTTAGATTTTTTAATATAGATATCTTTACAGATATTAATTACTTTTTTATAATTATTTATTGTAGATATTTCCAAATTATTATTAATTTTTTCAAAAATATGAAATCGTCATTAAATATAAATCAATTATCTAGCAAAAGATCATTTAATATTAATGGTTATTTATTTGAATATGAAAAGCCCCTTGTAATGGGTATCTTAAATATGACTCCAGATTCATTTTACGATGGAGGAAGATATAATTCAATTGATTCTGCAATATCTAGGGTAGAAGGTATGATTAATAATGGTGCATCAATCATAGATATAGGAGGTTGTTCTACTAGGCCTGGTTCAGATATTATCACTATAGAAGAAGAATGGAAAAGGATAGGAGGAATTATAAAAGAGTGCTCAATTAGGTTTAAAGATACTTTATTTTCTGTTGATACATTTAGGTCAGAAATTGCCAAAAGATCATTAGAAGAGGGAATTCATATTATTAATGATGTTTCTGGAGGAAGTTTGGATTCAGAAATGTTTGATATAATCTCTAAATATAATAGACCTTATATTCTTATGCATCTCAAGGGAACACCTAAAGATATGATGTCTAAAACCAACTACGATGATTTAATTTTAGATTTATTAAATTATTTTAGAAAAAAAATCCATGAGCTAAACGCATTAGGTATAAATGATATTATATTAGATCCAGGTTTTGGGTTTGCTAAAGACTTTGAACAAAATTTTGAGATTTTAAATAATTTAAATTCATTCAAAATTTTTGATTTGCCTATACTTGTTGGTCTTTCTAGAAAATCATTTATTAAAAAAAAATATGGAGTGGATAATTCCTTGAAAGGGACGTTAGAACTAAATAAGATTGCAATTGAAAATGGAGCAGAAATTATCAGAGTTCATGACGTAAAAGAGCATGTAAGTTTAATAAAATGATATATAATTTTAATATTGGTTTTTTAGAAATAAGATTTATTGACATAGTAGATATTTTTCTTGTAAGCTTATTATTATACAATATATATAGACTTCTTAGAGGAAGTGTAGCTATAAGAATTTTCATTGGCTTTCTTATATTATATTTTTTTTATTTGATAGTTAGAGCATCTGAAATGGAGTTGTTAACAAATATATTGGGCCAATTTATGGGTGTTGGTGTTTTAGCAGTGTTAATTCTATTTCAGAAAGAGATAAGAAGATTTTTACTTTTTTTAGGTAAAACAAACTACATAAAAGATCAGAAAATTTTTGATATCTTTTCTCCTTTTTTTTCAAGTCAAATCAAAAACAAATGGAGCAACTTAATTAACATATTAGTTGACTCATGTAATTTAATATTAAATAATAAAAATGGTGCTCTTATTATTATTTCTAAAGATTCTGAATTAAAATTTTACTCTGAATCAGGAGAGATATTAAACGCTAAATTTTCAAAAAGATTATTGCTTTCAATATTTAATAAAAAGAGTCCACTTCATGATGGAGCTGTTATAATTCATGGTGAGAAGGTTATTGCTGCCAGATGTATACTACCAGTCTCTGAGAATAAAAATCTTCCTATGAATTTTGGTATGAGACATAGGGCTGCTTATGCTATTTCTGAAGATACAGATGCATTAGCAATTGTAATTTCTGAAGAGCATAATACAATATCTGTATTTATAAATGGTGATATAAAAAAGAACTTAACTAGTGTAAAATTAAGATCACATTTAGTAGAATACTTAGATAGTGATTATAATAAAAAAACTTAATTAAATAATATTAAGATTTTCCCCAACATCTTTAAAAGCTTTTATTGCTCTATCAAGTTCTTCTTTAGAATGACCTGCTGATAATTGTACCCTAATTCTAGCCTTATCTTTTGGAACCACTGGATAATAAAAACCAACAACATATATTCCCTTTTTTAATAGTTTTTCTGACATATCTTTTGCTATAACGGCATCATATAACATTATTGGAACAATTGGATGCGTTCCATCTACTATATCAAATCCTAAACTTTTCATCTTTTTTCTAAAATATGATGTGTTTTCATGTAGTTTTTTTATTAATGAAGTATCTCTCTCTAATAAGTCAAATACTTTCAAAGATGCTCCTACAATCGAGGGAGCTAAAGTATTAGAAAAAAGATAGGGTCTGGACCTTTGTCTTAAAATTTCAATTATTTCTTTTCGACCAGAAGTAAATCCTCCTGAAGCTCCACCAAGTGCTTTACCTAAAGTACCTGTAATAATATCAATTTTTCCCATCACATTTTTTAATTCATGAACACCTCTCCCTTTTTCACCCATGAAACCAGTTGAATGGCATTCATCTATCATTATTAAAGCATTATATTTTTTAGCAAGATTTGATATATTATCAAGTTGAGCAATAGTACCGTCCATTGAAAAGACTCCATCAGTAACAATTATTCTTGCCCTAGATTGTTGAGTTAATTTTAATTTTTCCTCAAGAGAAGCCATATTATTATGAGAATACCTATGTCTTTCTGCTTTGCATAGTCTAATGCCATCAATAATTGATGCATGATTTAATTCATCTGATATTATTGCATCTTCTGGGCCAAAAAGAGGCTCAAATAAACCACCATTTGCATCAAAAGCTGCAGCATACAATATAGTATCTTCTGTCCCAAGAAAATTACTTATTTTTTCTTCTAGACTTTTATGAATATTTTGAGTGCCACAAATAAAACGAACTGAAGACATTCCAAAACCATGTGAGTCTATTGATTCTTTTGCAGCTTCTAATACATGAGGATGGGAAGAAAGTCCTAAATAATTGTTTGAACATAAATTGATTATATCTTTTTGGCCTTCAGTATTTATTATTGAACTCTGAGGGGATACAATGATTCTCTCATCTTTAAATAGCCCTGAATTTTTTGTGTTTTGAATCTCTTTTTCAAGATGAACTTTAAAATCTTTATACATTTTAAAAATTTATTTAGATTATATATTTTAATGTAAATTATAAATTATATATTATAACCCATAATGAGTAGAATACTAATTATTGGATCTGAGGGACAACTTGGTTCTGAATTATCTGCTTTTCTAAAAAAAAAAGGTGATTTAGATAATATCATTCTTGCTGATATTAAAAATGATTCTTCTTCGAACCTAACATATAAAAAATTAGATGCTTTAAATTTTAATGAGTTAAAGTCATTAGTTATAGATAATAATATTGATGAAGTGTATCACCTTGCAGCAATTCTATCTGCTAAGGGTGAGGAAGACCCAATGTTAACTTGGGATATTAATATGAACTCTTTATTTAATGTACTTGATCTAGCAAAAAATAGAATAATAAAAAAAGTTTTTTGGCCAAGTTCAATATCTGTATTTGGAAAGAATACGCCCAAAAATAACACAAATCAATTCTCAATTAAAGAGCCAAATACTGTATATGGAATAAGTAAATTATCAGGTGAGAGATGGTGTGAATATTATAATGTTAAATATGGAACTGATATAAGAAGTGTAAGATTTCCTGGAATAATAAGTTCAAATACATTACCAGGTGGAGGTACTACTGATTATGCAGTTGATATTTTTTATTCATTTTTAAAAGATGAAAATTATAAATGTTTTTTAAATGAAAGTACCATGTTGCCTATGATATATATTGATGATGCTATAGAATCAATATATAAAATAATGAATGTTAAGAAAGAAAATTTATCTATTAAATCAAGCTATAACCTATCAGGTTTCAGTATGACTCCAAAAATGATTGAACTTGAACTTAAAAAATTCAAAGAAAATTTTTCAGTGACATATCAGCAAGACTATAGACAAGAAATTGCTGATTCATGGCCTAATTCTATTGATGATATATCTGCTCAAAATGATTGGGGTTGGACTAGTAAGTACGATTTAGCTAAAACTGTTAAAGAAATGATAAGAAGATTAAAAAAAAATAAAAGATGAATAATTATAATAATATAATATTTGAAATAAGAGATGATTATTATTTTGTAAAAATAAATAGACCTAAAAATCTTAATGCTCTTAATCAAGATACTATATCAGAATTAAAACATTGTTTTGATTTTATTAAAAAGAATTCTAAAGGATTTTTTGGAGTAATATTAACTGGAGAGGGAGAAAAATCCTTTGTTGCTGGTGCAGATATTAAGGAATTTACTGGTTTAGATCAAAAAGAATCTATTAAATTTTGCATGAATGGTCATGGATTATTCAATAATATAGAGACAATGCCAATTCCTGTAATAGCTTTAGTAAATGGTTATGCTTTAGGGGGAGGTTGCGAATTAGCTTTGAGTTGTCATTTTAGATTTGCTACTAAAAATGCTCAATTTTCCCAACCTGAAATAAACCTTGGAATAATTCCAGGTTATGGAGGAACTCAAAGGCTAACTCAGATTATAGGTAAATCAAAAGCTTTGGAGATGATGCTAACTGCACAAATGATTACATCAGATCAAGCTTTACAATTTGGATTAGTTAATAAGGTAGTGAAGGATAATAAGAATGGAATTCATGAGTGTGAAGAACTTATAAAAACATTAAAGAGAAAAGCTCCTATAGCCATTAAAAATATTATAAAATCAGTTAATAATTTTTATGATATAAACTCTGATGGTTTTAAGGAAGAAATTAATCTATTTTCTGAGTGCACTTCAACATCTGATTTTGATGAAGGTGTAAAAGCTTTCATTGAAAAAAGATGCCCTGATTTTAAAGGTAAATAAGAGAGGATAATAGATTACTAGTCATAAATTTTATTATTACTTTTGCAAAAATGTCTTTTAAAAAATTATATATAATCTTTTCTGTATTTCTATTTGTTTCTTGTAAAAGAGATTTTGTTAGCATAGAATCTTCTAAAATCGCTATAGATGATTTTGTTGTTGAGGAGATTGATTATAAGTACTTATCTACAAAGTCAAAATTTCAATATAAAAATGATAATCAATTAATTAATGCAACATTGAATATGAGAATCGAGAGAGATAGTAAAATATGGTTTTCGGTGAGAGTGGCCTTAGGAGTTGAGGCTGCTAGGGGTTTAATTACTAAGGAGGAATTTATAATAATTGATAGAGTTAATAAGCAGGTGATTATTTCAACACCTGATATAATAGAGAGAGAGTTTAAGATAAAGTTAAATTTTGAGCAGTTAGAGTCTATACTTACTGGGAATTTATTGTATGATATATCAACTTCTGATCAGTTACTTCAAGAAGGAAGTTACTTTAAAATAGTCCAACAAAAAGAATCAATCCAATCACAAAATCTAGTTAATATTAAGACATCAAAGATTGAGAAATTAATATTATTTGATGAGATAACAAATTATTTACTTACTGTAGACTATGAAAATTTCAAACCTTTAGGAAAAATCTTATTTCCAGGAAGACATTTGTTTACTTCAGTAAGTTATTTGGATAATAGTAGTGTCCCGGTTATTACAAATATTAATTTTAATTTTAAAGAAGTTGAAAGAACTAATAAACCTTTAAAATTTCCATTTAATGTCCCATCTAAGTATGATGTCAAGAAGATATAATATATTTTTTATTGTATTTTTATTTTCCTTCTATCAATCATTTTCTCAACAGTCAAGAAACACATTAGAGAAAGAAAGAGACATTAACCTCTCTAAAATTGAAGAGGCCGAAAAGATTATAATTGAAACCGAAAAATCAAAAAAAATTACAGTTGGAAAACTAAATGTTATAAATAAACAAATAAAGAATAGACAAGACTTAATAATTAATCTTAAAAAAGATGTCAAAGCTCAATCTGATGAGATTATTACTCTAAGGAGCTTAATTTTCTCTCTTCAAAAAGATTTTAAAGTTTTAAATGAAGAATATTCTGAGATGATTTATCATTCCTATAAGTCTCGATCTTCTCTTGATAGATTAAGTTTTATTTTTTCTTCCAAAAATTATAACCAAATGTTCAGGAGGTTCAACTATATTTTTCAGTATTCGAAATTTAGAAAAAATCAAATTAATGAAATTGAAAAAGTTTCTTTAGAGTTGAGTAATCAAGAGAAAAGACTAATAGAAGTAAACAAAAAACAAAATTCTCTTTTAAAAGAAGAAGTGAGTGAAAACAATAAACTTCAAAAACTCAAAGGAAGACAAAAAAGAATTATTTCAGATTTAAATAAAAAACAAAGAGGTTTAAGAAAAGAGATAAATGACAGGAAGGTTGCACTTGAGAAGTTAGATAAATTAATAAGAGATATTATTAGAAGAGAAAAAGAATCTTTATTGTTAAGTGATGATGAGAATATTGATCTTTTAAAATTAACTGAAGGTTTTGAATCAAACATTGGAAAATTATCATGGCCTGTTAAATCTGGGTTTATATCAAATAGATTTGGAGAACATCCTCACCCCGTTATAAAAACTGTTAAGGTTAAAAATGATGGTATTGATATTCAGACAAGTAAATCATCTAGAGTCTTTGCTGTATTCTCTGGTAAAGTTTCTACTGTAGCATTTATTCCGGGTATGAATAATGTTATAATTGTTAATCATGGAGATTATTATACTTTATATGCGAAACTTAAAAACCTTAAAGTAGAAAAAGGTGATATAATAAAAGAAGGACAGATTATAGCTGAACTTGTAACTAATGGTGATGGTATAACTCAATTACAATTTCAAATTTGGAAAAATAATATAAAGTTGAATCCTGAAAAATGGATTATCAAAAAATGATTTTGCTATATTTACATATTAATTTGAAACTATGAATATAATTTTTGCAATTGGTATGCCTGGTGGCTGGGAGTGGATAATAATTGGACTTATCGTTGTTATCTTTTTTGGTGCTAATAAGATTCCTGAAATCTTTAAAGGATTTGGAAAAGGAATCAGAGAGTTTAAAGACGCTTCAAGAGAGATAAAAAAGGAGATAGAGAAGGAGTCTAATACTGATAATGAAAAAAAATAAGTACTAAATTATAATAGTTACTATCCAAATAACCAAGAAAACCACCCTGAAGATTTAGAGTTAGAAATTCCTTTATCATTTATTATTTCTGCAACTTTTTCAGGACTATAACCTACTGAATTTGCTACGTGACCAAGTAGAAAGAACTCATGGTCATGAACTTTATTATCAGATTTAATTAAACTAACTAATTCACCTATAAAAGTTTCTTTTTCTTCATCATTAAGACTCTTATTAATTTCTTCTCCATATTCTGATTGAATTTTATTAAAAAAATTTCTCGTGTCTATAGTATCTATATCTCCTTGACCGTATTTCTTTAATATTTCACTAGAATTTATAATATCCATTTCTTCGCTACCAATACTTCCGTCAACCCTTGCTATCTTTGCAAAACATGAAGTTATAGCTTTGTTTAAAAGTTCATTGCTCATTTTAATTTTTTTTAATTTTCTAAAATTAATATTAATATTTATAAATAGTAAATAATGTCAAGTAGAATAAAGTTAAATGTAACAGTAATTGTATTATTATTTTTAGTTTCATGCTCTTATAACCCTCAATCTAAAAAGGAGAATTCTTCTTTTCTTCCAAGAGCAACAGGTGAAAATAATGAGATGTTAATTGTTATGGATTCTTCTAAATTTAAAGGAAGTATTGGAAGAGCATTAGTTGAAACATATGGGGAATTTTTGATAGGCTTACCTCAACCCGAGACTAGGTTTGATTTGATACATATAAAACCTAGAAAGTTTAATAATATTTTAAAACATGCTAAAAATATTGTTATAGCATTTACTCTTGAAGGAAAAAGCATAGATTCTGAAATTTTAAGAAAAAATTTTAATTCTGAATCTTTAGATAAAATTGAATCTGATTCATCACTTTTCTATTTTTCTAGAAGAGATCAGTATGCTAAAGGTCAAACAATTTTATATTTATTTAGTAAATCAGATGATGATCTACTCAAAAAAATTAAGAAGAATAAATCAGTAATTTTAAAATATTTTCAAGATGAGTTGAAAAAAAGAGTTGATAAAGAAATTTTTTCAAAGTTGGAAAAAAATATTTCTGACAAATTATTTAAGGATCATCAAGTTAAAATTAAAATTCCTTATGGATATGATTTAGCTAAAAACATTAAGGGAGAAAATAAAAATTTTTTTTGGTTGAGACAATTAGACCCAGAATTTGAAAAGAATATTTTTCTTTATTATGAAGATTATGAAGAAAGTGAATTGAAAAATTTTTATGATGTTTTTAATACAGAATATCCAAATATTAAAAGGATAAGAAATAAAATTTCAAAATTATTTCTAACGGATTCTGAAAATTCTAAAATTTTTATGAGTATTCAAGATGTTTATCCAATTAACTCCAAAAGGATAAATTTTAAAGGAAATTCTTCCGTAGAATCTGTAGGTTTATGGAAACTTAGTGATATATCTGCTGGGGGCCCTTTCAATAGTATAATTATTTATGATTCTAATAAAAAAAGAGTTTATTATTTAGAAGGATATGTATATGCACCTGGGTCAAAAAAAAGAAACTTAATGCAAGAAATATCTTCTATATTAATGACATTTGAAATATGATATCATTTATAAGAGGTAAAAAAGTTGAAATAGATCCAGCAAAATTAATTTTAGATGTTAATGGGATTGGATACGAGATAAATATCTCACTTAGAACATTTTCAAAAATTAAGGATATGAAGGAGATTAATATCCATACTTACTTAAATGTTAAAGAAGATTCTCATACTCTCTATGGTTTTAATAGTAAAAGTGAAAAACAGACTTTTTTGAGTTTATTATCAATTAATGGAGTAGGTCCAAGTACTGGTATAATGATATTATCCTCTATATCAGCAGATGAATTTAATAAAGCAATTATTAGTTCAGATGTAAATAAAATAAAATCAGTAAAAGGGATAGGATTAAAAACAGCTGAAAGAATAATTCTTGAATTAAAAGATAAAATTTCTATTGATGACATTAGTGATGATTTTTCTGATTCATTTGACAATACTATTAGAGATGAAGCGTTATCAGCTTTATCTTCTTTGGGTATTTCTAAAAATATCGTTGATAAGCATATAAATGATATTTTAAAGAGAAATGAAAATATTTCTCTTGAAGATTTGATCAAAGAGGTGCTCAAGAGATCATAATGTCATAAATGGGTTACTTTGAATTCAATTATTAAATTTTTATTCATTTTATCACTATTTTTTTTAAATGGGATTACTCTTCATTCCCAATCATCATCTATCAAATTGGATTCTCTTGTAAATTATGAGCCATCTAATTTTACGACATATTCCATTAAAGATAGATTTTCTGATCCTTATTCAAGTCTTTTTTCTAACAATGCTTTTTATTTAAATTCAAGTTCCATTGAATTAGGATCAACATATGATACTGCAGGAGTCTTTTATTTATCAGAAAAGATTGGAAGTTTAGACTATAGACCATCAATCTCAATACCTTTTTCTAGTTATGATAACTATACTACAAAAAGAGAGATAAAAGAATATTTTAAAAAAAAATCATTAAGTCTTGATGGTGATAATGTATTAGAAAGTGGTAGGTTAATTCCTAAAATATATATTTCGGAGTCTTTAGATAGAATTTTTGGAGGTAATTTCATTGATCTTCAAGTTAATGGTTTTGTTAATTTAGATTTCGGAGGAAAATTTCAAAAAGTTGAAAATCCATCAATACCAATAAGACAACAAAGAAATGGAGGTTTCAATTATGATCAACAAATCAACTTAAATATTAATGGAAAGGTTGGAGAAAAGTTAAAAATCGCAGCAAATTTTGATAATAATAACACTTTTGATTTTCAAAATAATCTAAAACTTGACTATACCGGTTTTGAAGAAGAGATTATCAGAAAAATTGAAGTTGGAAATGTAAGTATGCCTGTTAAAAATAGTTTACTCCGTGGTGCTCAAAGTTTATTTGGTCTTAAAACTCAATTACAATTTGGAAACTTAAGTATAACTGGAATTTTATCAAGACAACAAGGTAAAAGTGAATCAATTAAAATTGATAATGGTTTTCAGGGAAGAGAATTTGAAATTTTAGGTTCAAATTATGATAGAAACAGACATTTCTTCTTGGGACATTTCTTTAGAGATAATTATGAGAGATGGCTTAAATCGCTCCCTCTTGTAAGTTCAGGGATAAACATTAATAGAGTTGAAATATATATTTTAAATAGAACAAATAATTCTGAGTCTTTAAGAAACTTTGTTGCATTTACAGATTTAGCAGAGGGTAACATTATTTTAAAACCTAATAACCCTAATATTGGATTAGGTAATTCAAATCCAGCTGATAATAACTCAAATCAGTTATTTAATAATATAAGTGATAATTCTAGTTTAAGAAGTCTAGACTTAGTTGATGATATTTTAATTAATCAATTTAATCTCTCAAAAACAATCGATTTTGAGAAAGTAACTTCAGCAAGAAAATTAGATACAGATGAATATGAAATAAATAAAACTCTTGGATATATCTCATTGCTTAGAAGGCTTCAAAATGATGAAGTTTTGGCAGTATCTTATGAGTATACATATAATGGTAACAGGTATAAAGTAGGAGAGCTTTCAGAGGATTATCAAAATAGAGAGGATAGTGAAATGATATTTCTCAAACTTCTTAGACCATCAAATATTAATACAGAAATTCCAACTTGGGAATTAATGATGAAAAATATTTACAATATAAATGCAACTCAAATTGAAAAAGAGAATTTTGAATTACGAATTAATTATAGAGATGATGCTGTGGGTTTTAATAATCCAAGCTTAAATGAAGGTACTTTAACTAGAGATAAACCCCTTATAAGGTTATTAGGTTTAGATCGATTAAACTCTTCAAATGATCCTCAATATGATGGAAATTTCGATTTTGTAGATGGTTTTACTATCAATTCAAAAAAAGGAAATATAATTTTTCCTGTTCTTGAGCCCTTTGGCTCAAAATTAAAAACATACTTTGAAGATAGTAATGAAACTGAGTTATCTGAAAAATATGTATATGAAGAGTTATATTCTCAAACTCAAGATGAGGCTCAGCAGATTTTATCAAAAAATAAATTTTTTATTGTAGGAACTGTCTCTTCAGGTTCTGGTAGTGAAATTAATCTTCCAGGTTTAGATATATCTGAAAACTCTGTTGTAGTTATGGCAGGAAATATAAGACTTGTAGAGGGTACAGACTATACTGTAAATTATAATTTAGGAAGTGTGAGAATTTTAAATCCTTCAATTTTATCATCTGGACAAGAGGTTACTATCTCATTTGAGAAAGCTGATTTATTCAATTTTCAAACTAAATGGTTATCTGGAGCAAGGGCAGAATATAAAATTGATGAAGAAATTAATCTTGGATTTACAGTTTTTCACTTAAATGAGCGTCCAGGTGGTATTACAAGGTTTAGTGTTGGGAATGAGCCTGTCAAAAATACTAAGTATGGGTTTGATTTTAATATAAATAAAGAGAGTGAATTTTTAACTAAAGTTATAAATACAATTCCTTTTTTAGCTACTACCGAAAAGTCAAATATTGATTTAAGTACTGAGTTTGCTCAGATTATCCCAGGAACATCTAATGTTATTAATGGAGAAGGAATAACATATATAGACGATTTTGAAAGTGCTGTAATTCCGATTTCTCTTGGTGGTTCTTCAATATCTTGGAAATTAGGATCAACACCAGAAACAAAAAATAATAAATTTGATATGAGTTCTATATCATCTGATAATTTAGGCTATGCTTTTAAAAGAGCAAAGATAGCTTGGTACACAATTGATAATATATTTTATCTTAATGGAGGTTCTCTAAAACCTCAAAATTTAAGTTTAGAAGACCTAGAGAATAATTATACTAAGGCAGTTTCTCCTCAAGATATATTTAGGAAACAGGATAGGCAACTAATAAATACAAATTTGTCAATCTTTGATGTAGCTTATTTTCCTAACGAAAGGGGTCAATATAATTATAGTACTGATTTATTACCTTCAGGTTTATTAAGAGACCCTAAGTCTAATTATGGAGCTATAACAAAAAGTATTTCGAATGATACTGATTTTGATCGAACTAATATTCAGTACATTGAATTTTGGTTAATGGATCCATTTATAGATGGAGAGAATGGTAAAGTTTTAGATGGAATTTTTAATAAAAATAACGATACTGGGGGTAAATTAATTTTTAATTTAGGAAATGTTTCTGAGGATATTATGAAAGATAATGTCCACGCATTTGAAAATGGTTTATCTCATGATTATTCTAATGAAGGAATAAAATTTAATGAGTGGGGAAGAGTAACCTCTAAACAATATTTAACAAATTTTTTTGAAAATAACAGTACCTCTAGATTAAACCAGGATGTAGGTTTAGATGGACTAAAGAATGATGATGAAAATAATTATTTTAAAGATAATTTTTTGGATAAAATGAATTTAACTAGCGAGGGAAAATTAAAAATTGAAAAAGATGTATCTGCAGACAATTTTAAATATTACCTAGGTAGTGATCTCGATGAATCGAATATTAAAATTTTAGAGAGATATAAACATATTAATGGAATGGAAGGAAATACCCCTCTTAACTCTGGTGGAAATTTTTCTGCACAAGGTTCTCCATATCCAGAGAATGAAGATTTAAATGATGACAATACTTTATCAGATACAGAGAGTTACTATGAATATGAAATAGATCTGAATCCCGGTGAGCTAGATGTTGGAAGAAATAATATTGTAGATAAAATAATTGATAAGTCAGGTAATGCAACTTGGTATCAGTTTAGGATTCCAATAAGGTCACCTGATAGAGTTCAAGGAAATATTTCTGATTTTAAAACAATTAGGTTTTTAAGGACATATTTGACAAACTGGGAACAACCGGTTGTTTTGAGGTTTGCAAAACTTCAGCTAGTAGGAAGCCAATGGAGAAAATATGAAGAATCTATATTTCAATCAGGTCTAAATGAAGTTTCAGAATCTTCCGAATCAGATATTCAGATATCTGTAGTTAGTATAGAAGAAAATAGTATTGGCTCTGAAAATAAGTCACCTTATGTTGTCCCTCCAGGTATCCCTAGAGATATTGATAATACTACAATCGTACAAAGAAGAACTAACGAACAATCCCTTCAAATTTGTGTTGATGATCTTTCTGATGGAGATGGAAGAGCAATTTTTAAAGAATCAAATTTTGACTTAATTAATTATGGCAGAATTAAAATGTTTATTCATGCTGAACCAAAGGATGGTGAAATTCTAGATGATAATGAAATTAATGCATTCCTTAGATTTGGCTCAGATTATGAAAATAATTATTATGAGATAGAGCTACCTTTAAAAATCACGAGGCCTGAGCTGCTAAATCTATCAAGTTCTAACCTATCTAGGTTAGTATGGCCTCAAGAAAATGAAATCAATTTTTCTATAGATGAGTTGCTTTCTTTAAAGTCGGAGAGAAATAGAGAAAAAATTGACATTAATACTCCTTTTACAAAAATGTCAGCCAATGGAAGATATAAGATGAGAATAAAAGGAAGACCTTCCTTAGGCTCGATTTTAAATTTTATGATTGGAATTAAAAATCCCTTATCTGAAGATAGGGCATCTAAGTCAGCATGTATATGGTTCAATGAATTAAGATTAACAGATTTTGATAAGACTAAAGGTTGGGCTGCTAATGCTAGTTTAAATGTAAAATTATCTGATATTGGTAATATTTCATCATCTCTCAGATATACATCAGTTGGATTTGGTTCTATACAACAAAAGATATCAGAAAGATCTAGAGAAGAAAAATTACAATATGATGCATCAGCCAATCTTAATTTAGACAAGTTATTACCTTCAAACTCTGGTGTTAAATTACCATTATATATTTCTACTTCAAACTCTATAATCACTCCGAAGTATGATCCTTTAGATAAAGATATTCCTTTGGAAGCAGCTATTAAATCATTTGATACCAAGAAGCAACAGCAGGAATATAAAAGTTTGACAGAAGAAAGGATTGAATCTAAGTCAATAAGCTTAAATAATGTGAGAAAAGATAGAACAAACCCTGAGTCAAGAGTTGATATATGGGACATTGAAAACTTTTCAACAGGATTTTCATATAGTGAAAGAAATAGTTCAAATATTACAACTCAGTCAATTGAATCTAAAGAACATAGAGGTAATATATCATATAACTTCTCACCAAAAAGTAGAAGTATTCAACCATTCAAAAATTTAAAGTTATTTGATTTAAAAATTTTTAAATTAATTAAAGATTTTAATATTAACCCGTTACCATCTAATATAAATATAAGAGGGGATCTAAATAGAAGATATAACAAAACCCAATATAGAAATTCAGATTTAAGTATAGAGGGAGTAGATGCTATATATGAAAAATATTTTTCAATCAATAAATCATATGGTATGAGATGGAATATTTTTAATAGCATGAATATTGATTTTAATGTAGTAAATAATTCAGTTGTTGACGAGCCAGAAGGGGAGTTAGATTCTCAAGAAAAATTAGATAGCATGTATTATAATTTAAAGAGATTAGGGAGGACTAATAACTTTAATCAGAATATTCAAATAAATTATAAGCTACCAATTAATAAGGTCCCACTACTTGATTGGATAAGCTCTAATGCTAAATATTCATCTAGATATATTTGGTCTGCTGGATCTTATCAGCAGTCTGACTCACTTGGAAATGTTGTTGAAAACAATAGGGAGTATTCCTTAAACACAAAATTAGATATATCAAAATTTTATGATAAGGTCCCAATCCTAAAGAATTATAATAAAAAATATCAGGAAAAAGATTCAATTAAATCTATTTTTCAATCTAAAACCTTTGATGGTATTATGAAGTTAATTATGTCACTCAGATCTATTAATCTTACATATAATGTTTCTGAGAGGACTGGTATGGCTGGTTTAGTCGATTCTCCAGGTATTTTTGGTTTAAATAATTTTTCTAAATCACCAGGATGGAATTTTATTTTGGGTTCTCAAGATTCTGAAATTAGAAATATAGCTGCAGAAAGAGGATGGCTTGTAAAAAATGATTATTTAAATTCTCCATTTATTCAATCTAGGAGTAAAAATTTTCAATTTAGAAGTAGTATCCAGCCACTTAACTCTTTTAGAATTCAGTTAGATGCTAAAAGAATTGTATCAGAAAACTTTCAGGAAACTTTTAGGTTT
>CERV01061160.1_pt1 | contig 22531 bp, 15 predicted proteins | sample 530871 | NCBI WGS metagenome assembly CERV01 (sample SAMEA2621045, study PRJEB7988) | marine metagenome | biome: marine biome (ENVO:00000447); feature: deep chlorophyll maximum layer (ENVO:xxxxxxxx); material: "saline water (ENVO:00002010), including plankton (ENVO:xxxxxxxx)" | depth 50 m
CCCGAAATTTTTGCACTTGGAGCCGGATTTCCATAAGGTGTAGTCTCCCAAGTTTGCTCCCCTTGTACATTTTTAACATGCCAATTGTTTAAGTTATCTCCTGCAAAGTTATCATAAAACAAAGGATCACATCTTGACGAATCAAACGTTACATCATCTATTGTATTAAGCATCATAACTCTTTCATATCCATCATAACTTTTTGTTACAATACCAGATAGTGTCCCGCTACCTTGAGTGGGCAATACATTATCTTGAAAGCTAGCATATGCGCTTGTCTCAACCTTAATAGATCCAGAATCAACACAGCTTTCTAAATCTCTTTGTGTGTCATAATCATCATATGGATTTACATATGTTAACCCCGAAAGAGTATTTGGGAATTGTACATCCTGAGCACTTACAAATGTTCCTATATAGGAATCATTAATTTGACTTAAATTTAAACTAAGAGGTATAATTTCAGATGTCATTGAAGATCTTAAAATAGAAGATGTAGCCATGTTTCCAGTAATTTCCTCAATCTCATTACCATACTGATTAGCACCTCCTCCAATCGCCGTAACACCATCCCCAGAATTTGTCTCGCCTATATATAGATTTTGAAGTTTAATGTAAACCTCTCTACCAATATTAAATTGATTATACGAATCTACCTGGTTCAAAACTACCTTAATACCTGCAGTTGGATTCTCAGGTGCATCCTGCATATAAAATTCCTTATAAAAATTTCCAGTCATATCAGATGATACTACATATCCCTTAACTGCAATGTTTGATTCAATTAATGTTACTTCCCCATCAATAAAAAATGATTTTACCTGAGAAATAGTCATTAAGTCTACATCTCCATTATTGATTTGATCTAATAATTGAGATAAATCCTGATTTTCCTCAATTCCCAAACTTTCAGGAATTGAATAGTCATCATCCTGAACACAGGAAAAATTAGCTATTGTTAAAAAGGTTATTAAGATAATTGTTTTAAATAGTTTCATAATGTATCGTTTAAAATCTAAAGTATAAGTTTAAAAAATAGTTGGTTCCTCTACCATACCAGTATTTAGAACCAAAAACACGTTTAGGATTATTTACATCCTCTAATAATTGATGATAATTTGCATTTCTGCCTTGTTCAAACCCGCCTGTTTTATATTCTTGGTTTAATATATTATTAATGCTTGCAAAAAATCCAATATAGTAATCATCAATCTTCCATGATTTTCCACCAATAAGATTAACAACCATATAGTCATCAAATTTTTCCTGTTTTAATAAATCTCTAGCAATATTTGGATTATAGTCTGAAAAAGGAAGTCCATCTTGAGCTAAATAAAAATTTTGACTTCTTGTAAGTGGACTTACATCAACATATGTATTTGTAAAGAAATTTGTAGTTAACCCCATCCACCAGTAGTTAGGATCCCTATATTCAAATCCAACTGAATATGCTCTTTGAGGTCCGCCAGCCAATTTATAGTTCTTCAAATTTGAACTACCGATAGGGACAGTATTGCTGTCAGCCCCTAAATATAAATATGGATTATTGTCATATGTATACTGGCCTATTGAAGCAGCTCCTTTTAACTTAACGCTAGAGATAATTTGAGCTTCGACTCCTAATTCAAGTCCAAAATATTTTTTATCAATTCCCTGAAGTATTTCTTGTATAAATTCTCTTGTATCTTGAAACCCAATTACTCCATCAGCATAATAAAATGATATTTCATTTGCATCTTTTATGGTTGTATAAAATCCCGTTAGTCTACCATTAATCACAGAAGATCTAAATATATAGTTTGCATCAAAAGCCATTATCTTTTCTTCAGTTATTGGATTATTATTTATTAATCCATTAGCATCACTTCCAACTACATTATGATTGGCTCTAGAGTTAGTAAAAGTATTTCTAATTGATGGTGCTTTTTGAAGGTATGCAGAATTGAACTTAAAAATGTGTTTTCCAGATAACTTATATGATATTCCTGATTTTAATCCATATCCGGTAAAACTTATTTTATCACCCATTCCAAATGAGTTCCCTGTATTTGCTTCATTGTCATATAGCCCTTCTCTTTGATATTGTGTGTTAGTATAGCTTCCTGCTACAAAAAAATCTACTTTATCATATTTAAATAATACCTTGTTATAAGCAGTCAATTCATTAGCATGAATAGTATAATTGTACTTAAACACATCTCCATTTGAAACAAGTAGGTTTGGATTTTGCAAGTCATATTGGAGATTATCAAATGAATCCACATTTAGATATCCTGTATAACTGCCAAGCATATCTGTAACCTCTGCAAAGTTGTCTGAAACTAAATTCCTGTAATTTATCGATGAACTAAAGGATATATTATCATTAAAATCATTTTTGTATATAGAATTAATTGTTAGCTGTGTATCATCACTTCTGTCCTCATAAAGTACATAAGCAGCATTTACATTAGCAATGTTATTTGTAATATTTGCATCATATATTCTATTCCAATTTATTTGACCATTATTAACAAAATTTTCCTGAGCCAAATACGCTCCTTCATAATCAGGCCCGTCATTATCTGCTAAAAAATAACTTGGTAATCCTTGATAATATGCAGGGCTTGGATTAGCTCCTCCGCCATAGTCTAAACGACTATTGCCTAATTCACCAAATTGAAATCCGAGATTAGTTTGCAGTGATGATTTACTGTCAATTGTCCAATAATGATTTAAAATAACCACAGGCTCCACAACTCTTTTTACACGTGAATTTCTTTTCTCGCCATCATGCCATCCCCAATATTCATTATATCTTGTATCCTGTAAATCATATACTTCTTGAGTATTCGGAGAGGATTTCCCTCTTTTATTAGGCGTGTATATCGCTGCAAGATTAAAACTATGCTGATTATTTAATATTTTTTCAACCGAAACAAATAATGAATTTGAGTCATAAAATGAGGCATCTTGATATCCTTCATTCCCCCATCTTCTTCCCATTGAAATAGAATAAGCCCAACCTTTATCATCTAGTCCAGATGAATATGTAGCCATCAATCTATTCGTATAGCTTCTGTTAGAGGATGAATATGTAACTCTACCTCCTTGTGAATATTCTGATGCTCTAATATTTATGTTACTAGAACCTAAAATTCCTCCAAAATTATATACAGAAGGGGTTATACCATTAGATAATTCTTGATTTCTTAAGACATCATTTAATCCTCCCCAATTACTCCACTGAGGTCTTCCATTATACATTTTATTCATATTAATTCCATTGATTAGAACATTGGCATTCTCTGAATCTAGTCCTCTTACCTTAAAAAATGAAGAACTAAACTCATAAGCCGCTGTTCTATAAAAAACATCCATTGAAGAATTTAATAATCCTGAGATATTATCTGATGCTGAAGTATCATCATTTAATTCATCATCACTTAAAGAAATACTAAATAAATCCTCAATAAAATTATCTGAATTATCAGTAGCTGTGGAATCAACAGCTATTTCAATAACAAGGTCAGATTGAGCAAACGAGTTAATTGAATAAAGAAAAAAAGAAAGGCAAATAATCAAGTATTTGTTCATTATATAAATTTTTATTTATCAGCTATTAATTTTATGCCTAAATTTAATGCTTTATTTATTATAAATTAATTCATAATATAAATTTTTTAAACATAAAATGAAAAATAACATATTAGTCATTCTATTAGTAACTATATCTTTAAATATACTTGCTCAAGAAAAAAGAAATTTTAAAATACACACTATTGCATTTTATAATGTTGAAAATCTTTTTGATACTATAAATGATGTTAATAAAAATGACGAAGCAAGCCCAATGATGGAGATAAAATTTAATAGATCTGAAATATATAAAAAGAAGATAGATAATATGGCAAATGTTATTGCTGATATTGGATCTGATTTAATAGATAAATCCCCTTCTATAGTTGGTATTTGTGAGGTAGAAAATAGAGATGTAATTGAAGACCTATTAAACAATAGGCATTTATTGAATAAAGATTATGCAATAGTACATTATGACTCTCCTGATGAAAGAGGAATTGATGTAGGTCTTATTTATAATAAAAATGTATTTAAATTAAACTCTACAAAATCACATGAGTTAATAATATATGACAACAAAACCTCAAAAAGAAATTATACAAGAGATCAGCTAGTGGTAAGTGGTCTACTAGATGATGAGCTAATCCATTTAATAGTAAATCATTGGCCATCCAGGTCTGGCGGTGAAGAAAGAAGTAGAGCTGGGAGAATGGCGGCGGCAGAACTAAACAAAAAGATCATTGACTCACTTCAAAATAAATACCAAAATGCAAAGATTATTACTATGGGAGATTTTAATGATGACCCACACGATGATAGTATGAAAAAGGTTTTAAATGCTAAAAAAAATATTAAGGATGTTAAAGTAAACGGAATATATAATCCTTTTGAAACTATTTTAAATGATGATGGAATTGGATCAAATGCATATAGAGATGTATGGCAATTGTTTGATCAAATATTAATAACCGCTCCATTCTTAAATAAAAAATATGACAGTTATCAATTTTATAAGGCTGGAGTATTTAATAAATCATACCTAATTAATAAAGCTGGAAGATATAAAGGCTACCCATTTAGAAGTTTTTCTTGGGGAAGTTTTACTGGTGGATATAGTGATCATTTACCTTCATATATTTATTTAATAAAAGAAATTAAAGATTAACGTCAATAAAAAAGCCCACTTAAAAAGTGGGCTTTTTTTATATATATAATTAAGATATTAGAACTTGTATCTTAAACCAACATTCCATGTTCTACCCATTCCAAAGTATCCTTGGTTTGCTGTATCAATTCCGTCATATAAAACCCCAGTTCCATCACCAGCAGCGATATTAGTTCTTAATTCATTTATATAAACATTATCCATAACATTATTAACGTTTAGTCTAATATTTAATGAATTACCATCTTCGCCTACATACATTTTATAAGACATCCCCATATCAACTACATGATAACTAGGAACTTTTAGATTTTCCTTTACAGCTCCTACATCAGCATAAAGATTGTCATAAAATCTTATATCTGAATCCATAGATAATCTTTCAGCTAACTGAAGATCAATACCTAACCCTGCTGTAAACTGAGCAGCATCACCTACTTTTCCTCCATCTACATCTGCTTCACTTGTGCTAATAACATTTTGATCTTCATCTACTACTCTATTAACTACACTACCTTGATATACCCAATCACCAACTGAAACAAATCCTTTAAGATCATATGGCATGTCAGGTTGAGGCTTCCATTTAAAATCCCATTCAACACCTTGATGTAATTGCTCTACACCTTCATTGGTTGTAAATGTAACAACATCGTCTTGAACATTAAATGAAGTAACTACTCTATCTGCCCATGATGTTCTGTACAAATTAACATTAGTAGAGAAATTTGGGCTTGAATAACTATAACCTGCTTCAAGACCAATTACTGTCTCATTTGTCGTCAAAGGATTAACTTGATTAGTATAGTTCAAGTAAATGTTATCATGATATGGCTGACGAGAATAATACCCAGCATTTACAAAAACTTTTCCATCTGCACCAAGATCCCATCCAGCACCTGCTTTCGCGTTATATCCAACGTTATCTACTTTTTCTGAATCAACACCATCAGTAATTCCCCCTGGAAGAGGTGTTCCAGTAGCTTGAGATGAAGTTCCATCGATTAATGTCTGATCAGCATATTGATAATGATCAAATCTCTGATGTGATTGACTAGAAACTGCTCCTTGAAAGAATGTTGAAAAATTATCAGAAGTATATTCTAACTGAGTAAATATCCCAGCATAAGAAATTCTTTCATCATTACTATAAGCAATTTTCTCATCTTGATCAAAACTAGCAAATGTAGCTGACCAAGGGTTGGCAGCCATATCTCTAGTTGTAATTACATTCTTATATGTTCCCCAAGAACCATAATGCTGATGATTATTGTTTTGATCTCTTAATTTAATGTTCTCCTGCCAAGAAGTTAATCCATGGAAATTCTCTACAACTCTAAAGTGTTCTCCATAATAAGTTCTTAAGTCAGCACCAACATTAAGTGTAAGATTATCATTGATCGTTTTTTCATATTTCATAACTAATCCTAACCAGTTATGCATATTCATAGATGCTCTTGTAACATATCCGCCTTCTGCAGCATAGTTACCACCAGCCCCTGAAGTAGATAAATTATATCCGTAAATTGCATCATAATCTATATTACCACGATCATTTCTAATTCTTTGACCTCTACCTCCAGTACCTCCACCGTTACCAGTTGAAGCATATGCTACTGTAGATAAGCTTGAAGAATCATCGATCTCCCAATCCCAGTTTAAGTTAAATACTGGCTTGTGATAAAAGTTTCTTCTTTCAGTCATATATGTGTCTCCGTACATACCCCAGTTATTGTTGTATTTTCTACCATACTCTAAATAGCTGTCAATACTTTTTCCAAAGTTTTGATCATGCCATTGTGGAGCACCAGTCATTAGAAAATTTAAACTGTGCTTGTCATTAACGTCATATCCAACAGATAGGAAATACGTTTGTCCTTGCCCCATTGTTCCTTCATTGTAACCATCACCTTGCCAGTGACTCATTAAGAAACTAGTAGCCCATTTACCTTTTTTACCGGTATCATAAGAGTATGTGGCTTTTAGGTAATTGTTATTAGCAAAACCTGCATAAGCAAATCCTCCTTCTCTCTTGTCTGTTGACTTCATAACAAAGTTAACAGTACCACCAACAGAAGAAATAGCTAATTTAGAAGCTCCTAACCCTCTTTGAATTTGAACCACACTAGCAACGTCATTCATTCCAGACCAGTTTGACCAATACATTTTACCATCTTCCATACCATTGATCGGTTGACCATTAAGCATGTAAGCTGTGTTGTCTTGCTCAAATCCACGAACTGCAATTCTTGTGTCACCAAAACCACCACCTTGACCTGCAACATATACAGAAGGGGTGTTAACAAGAGTCATTGTGATATCTTGCGTACCTATCTTTTTCTGAATTTCGCTACCCTTAATTGTAGAAGTAGCTACAGGAGTGTTTCTGTCTTCAGCAAGGTCAATAACCCCGCCTCCAATTAAAACGACTTCCTCTAATTCTTGAAGATCTAATGAATCATTATCATCTTCTTGAGATACAATTGCCAAAGAAAAAAGAAAAGCTAAGGCAACCAATAAATTTTGAGTAATTTTTTTCATAATTTACTTTTAGTTTAGTTGTTTATAGTGCAAAAATAGTTATTATTAATTAAATATCGATATTGATAGGTTAATTAATTATGAATACAATTATTAACAAATTTTACTGTAATAGTAGGGTTCAAAAACTATATAAGATAATATTAATGTGTTTAGATGGAATATAATGGAGATAAACTATATCAATATTTGGCTGTATCGCTCTGTCTATCGTATTTTTCAAAGACACATACAAACTCCATAGCCTCATTGTTATTGTTTATTACCCTATGAAATTTACCTTGAGGGATTAATACTACATCATCTGCTTTTACTGGGAACTCTTCCTCCCCTAAAACCATTATACCATCTCCTTTAGTGAAAAAATATACTTCTTCAAGTTCATCATGTAAATGGCCTCTAGTAGATTGGTTAGGTTTTAGAGTAGTTTTTGACAAAGTCATATGCTCAAGTAAATTATTATCTTCTAAAACATAAGTCTCATTGTCCTTAGTGATTTCTCCTCCTATATCATTTGTGTTTACTTTCATTTTATTTGATTTGATTTAATTCAGTTTTCAAAGGTAAAATATAATTATCAAAATTAGCTTTTAAATTTTTAGAAACTGGTTGGCCAGGAGGTAATTTTTGTTTAAATGGGTCTACCTGTCTATTATTCTTCCAAAATCTATAACATACATGTGGCCCTGAGGTATTCCCTGTCATACCAACTCGGCCAATTACATCTCCTTGTTTTACATAAGCTCCTTTCTTTATTCTTCCATTTTTCTGCATATGCAGATATTGTGTTGAATATTTATTGTTATGCTGAATTTTAACATAATATCCATTTCCTCTAGTATATGAAGATTTTACTACTCTTCCATCAGCCGTAGCCATTATTGGAGTTCCAACTGGAGCTGCAAAATCTGTTCCCTTATGAGGTCTAACTTTATTGCCATAATATGCTATTCTTCTCTTTAAATTATATCGTGAAGAAATATTGCTAAATCTAAGGGGGGATTTTAAAAAAGTTCTTTGTAAGCTATTCCCATTATCATCATAAAATTCTGGATTTACTTTAAGTGAATCTGTAATAAAATGAAATGCATATATTTCTTCACGATTATGTTCAAAATACGCTGCATCAATACTTTTAATACCTACTAGCAATGTGTCTTCAATATATCTTTCATTATATATAATCTTAAATCTATCTCCCTGTTGTAATCTAGAAAAATCAATTGTCCATGCATAAATATCAGAAAGCTGATTAATTAATTCCCAGGGTAATCCCTGTTGATCCATTGTTTCAGATAAACTACTATTTATACTTCCAGAGGTTGTTTTCCTTACAATTTTAAAAGGCTTTTTCTTATTATAAGCAACTATGGAATCAAAATTGGCGAAATCTATAACAACATAATTTAATTTATTGGGCTGATAAATAAAATATAGTGGTTGTTCTAAGGAATCTTTAGTAGATAAAATAGTATACGGTTTTCCTGCAGTTAGCCATCGAATATCAAATGAATCTTTTATAGTTTGAACTATTTTATATATTTGAGGATAAGACAATTTTTTATTAATTAGTATTTCACCAAAACTATCTCCAGACCTTATTGTATCGCGGGAAACTTTATAATTATCTATTTCAAATCCAAATTCAATTTTTGGTTGTTTCTCTTCTGTAGTATTAAAATCAAAAACACATGACTGAATTAAAATAATAAACAGAAAATATTTTAAAATATAAGATCTAATTATCATAAAAATTGAATTTCAAATGAATTATTTAAACTTTTAAATGACTGTAAATCAACTCTAATTGATCCGACTGCTAAATCTGCTTTAATTTTAACAGGGACTCTATTTTTATCAGCCGTTACCCATATTGTTAAACTTTCTTTTTCTTTAAATATTCTGCCAGAACTAACGTAAGGTTTTATTTTTAAACATTTTATTTTACCAAATTTAGTATTAATGATTTCAGTTAACAAATACTTCATCTTCATTTCATTATTTTGATTGTCAAAAAAAGTATTTATTGTAATCTCATTATTGTTGTCAAGGTTCTTTAAATCAAAATTTTTTCTTAAATGATATATAATCGAAATCAAATCATGTGAATTAAATTTAATATTAGCCTCTTGTATTTTATTAGTTTTCTTATTATTAATTACTGCTTTCTTAAGTTCATGATCAAAATAAATTAATAGATTTTTTGTATAACCTCCTTCACTAATTTTTCTAATAAATTTGTAAGGACGAGTATCTCTTACATCAAAATAACTTTCATATCTATCATTAACTTTAAAAAACCAGTTTATTGGCCCAATTGTTCGACCAACAGCAACTGCATGAAATAATTCCTTGTTGTCTATTGTATCTTTATTAAGCTGCATTGTAGCTTCTCCAGCCTTTAACCAACCACTATATGATATTTTGTATTTTAACCATTCTCCAGATTTAAATGGCTGATATTCTTGAGAATTAGTCAGATTAAAACTAATTATCAAGAAAAATAAAATTGTCCCTTTAATGTTCATCAAAGAAATTGAATAATTCTCAAAAATAATAAAATAGAATTTTAAAATTATCTAGACTTATAATAATTGTAAATTAATAATGCTCTAGAATTTCCAACAACTTTTTTAAGATCCTGCAGCTTTGCATATGAAATTCCTTTATTGGATTTAAATTTATTTAATAAATCTATAATTGTTTTTTCCCCAATCCCTTTTATTTGATCTAATTCATTTCTCATAAGACTATTAGCTCGCTTATTCCTGTGATGTTTTAAGCTAAACCGATGAGCCTCATTTCTTAATTGTTGAATTAATTTAAGTGTCTCTGATCTCTTATTTAAATATAAAGGCGTAGAATCATTAGCAAAATATATTTCTTCTAATCTTTTTGCAATTCCTATTAAAACTATTTTTTTTTCTAATTTCAATTTCATTAATGCATCTAGTGCAGAAGAAAGCTGTCCCTTTCCACCATCTATAATAACTAATTCAGGCAATGGCTTTTTTTCTTTTAATAGTCTTGAATACCTTCTATAAACTACTTCTTGCATCATTGCATAATCATTTGACCCAATAACTTGCTTTATATTAAAATGCCTGTACTCTTTTTTATTTGGCCTGGCATTTTTAAAAACTACACACGCTGAGGTAGAATTAGTGCCATGTAAGTTTGAATTGTCAAAACACTCAATATGAGAAGGTTGTTTTTTTAATCTTAAATCTATTTTTACTTGCTTTAAAATTCTTTTGTAGTGTGATTGGGGATCTATGTGTTTCCTTTGTTTAAGCTGATTAATTCTAAAATGCTTAACATTTTTTAAAGACAAATCAACAATATGTCTTTTATCTCCACTTTTTGGTAAAAATATCTTTATGCCTTTTTCTACATTGATGCTAATATTAGTATAAATTTCATTTGATTTAGAATTGAATTTTGACCTAATATTAAAAATGCCTAATTCTAATATTTGATTGTCATCCTCATCTAATTTTTTCTTTATCTCAGTGTTATATGATCTTACTATACACCCATAGGAAATTTGTAAAAAATTAATATATGCATAATCATTTTCAGAAATAATTGTAAAAACATCAACGTTATTTATTTTTGGATTAACTATTGTAGATTTAGATTGATAATTTTCTAATGCAACTATTTTCTCTTTAATTTCTTGAGCTTTTTCAAAATGCATGTTATTTGAAAATTGCCTCATTTTTTGCTTCATCTCAATTTTAAATTGACTAAATTTTCCTTTAAGAATTTCTTTAACTGAGTCAATATTTTGCAGATATTGATCTTCTGTTATCTTAAGCTCATTTGATTTTACGACATCTCCTATATTAAAACCAAGAATTATTGAATGTCCATTTCTTCTAAATAATCTTAGAGATATCTCATCTTTTGTATTGTTTATTTTTTTTTCTGTTAGATTATAATTACTTAGTCTTATTGGAAATAAATTAGTTATTAAGTCAATTAAAACATTCACGGTTTTGATTGAAGTGAATGGTCCATAGTATTCAGATCCGTCATCTAATAACTTTCTGGTTATAAACAATCTTGGGAATCTTTCATTTTTAATACATATCCAAGGATAAGATTTTCCATCTTTTAATTGAATATTATATTTGGGTTTATGCTTTTTAATTAAATTATTTTCTAATAATAAAGCATCTGACTCACTCTTTACAATTATATGATTTATAAAAGATATATTAGAAATTAATTTAGCAGTTTTTCCTGTATGGGCTTGGCTAGAAAAATATGAACTTACTCTTTTTTTTAAATTTTTAGCTTTTCCTATATAAATGATCTTATTTTTTGAGTCTAAAAATTGATATACTCCAGGATTATTTGGAAGGTCTTTAGAAATAATTTTTAAACTCTTAACATCCATTGATAAAGGATTATTAGAGATGCAGGCTAACTATTTTTGCATATTTTTAGCTGCAATACTTAAAGTAGCATGTGGTACTAATTTGAGCCTCCTCTTACTAATTAATTTTCCTGTAACTCTACATACACCATAGGTCTTGTTTTCAATTCTGATTAATGCAGTTTTTAAATCCCTGATGAATTTTTCTTGCCTTAATGCAAGTTGTGAATTAGATTCTTTACTCATAACAGAACTCCCTTCATCAAAGGCTTTAAAAGTGGGCGCTGTATCTTCCGTGCCATTATTATGATCATTCATATATGCACTTCTTATTAACTCAAGATCATGCTTTGCTTTGTCAATTTTATCTAAAATTAATTTTCTGAATCTTTCTAAATCCTTATCAGAATATCTTGTGCTTTTTACTACCATACTTTTATTCTTTAATTAAAAAAATTTTTGTTTTAATCTTATCAAATTCAACTTCTATTCCTTTGTCTAAATTATTTTTCAATTCAATAGAATTTGCTAATGTTTCAGATTTTATATAATTAATATTATTATTTATTGCTCTGGATATTCTTTCATCCTGGAGTATAAAGATTTTAATTCTATCAGTAACCTCAAACCCAGATTCTTTTCTAATGGTTTGTACTCTGCTAACTATTTCTCTAGATATGCCTTCATTAATCAAATCATCATTTATAGTAATATCTAATGCTACAGTTATACTTCCTTCATGCGCCACCAGCCATCCTTCAATATCATTTGATAAGATTTCAAAATCCGTAATATCGAAAGTAACATTTTTTTTGTTAATTATTAAATCTATTTTAGACCTAGTTTCTAAGTCTTGAATTTGTTCTGAAGTTAAATTTTTAACAACAGCGGCAATTTCTTTCATTTCAGAGCCAAATCTAGGGCCTAAAGTTTTAAAATTTGGTTTTACTTCTTTTATTAATAAATCTGAATGCCCTTCTATAAATTCAATATTTTTGACATTTACTTCTCTTTTTATCAATTCTGATACTGCTTCAATTTGACTCCTTTGTTCTTTATTATTTACTGGCACCATTATTTTATTTAATGGCTGTCTTACTTTTATCTTTTCCTTTGCTCTTAAAGATAATGTAAGAGATGAAATTCTTTGAGCATAGTTTATTTTATCCTCCAATTTTAAATCTATCAATGATGAATTTGATTTAGGGAAGGAATCTAAATGAACACTCTCTTTTTTATTAGAAGCTATATTTTTAGTCAAGTCTTGATAAAGTTTATCCATAAAAAATGGAGCGATTGGAGCTGAAATTTTAGAGATGTTCAGCAATACTGTAAATAAAGTTTGGTATGCTGAAATTTTATCTAACTCATAATCTCCTTTCCAAAATCTTCTTCTACTTAACCTAACATACCAGTTACTTAAATATTCTATAACAAATTCTGAGATTACTCTTGCTGCTTTTGTAGGCTCATAATCATTGTAATGATCATCTGCCTTTGTAATTAATGAATTTAATTGTGATAGAATCCATCTATCTATTTCTGGTCTGTCATTATGTGCTACATCATTTTCATTATAACTAAATCCATCGATATTTGCATACAATGAAAAGAATGAATAAGTATTATATAAAGTACCTAAGAATTTTCTCCTAACCTCATCAACCCCATCTATATCAAATTTTAAATTATCCCATGGATTTGAATTTGATATCATATACCATCTGGTTGCATCTGCTCCATAATTCTCCAATGTTTTAAATGGATCAACTGCATTGCCTAATCTTTTTGACATTTTTTGACCATTCTTATCCAAAACAAGGCCGTTTGAGACTACATTTTTATATGCATTAGAGTTAAAAACTAAAGAGCTAATTGCATGAAGTGTATAAAACCAGCCTCTAGTTTGATCAACTCCCTCAGCAATAAAATCTGCAGGATAAAATTTATTTTTATCAATTAGATCTTTATTTTCAAAAGGATAATGCCATTGGGCATACGGCATACTTCCTGAATCAAACCATACATCAATTAGATCTGTTTCACGATACATTTTATGTCCGCTTTTTGAAACTAAAATGATTTTATCTACTACATTTTTATGTAGATCTATCCTATTATAATTTTCGTCTGAATAATTTTCTGGCTCAAAATCTGAAAAAAGATCTTTTGACATAAACCCGTTTTTAACAGATTTCTCTATTTCTTTTTTTAACTCTTTTAATGACCCTATACATATTTCTTCAGAACCATTTTCAGTTCTCCAAATAGGTAATGGAATTCCCCAAAATCTTGATCTTGATAAATTCCAGTCATTAACATTTTCTAGCCATTTACCAAATCTGCCTTCTCCAGTTGATCTTGGTTTCCAATTTATTTCTTTATTTAGGGCTACCATTGAATCGCTAATTTTTGAAGTCTTAATAAACCAAGAATCTATTGGATAATATAGAATTGGCTTATCTGTCCTCCAGCAATTAGGATAACTATGCTTATACTTTTCAACCTTGAAAGCTCTGTTAGCTTTCTTTAATATAATTGCAATCTCAACATCAACTGATTTTTCAGGGATTTTATCATCATTATAATATTCGTTTTTTACGTACTTTCCTGCAAGCTCCTTCATTTCAGGCCTAAATCTTCCTTGCAGATCAACTAGAGGCACTAAATCTCCATCGCTATTTTTAATTAACATTGGTGGAATTTGAGGATTGGCTTGTTTTGCTACTAGGGCATCATCTGCCCCAAAAGTTGGAGCCGTATGAACTATCCCTGTACCCTCGCTTGTTGTAACAAAATCTCCATGAATAATTCTAAATGCATTTTCAGGATTTTCAGCAGGTAAAGCATAACTTAACAATTGCTCGTATTTGATATTTAATAATTCTTTTCCCAAAAAATTATTAGCAATGTAGAAAGGTATTTTTTTAGATTTCGATTCAAAATCCAATAAATCTGACTCATTAGTGATTTCAAAATAATTTCCAGAAAACAATTTATGAATTAAATCTGTTGCCAAAATTACCTGAATAGGTTTAAATGTATATTGATTAAATGTTTTAATTAAAGTGTAATCAATCTTTGAGCCAATTGTCAAAGCAGTATTACTTGGCAATGTCCAAGGAGTAGTTGTCCAAGCTAATACAAAAACATCTTCTCCGTTGTTCAAAAAGTCCGGAAGATTATTATTTTTAATTTTAAACTGTGCAGTTACAGAAGTATCTGTAACATCCTGATATGTTCCAGGCTGATTTAATTCATGTGAGCTGATTGCAGTCCCTGCCTTAGGAGAATAAGGTTGAACGGTATAGCCTTTATACATTAAATCTTTATTATATATCTGTTTTAACAGCCACCAAACACTTTCCATATATTTTGAAGTATAGGTTATGTATGGATCTTCCATATCTACCCAATAACCCATCTGTTTAGTAAGATCATTCCATATATCTGTATACTTCATTACAGCTTCCTTGCAGGCTTTATTATAATCTTCAACACTAATTTTTTCCCCAATATCTTCTTTAGAAATGCCTAAACTATTTTCAACACCTAGCTCAACTGGCAATCCATGAGTATCCCAGCCAGCTTTTCTTTTTACCTGAAATCCTTTCATGGTTTTATATCTTAAAAAGATGTCTTTAATTGTTCTGGCTAAAACATGGTGAATTCCTGGCAATCCATTTGCTGAGGGAGGCCCTTCATAAAAAATATATGGGGTTTTGCCATCTGCATCAGAAACAGACTTATTAAAAATATCATGATCTTCCCAATAAGATAGAATCTCCTGGCTTATCTTGGATAAATCTAATTTTTTATATTCTGGAAAAATCATATTGTTTATTTGATTTCAATCAGTGTCTGAAAATAGTAAATTTAGTTAAACTAATTTAGTTTTATTCACTAAAGATTATAAGAATTTATTATGTAATATGATCAACTAATTCATCTATTTTTGAAAGTGAGACTATATTAATTTTCTTAGATGTTAGTTTATCGCTGTGTTTTGAGATAAATATTTTTGAGAATCCTAATTTTTCCGCTTCCTTGATTCTTTGCTCGATTCTTTGGACAGGTCTTATTTCTCCCGACAATCCTATCTCAGCTGCAAAACAATAATCTTCAGGAATTTTAATTTCATTATTTGATGATAATATGGCTGATACAATTGCCATATCTATTGCAGTATCTTCGACTTTAATTCCTCCAGTTATATTTAAAAATATATCCTTCATTCCTAATTTAAATCCAACTCTTTTTTCTAATACAGCTAATAACATGTTTAGCCTTTTTGAATTAAACCCAGTGCAACTTCTTTGAGGGGTTCCATAAACTGCAGAGCTAACCAATGCTTGAACCTCAATCATAAATGGACGTGAGCCTTCTATTGCAGCAGAAATTGCACTTCCACTTAGCTTTTGATTGGAATTACTTATTAGTATTTCTGAAGGGTTTTTTATTTCTTTTAGCCCTTCATTTAGCATTTCATAAATGCCTATTTCATTAGTTGATCCAAATCTGTTTTTTTTAGCTCTAAGTATTCTGTAAAAATGATTTCTATCTCCCTCAAATTGAAGAACAGTATCTACCATATGTTCTAGTATTTTAGGGCCTGCAATATGACCTTCTTTGTTAATATGTCCTATAATTAAAACAGGGATTGAAGTTGATTTTGCAAAACTTATTAATTCAGCAGTACATGTTCTTAACTGAGTTATGCTGCCAGAAGATGCATCAGCTAATTGTGAGCTTAATGTCTGAATTGAATCTATTATTAATACCTGTGGATTAATTTTCTTTACTTGATTAAAAATATTTTCAATTTTATTTTCGGTAAGAATATAGCAATTATCATTGTTGTAATTAATTCGATCTGCACGCATTTTAATTTGTGCCTCGCTTTCCTCACCTGATACATACAGAACTTTGTGAGATAACATTAGAGATAATTGAAGGAATAATGTACTCTTCCCTATGCCTGGCTCTCCTCCAAGTAAAACAAGTGACCCTGGAACAATTCCTCCTCCAATTACTCTGTCAAATTCATTGTCTTTTGTTATAATTCTATATTGATCATTAATTTCTATACTACCAATTTTTTGAGGATTAGAGTTAGTATTATTTATTGAATTATATGACCCTTCTTTATTTCTCTTAGATGTATTTAATATCTCTTCTTCAATACTATTCCATTCTTGACATTTATTGCATTGCCCTTGCCATTTTGAATATTGGGATCCACATTCTTTACAATAAAAGGTTGTTTTAATTTTACTCATAATTAATAACCATAATAATCAGCTATTTCATCAGCTCTTTGCAGAAGATATTCTTTTGTTATTCCAGCAATATCATCCATATTATATGCTGACCTATAAATATGCATAGCTTTTTCTGCATCACCAGTTTCTTCATAAAATCTACCCATGTAATAACTTGGCAAAATTGTCTCCCTATATTTGTTAGTAGCTAGCTTTGCTAAATCCTTAAAAAAATGAAATTTTTCTATTTCATCTATACATTGTTCAATAGCTATAAAATCATTAATTGACATTTCTTTATTTACTCCAAAATGGTCTTCAATTTTTTCGTATTTATCTATAAGATATTTTACTGGAGATGTTTTTAATCTTAAAATTATTGAATCATATTCAGTCCTATTTATGTCCTTAAATATGGAGAACATATCCTCAATTGAATGAGGAATAGTATAGGCTGGGAGCGTGTAATGAGATGGCCTTTCTAAATTTTGAAATTTGTAATGAATGTTGTCTCTGTCTAACGAATCAAGTGTTTGATTAAAATTTAATACATCGTCAGAAATTGACTGAAAATCTTCACCCGATGTACTTAAATAGTAGTATATATTTTCGTTAGAATACATTAAATATTCTGAAACATATTCCTTCATTTTATCTGTATATTTTGGACTAACAACTATATAGCCATTCATTATTGGAACTTTTTTTATCAAGAAAAAATTAATAAAATTTGCTGTTCTTTCATGGCCAACAGCAACTCTAAAATTAGTAGTTCTATATTTTTGGTTTATATAGGGCAATAGCTCCTGTGTTACAAATTCAAAAAAATTGGCAGTAGTTGAAATAGGGGTAAAATTTATATTATCTAAAACACTTGTATCATTATATCGAGAGTCAATTTGATTTATTCCTACAACAATTGCTTCGGGAATATCACCCCAAAAAGACATGTAATCAACATTTCCAGAAACTACTTCAAATAAATAATCTCCATCGAATACAATAAATAATGGATATCTTTTTTCGTTATCCAAATCATAATCTCTTGGTAATTGAATTGTGATTTCCCTGTCTGAATTTAATTTAGCAGAATAGATTTTATCATAAATATTTTTATTTCTTATGCTGTCAGAATCTTGTGCTAGTAAAGAAAATGATGAAAGACAAAATATAAATAATAATAAATGACGCATGTTAGGGTTTTTTATCATTAACAAAAGGTAATATAATTAAAGATAATCCTCCAAAAATTATTATCATTAATGTCTGTGAAGTCCACATTATCCATCCAAATGACAAACTTGAGACAGAGCTTATCCCAAACCAACTAAAAGATATTTGAACAGCAAGAGGATAAGCACCAATTCCGCCAGGAGTAAACATGATGGTTAAGCTTGCCAAAATAAATGAAATTAAAATTATTGGAAATGACAAATCTGGCAACTCAGCTACTGCTTTAGTAGTCACTAAAAACATTAATACGTACATCAACCAAATGAATATGCTGTGAAAAATAAAAAGCCATTTATTTTCAAGTTTAAAAATTATCATAAATCCCTCATACAGACCTTTGAAAAAATCTTGCAATTTAGAGATTATTGGTATTGAATTATTTTTTTTTCTTAAAATAAAAAATAAAATACTAGCTAATATTATAGCGATCAGAAATAATATTTTTATGTTAACAAAGCTACTTGCCTCTAATAATTTTTCTGATATAAGTTCATAATTAATAAATAGTCCAATTATTATTAATATCGTAATGCACAAAAGATCTACTGCTCTCTCCGCTACAATAGTCCCAAGGCCTTTTTCTAAAGGAATTTGCTCATACTTGTAAGCAATAGTTCCTCTAGCAACATCTCCGGCTCTAGGAATTGTATAATTTATTAGATAGCCAGAAAAAACAGCTAAAACACTATTTAAAAAACTGATATTGTATCCTAGAGGTTTTAATAAATATTTCCAACGATAAGATCTAGAAACATGACTTAGCCCTCCTAAGACCACTCCAAAAAACACCCAACTATATTGTGCATTAGCAAATGATTGAATTATAGAATTAATATCACCTTGACTAAGGGTGGTAGTAGAGTAATAAATACAAGCGAGCCCTATTGAAATAGGTATAATTGATTTTAGATATTTCAAAATATTTACTTTCAACTTATTAATTTAATGCAATATTATCTATTAGTCTTACCCCCTGTAATTTAACTGCTATAAATGCTCTATATTTTTTGTCAATTGTTTTTTTATTAACAGGAATTAAAAATTCTGATTCTGCAATAGTAAAATATTCTAATTCTATATCGTCTATATTATCAAAAAAATTGTTCACATAATTATATATATCATCAAAATTCATAGAATTAAAATTGATTCTAGCATAGTTAATAGCTTCAAATATTTTGCATGCAAATTTTCTATAAGGTTCAGTTATCTTTGAATTTCTGGAACTTAGTGCTAATCCGTCCTCTTCTCTGATAGTATCACAACCAATGATATTTGCAGAAATATTATTATCAATAACTAATTGTTGAATAATCCTTAATTGCTGATAATCTTTTTCTCCAAAATAGGCATTATTTGGTTTTATAATATCTAATAGATGACTAACTACAGTAGCCACACCATTAAAATGTCCTCTTCTGTATTTGCCTTCCATAAATTTATCTAAGCCTTGAAAATTGAATTTTTTAACAGATAAATTCTTATCATAAATCTCACTAATTTCAGGCGCAAAAACAATAATGTCCCTTGATACAGAATCTAAATACTGGCAGTCTTTTGTTAAGTTTTTAGGATAAGAGATTAGATCTTTTTTGTCATTAAATTGAGTGGGATTTATAAAAATACTTACAATTGTATAGTCATTTTCTTTTATAGATCTCTTTACTAATGACAAATGGCCTGCATGCAACGCTCCCATTGTTGGGACTAATCCAATTTTAAAATTGTTTTTCTTTAGATCACCTCTCCTGATAGCTAAATCAGATTTTTTTCTAAATAGTATCATTTTAGTAAAAATTTAACACCTTGTAAACTTAATACATTGCAATTAATCTGCATAATTTTTGTAATTTTGCTTCCTTTTAAGGGCCACTTTCAAATTTAGGGATTATGAAAAACAAAAAGATTTTATATGTATCATCTGAAGTAGTTCCCTATTTACCAGAAACAGAAATCTCATCAATGTCTTTTGAAATCCCTCGAATGGTCAACAAACAAGGGGGGCAAATTAGGATTTTCATGCCCAAATATGGGAGTATTAACGAAAGAAGACATCAACTTCATGAAGTTATCAGATTGTCTGGGTTAAATTTGGTAATTAATGATCTTGATATGCCACTAATTATTAAGGTAGCCTCTATTCCTAAAGAAAGAATACAAGTTTATTTTATTGATAATGAGGACTATTTTAAAAGGAAAGCAACATTTACTGATGAAAATGGAAAGTTATTTAACGATAACGATGAGCGTGCAATATTTTTTGCCAAGGGTGTAATCGAAACCATAAAGAGACTTAATTGGCCTCCAGATATAATTCATGTACATGGATGGCTCTCATCATTCTTCCCTTTATATCTTAAAGAAATGTATAAAGATGAGCCAATTTTTCAAAATAGTAAGGTTATTACATCTGTTTATGGCACAGGATTTGCTGGTTCATTAAACAAGAAATTATTTGATAAAATAATGTTTGATGAAATTGGGAAAAATAAAATTGCCGATATTAAGAATCCTAACTATAATAATCTCATGAAAACCGCTATTGATTTCTCTGATGCACTTATAGTGGGTTCAGAAAAAATACCAAAAGAGCTTCAAGATTACTTAGACAAATGCAAAAAACCTGTATTAGGTTATCAATCCAAAGATTCATTTATTGAAGAGTACACAGAATTTTATAATAAATTGTTGAATTAAAGTTTAAATAATAATGAAGAGTTTTTCAAGGAAAATTTATTTATCTGTAATTTGTTTCACATTGCTATCAATTCAATCTTGTGAAAAAGATTTTACTAGTCTTGAATCTGATGTAATTAATTCAGATAATGCAATTAATTTTGAAACTAAATCAATTGAATATCCAATTGTAACTAGTTCAAAAAGTGTTGATCCAGTTCAATCAAACAATTTGCCTTCATTTCTTCTTGGATATAATAATCATGCGATATATGGTGAATCTACTTCAAGCTTTATAGGGCAAATGGTTCCAGATCAATATTCCCCTGACTTTGGTGAAAATGCTGTGCTTGATTCAGTCATACTAACTATCCCTTATTTTAGCCGAGGTGTAGAGACCAGTGAGGAGGAGGATATTACATATGAAATTGATTCAGTTTATGGAGATGCCCCTATCAAAATTTCTGTTTATAGAAATAATTTCTTCTTAAGATCCTTTGATCCATATGGGGAATTTGATGATACTCAAAAATATTATTCTAATGGTTCATTATCTGATATAGAATCAATTAGTCAAGGTCAATTAGAAGGGGATCTTCTATTTGAGGTTGATGATTTTGTGCCAGATGCAAGTCAAATTAATCTAACTGAATTAGACACACTTGATGAGCCGTTTGTTTCTCAAAAAATAGCTCCTGCATTAAGGTTTAGATTAGATAATGAAAGTGATGAATATTGGCAAAATTTAATTTTTGCAAATCAAGATGATCCTGTATTAAGTAATGAAAATAATTTTAAAGATTTTTTTAGAGGCTTGTATATCAAAGTTGAGAGCATAAATTCAGACGGATCTATGATGCTTTTAAATTTGGCATCTACTAATACCAATTTAACAATTCACTATACATCTGACACGCCTATTACTTCTGAAACAGATACAGGGAATATTGATGAGATAACATCATATCAAAATGATTATGTTCTTAATTTCTCTGGTGTCCTTTTAAATGTTTTTGACAATAATTTTTCTGTTGATGTTACAAATTCAGATGATATTAATGGTGATGAGGCTATGTATTTAAAGGGAGGTGAAGGATATATTGGAATAATTGATTTATTTAATGGAACAGTGGAAGATGAAATGGGAGATCAAGTTGATGCATTTGATCATTTTAAAAGTTTCTTCTATGATGATATTTCAGATTCACCTTTAAAACTAATTAATGAAGCATATATTGAATTTTATGTAGATCAAAATTTAAATCTTCAGAATGAGCCTGATAGAATATATCTATATAACTATGAACAAAATATGAGTTTATTAGATTATTATCTAGATCAATCTGTAAGCTCAACTACAATTAATGCAAAAATTAATCATCTTGAACCTTTACAAAGAGTTGATGATGACCCTGAAGGGCAAGGAATAAAATATAAAATTAGAATAACAGAGCACCTAAATAATATAATCTTAAGAGATTCGACAAATGCCAAATTAGGACTGGGGGTAATTAATGATATAGCAGCTACTTCATTCTTTAGTATTCTAAATGATGAAACTGAAGAAGATTTAGAATTAGCTTCAGGTACAATTCTAAGTCATAAGGGTACAGTTCTTCATGGGAATCAAAGCCAAGAAGAAGATAAAAGGCCTAAAATTAAAATATACTATACTGAACCAGAAGACTAATATTGTAAACATTATAATAT
>CERV01131361.1_pt1 | contig 21042 bp, 21 predicted proteins | sample 530871 | NCBI WGS metagenome assembly CERV01 (sample SAMEA2621045, study PRJEB7988) | marine metagenome | biome: marine biome (ENVO:00000447); feature: deep chlorophyll maximum layer (ENVO:xxxxxxxx); material: "saline water (ENVO:00002010), including plankton (ENVO:xxxxxxxx)" | depth 50 m
TTGTATAATTTTTTTATTTCTCTATAAGAGAAATTTAGATCTTTAATAATGGGCAAAATAAAGACAGTTTTAATATCACAACCTAAACCAACATTGGTTAATTCACCCTTTTTTGAACTTCAGAAAAAAAGGAAGTTAAAAATGGATTTTGTTCCTTTTATCCATGTAAAAGAAGCAACCCTTAAAGAGATTAGACTACAAAAGCTTGATTTATCTAAATTTTCTTCTATAATATTAACAAGCAGGTACGCAGTAGATCATTTTTTTAGAATTTGTGAAAGAATGAGATTTAAAGTACCTGATTCTATGAAGTATTTTTGTCAATCCGAAGCAGTAGCATTCTATCTTCAAAAATATGTTGTATATCGAAAAAGGAAGATTTATGTAGGAAAAAGATCTTTTGCAGAACTATGTCCTATAATATCTAAACATAAAGACGAGAGTTTTTTGCTTCCTACTACTGATAAACTAAAGCCTGAGGTACCAAAACTGCTTGAAAGTCTAGATATTAAATGGAAAAGATGCATTTTTTATAAAACTGTTATAAGTGATCTATCTAATTTATCTGATGTCACATACGATGTATTAGTTTTCTTTAGTCCTTCTGGGATAGAGTCGCTATTCCATAATTTTCCAGAATTTAAACAAAATGGGACTAAAATCGCAGTATTTGGTTCAATAACAAAAAAGGCTGTTGAGGAAAAAGGTCTCAGCGTAGATATCTATGCTCCTTCACCAAAATTTCCTTCGATGACAATGGCTTTAGACAATTATATATCTAAAAAAAATAAGAAATAGATTATTATTTTAAGTTAGGTGCTCCATCTAAAATAGTGCTATCAGCATATTCCTTAAATTTTTCAAAATTCTTTATAAAAAATCTGGATAACATGTATGCCTTTTTATAATATTCTGAATCATTGTTCCAAGTTTGTCTTGGGCTTAAAATTTCTGAGGGGACATTAGGGCATTCTCTTGGTTGATGTACATTAAAAACTGAATGAATATGATAATTATTTTTGTTCATTTTATCTAATTCCCCGTCCATTGCAGCATTTATCATAGCTCTTGTATATTTCAATTCCATTCTTTTTCCAATACCATATGGACCTCCAGTCCATCCAGTATTAACTAGCCAAACATTGACTTTTGAGTTTTTCATCTTATCAATTAACATTTTCGCATAAACTGTTGGGTGTAATGGCATAAATGGAGCTCCAAAACAAGCTGAAAATGATGGCTCTGGCTCATTAATACCAGTCTCAGTTCCAGCAACTTTTGATGTATATCCAGAAATAAAATGATATGCAGATTGAGAAGGATTTAATTTTGATATAGGAGGTAATACTCCAAAAGCATCTGCTGTTAAAAAAAAGATGTTTTTAGGATTTTCTCCTTGAGAAGGAACCATAATATTTTCAATAAAATGGATAGGATAGCTAACTCTAGTATTTTGAGTTATGGATTTGTTTTCATAATCAACTATACCTTTATCATCAATAATTACGTTTTCTAATAATGCTCCAGGTTTTATTGCATTATATATCTCAGGCTCCTTATCCTTAGATAAATTTATAACCTTAGCATAGCACCCTCCCTCAAAATTAAAAATCTCATTTTTTGAATTCCACCCATGTTCATCATCTCCAATTAGCCTTCTACTACTATCAGTAGATAAAGTTGTCTTGCCAGTTCCTGATAAACCAAAGAAAATAGAAGTGTCTCCATCACTTCCTGTATTGGCACTGCAATGCATAGGTAAAATATTTTTAAAAACTGGTAAAGTAAAATTTAACACTGAAAAAATTCCTTTTTTTATTTCACCTGTATATCCAGTGCCTCCAACAATAATAATTCTCTTGGTAAAATTAATTATTGAAAAATTTTCTGCTTTTACAGTGTCTATTTCTGGATTTGCATAAAAGTTAGGTGCATTAATTATAGTCCAATCGGGAGTAAATTCTTTTATTGATTCCATCTGAATTCTTAGAAACATGTTATAAACAAAAATATCACTCCAAGGGAATTCGCAAATGGTTCTAATGTTAATTCTACATTCTTGATTTGCACAAGCATATGCATCTCTTACATAAAGCTCCTTATTACATAAATGATTAGTTATTTTCTTATACAAATTTTCAAAAGAAGATTCTTCAATTGGGATATTTATGTCGCCCCACCAAACTTTATCTTCAGTAATACTATCTTTAACAATATATCTATCCTTAGGAGACCTTCCTGTAAATTTTCCAGTATTTATTGATAAAGCACCCTGATCTGTTAGCTTTCCTAATTTTTTTGAAATTGATATTTTATACAGGTCTGATACAGAAAGATTGTAATTAATTTTAGAATCAAAAATCCCATAATTATCTAAGGAAATATTGCTTGAATTATCAGAGCTATTACCCATAATAACAACTTATATTAATTGTATAAATAGTTGATAAAAATAATCTAAAATTATTAATTAATAGAATTTTATTTTAGTAATATTACTTAATATTTTATTTGATATAAATGAGAAACATATTGATAATAGGGGCAGGAAAATCTACATCATATATAGTAAAATATTTGGTTAATAAATCTATAAAGGAAAATCTCTTTATAACCATTGGAGATATAGACATAGATAATGCAAAAAAACTATCTACTAATTCTAATAAAACTAAAGCAATTAAGTTTGATATTTTAAATGAAAAAATCAGTAGTGATTATATTTCTAAATCTGATATTGTTATCTCTATGCTTCCTGCTAGGTATCATATGTATGTTGCAAAACAATGTTTGATATATAAAAAAAGTCTTTTAACTGCATCATATATTAGTGATGAAATGTATTCGTTAGATTCTCAGGTTAAAAAAGCTGGTATCATATTTATGAATGAAATTGGGCTTGACCCTGGAATTGATCATATGAGCGCTATGAAAATAATAGATCAAATTAAAAATGATGGCAATGAATTGTTCATGTTCAAGTCATATACTGGAGGATTAATTGCTCCTGAAAGTGACAATAATTTATGGAACTATAAATTCACATGGAATTCTAGGAATGTAGTACTAGCAGGTCAAGGGGGTGACGCAAAATACATTGAAGAAAGCAAGCTAAAACAGATTAGCTACAAAAATCTTTTTAAAAATATTGAACCATTAGAAATTGAAAAATATGGCAAATTTGAAGCTTATGCCAATAGAGATTCACTAAAATATAGGAGCATATATAATTTAGATGGTATTGACACACTTTTCAGAGGCACTATAAGAAGGGCAGGCTTTTCTAAAGCCTGGGACGTATTTGTCACACTTGGGATGACAGATGATAGCTATATTATTAAAGGCTCAAACAAAATGAGTAATAAAGATTATATTGAACATTTTCTTTCATCAAATTCAAATCAATCAACAGAATCAAAAATCAAAAATAAGTTTGGATTAAATGAAAAAAGTGTGATATGGAATAAACTGTTAGAATTAAATATTTTTGATGATAAGGTAAAAATTCCTCTTAATAATGCAACACCTGCTCAAGTATTAGAACACATACTTTTACAAAAATGGCAATTAGAAAAAGATGATAAAGATATGGTAGTTATGTGTCATAAATTTGGATACAAAAAAAATAATAAATTGTATCAAATAGATTCAACTATGGTTAGTATAGGAGAAGACGAAACATATACAGCAATGGCAAAAACAGTTGGATTGCCTCTTGCAATTGCCGCTCTGGCTATTCTGAATAATCTAATAAAATCTACTGGAGTTCAGCTTCCAGTTTCAAGAGAAATATATTTTCCAATTTTAAAAGAACTGGAAGAATATCAGATATCTTTTAAAGAAAAAATTGTTCCATTTAAATTATAAAAATCAAATCTGCAAAAAACACTGTCAAAAATGTTTCCATAATTAAATAACTAAATTAATTATTTTACCAGGCACAATAATAATTCGCTTTGGAGATGCGCCATCCAGCTTAGCAATAACATCATTATGATTTAATAAAATCTCTTCTATTTGTTTATTGTCAAGATCAAGTGATAATTCTAGCTTAAGTCTCACTTTTCCATTAATTGAAACAGGATAGATTTTACTTTTCTCCTTTAGAAATTTATTTTCAAAAACAGGAAAAGATTCATTTGTTATAGACTCTTTATTCCCAAGCATGCTCCATAATTCCTCTGTAATATGTGGAACATATGGAGATAGAATTATTAATAGTGGAGATAGTATTTCATTGCTAACGCATTTTTGATCAGTTAATTCGTTTACTGCAATCATAAAATTTGAAACAGCCGTATTAAAAGAATATGTCTCTATATCATTATCAATCTTTTTTATTGTTTTATGAAGTGTTTTTAAGCTGTCTTCCTCAGGCTTTACATGTTTTACTTTTATTCCTGAATCATCAACATATAGTCTCCATAATTTTTTTAAAAAATTATGAGTGCCAATAATCCCAGAAGTATTCCATGGTTTATACTGCTCTAAAGGGCCTAAAAACATCTCAAATAATCTTAGACTGTCTGCTCCGTATTCTTCACATATTAAATCTGGATTAACAACATTATACCATCTTTTAGACATTTTTTCAATTTTTCTCTCAACAACAAAAGAATTTTTGAAAATAAATTCTGCTTTATCAAACATAGGCTGCCATTTTTTTAGAGCATCTATATCTAATTCATCTGAAAAATTAACCAAACCTACATCAACATGAATTTCTTCAACCTTCTCATTTTTTAATAAATCCTTTGAAATATATTTATTAGTTCCTGTAATTCTATATATAATTGCGCTTGACCCTAAGATCATCCCTTGATTTATTAATTTTTTGAATGGTTCATCAAATGGTATCTTTCCCCTATCAAATAAAAATTTAGTCCAAAATCTTGAATAAAGCAGATGTCCAGTTGCATGTTCACTCCCGCCAATGTATAAATCAACATTTGACCAGTAATCCAAAGATTCTCTACTGCACATCTCATTGGAATTATTCGGGTCAATATATCTTAAAAAATACCAAGAACTACCTGCCCATCCTGGCATCGTGTTTAATTCAATAGGAAATATTTTTTTGTTGTCTATTTTGTGTTTTTCAACAATTTTATTTTCTTTTTCATCCCATGCCCAGTTTTCTGCTCTTCCTAACGGAGGTTCTCCAGATTCAGTTGGAAGGTATTTTTCTACATTTGGCAACTTTATAGGCAAATACTTCTTATCAATAATTTTTGGCATGTTATTAACGTAATAGACTGGGAATGGTTCACCCCAATATCTTTGTCTAGAAAAAACAGCATCCCTTAATCTATAATTAATTTCTTTAGTCCCTATATTTTCCTTCTCTAACATAGCAACAATAGCTTCTATAGCTTCATTATATGTAAGTCCATCTAAAAAAGAGCTATTTTCTAATACGAAGTCTTGTTTATCTACAAAAGCTTGATCTGAAATATTTTTATCTTTAAAAATATTAGGAATATCTATATCAAAAAACTTTGCAAAGTCATAATCTCTTTGGTCTCCACTTGGGACTGACATTACTGCGCCAGTTCCATAGCTAGATAACACATAATCTCCTATCCATATTGGAATTTTATTTTTACTAATAGGATGTTGAGCATAAGCTCCTGTAAATACGCCTGTAATTTTTTTTACATCTGAAATTCTGTCTATCTCAGTTCTATTTGATGCATATTTTATATACTCCTCTACTTCATCTCTTTTTTCGCTAGTAGTAATTTTTAATACTAGATCATGCTCAGGAGCCAAAGTCATAAAACTAACCCCGAAAATAGTGTCCGGTCTAGTAGTGAAAACCTCAATAGAATCATCATGGTCAATAACATTAAACTTCATTGAAACACCTATTGATTTGCCAATCCAATTTCGTTGGGTTTCTTTCATTGAACTTGACCAATCAATTTTTTCTAAACCATCTAAAAGTCTATCTGCATATGCGCTAATTCTCATGTTCCATTGTAACATTGATCTCTTCTCAATTTTGTATCCGCCTCTTTCAGAAACACCATTTACAATTTCATCATTAGCTAATACAGTGCCTAGTTCAGGACACCAGTTAACTTCTGATTCTGCTAAATATGCAATCCTGTAATCTTGTAGTACTTTTTCTTTTTTATCTTCATTAAAATCATTCCACTGATCTGCAGAAAATTGCGGAGTGTTTTTATTTGAAGAAGCGTTTAGCTTATAATTTCCTGATTTACAAAAAAATTTTATTAGCTGATCTATTGGCCTAGCCTTATCTTGTTCCTTATCATACCATGATTCAAATAGTTCAATAAAAATTAATTGAGTCCATTTATAATAATCTGGGTCACTAGTTCTAAATTCTCTGGACCAATCAAATGAAAATCCTATTTTATCTAGTTGATTTCTATAGGTGTTAATATTTTTTTCAGTTGTTTTTTTGGGATGTTGGCCCGTTTGTATTGCATATTGTTCCGCAGGTAAACCAAAACTATCATAGCCCTGAGGATGAAGCACATTATATCCTTTTAATTTTTTGTATCTAGCATAAATATCTGAAGCTATATAACCTAGTGGATGTCCTACGTGAAGACCTTCTCCGCTTGGATATGGGAACATATCCATTACATAATATTTTTTCTTTAATAAATCAATATTAGTTTGATAAGTATTATTCTCCGCCCAATACTTCTGCCATTTTTTTTCTATTGATCTAAAATTATACTTCATTTGGGTTCTGCCATTGATATTAAACAAATTTACATTTTCTTATAACAAAATCTTTTTAAATATTTGATTTTGTTCATTATTTTTACGGAAACTAATATCCAAACATGGATCAACAATTTGAAGAATTTCAGAAAAAAAGATTGCTTTCATCATATTTATCTGTCATTGTAATAATATCAATAGTTTTATTCTTGTTTGGAGTCCTTGGTCTTTCTGTAATAAGCATTAAATCTGTAGGTAATTCTTTCAAGGAAAAATTAACTGTGTCAATATATCTAAAAGATGATATAAAAAATGTTGAAATAAATCAATTAAAGAATAGTTTGATAATGTCTTCCTACATAAAAAATATAGAATTCATTTCAAAAGATGAGGCAGCAATATTTATGGAGGAAGAATATGGAGAAGATTTTATAGATGATATTGGATATAATCCTTTAGTTAACTCAATTGATATAAATATAAAAGCAAATTATATTAATAATAGAACATTAGACAGTATTTCAACTAAAATATTAGAATACAAATTTGTTGATGATATTATTTATGATAGAGATTTAATATCAATTATGAATAAAAATCTTAATAAAATTGCATTTTGGATATTTCCTGCTTCAATTATATTTACACTAATTGCCTTCCTAATAATTAACAGCTCTATAAGACTTTCTGTTTTCTCAAAAAGACATACAATAAAAACAATGCAAATGGTTGGCGCCACAAAACATTTTATTAGAAGGCCTTTTATTGTGCAAAATATTAAGCTTAGTTTAATAAGCTCAATCATAGCCTCAATTGGATTGGCTATATTAATTGCTTATATTAATCAAACTGTATCAATAATGGAAGTGCTAAACATATCATTATTGGCTATATTATTTGTTTTTATAATAATATTGGGCATTGTAATTAGCTGGTCAAGTACCTACTTTGCAACACAAAATATATTGAATCTGAATACTGAAAAATTTAACTTCTAATATGAAAGGTGAAAAAAGATCAAACAAGAAATTATTATTTACAAAAAAGAATTATATCATTATTTGTATTGGACTATTTTGCATTCTAATTGGTTTTGTAATGATGTCAGGAGGAGAAAGTAATGATCCTATGATTTTTAATGAAGAAATCTATAATTTCAGAAGAATAAGAATAGCACCATTATTGGTTTTAATTGGCCTTGGTATTCAAGTCTATGCAATACTAACTTCTTCTAATAAATAGTAATGGATATAGTTGATGCTATAATTTTGGGGATTATTCAAGGATTGACTGAATTTCTTCCAGTATCATCAAGTGGGCACCTAGAAATTGGTAGAGAGATTTTAAACGCTGACCTATTAGCATCTGAAAACCTGCTATTTACAATAATATTACATTTTGCAACTGCTTTAAGTACAATTATAATTTTCAAGGATGATATAATAGAGCTTATAAAGGGATCTATTTCTAATTCAATTAATGGGAATCATGAATATATATTTAAAATAATAATTTCAATGATTCCTGCCGTATTTATTGGATTATTTTATGAGAAAGAAATTGAAATATTATTCACTGGCAATATAACATTAGTTGGCTCTATGCTAATCGTTACTGGGATATTATTATTATTAACTAGGATTAGTAAAGAAAAAAATACAAGTATATCATATTTTCATTCATTTATAATTGGAATATCTCAAGCAATTGCTATGATCCCTGGAATATCCAGATCTGGTGCTACTATTTGTACATCATTGCTTTTAGGAAATAATAAAACCCAAACTGCAAAATTTTCTTTTCTAATGGTAATTCCCTTAATATTTGGTAAAATTATTAAAGACATATTTAGCAACAATATAGTATTTGATAATATCCAATACAGTATTTATATTTTTGGATTCCTTAGTGCATTTCTAACAGGTATTTTTGCATGTAGATTAATGCTGAAAATTGTTAGAAATAATAGCTTAAATATCTTTAGCGCATATTGTATAATACTTGGTGCAGCATCTATAATTATAGCATCAATATAATGACTGATAAAGATCTAATATCTGGAAAAATTTTATTAATTAACAAAGAAAAAGGATGGTCTTCATTTGATGTAGTTAATAAGATTAGAGGGGCCATCAAAAAGAAATTTTCAATAAAAAAAATTAAAGTAGGTCATGCTGGAACTCTGGATCCATTAGCCACTGGGCTACTGATATTGTGTACAGGTAAATTAACAAAAAAAATAGATGGGATAAGTGGATTAAAAAAAACATATGAAGGAACTATAACATTAGGAGCTACAACACCATCTTTTGATTGTGAAACTGATATTGACAAAACATATCCAACAAATCATATTACAAAAAAATTGATTCTTGCAACCGTTAAAACTTTTTTAGGAACTATTAATCAAACACCGCCAATATATTCAGCAATAAAAAAAGATGGTAAAAGACTTTATAAATATGCAAGAGCAGGAGAAATAGTAGAGATTAAATCTAGAGAAATAGAAATTTATGAATTTAGCATTACTAATATTAATATTCCCGATATTGATTTTAAAATATGCTGTAGCAAGGGCACATATATTAGATCAATAGCAAATGATTTTGGGAAAAGAATTAATTCAGGAGGCTATCTTTCAATGCTAAAAAGAACACAAATTGGAGAATTCAAAATTAATAATGCCTATAGAGTTGATGATTTTATAGAAAAAAACTTAATCTAGAATTTAATTTTTTTGTTTACTATTTTATAGTTTTTGTCGTAAGGAATATTCTCTAAGATCATTTTAATAGCAGTAGTTCTGGCAAAGATTTTCTTATTTGCTTTTATAATATGCCAAGGACAATTTTTAGTATTTGTCTTCTCAAACATAATATCCTTATAGTAAGTATACTCCTCCCATAATTGTTGAGCCTTTTTGTCAATCTTAGTATACTTCCATCTTTTTATTGGACTATTTTTTATTTCATTAAATCTTTTTTCTTGAACGTCCTTATCAATAGAAAAATAAAACTTTAACAAATAAAATCCTGAATCAACCAACATTTTTTCAAAGTCATTTACCTGTGACATAAAAGTTTCATATTCGTTATCAGTACAAAATTTGTTTACTGGTTCTAGAACAGCTCTATTATACCAACTCCTATCAAAAAATACCATACGCCCCTGCTTAGGTAATTTTTCTATATACCTTTGAAAATACCATTGTGAACTTTCACTTTTATTTGGTCTTGGAAGTGCTACTACTTTTAATCTTCTTGGATTAAGATGCTCTACAGCTCTTCTAATTGCTCCTCCTTTTCCTGCAGCATCTCTCCCCTCGAATATTAAAATAACCTTTTTCTTATTATCATAAACCCAATTCTGTAATTTAATCATCTCTGATTGCAATTTCTTTAACTCAAATTCATACTTTACATATTTAATGGTTTTTGCAATAGAAGTATTGCGTCTACCTATCAAGTTTACCAAACCTTTTCTGGAAGCCAATAATTTTATTTCCTTATTTGAAAGTTTCTGAGTCATCTTTTTATTTTATCAAAGTAATAATTTCATTATCAACTACAATTCCTTTTTTAGAAATTCCAAATCTTGACAACACATACTTAATGGATTCAATTCTTGCCTTTAATTTATTATTGCTTTTAATATTAATCCATGGAGAAATTTTTGTACTTGATTTTTTAAACATCCTTTTCTTATACTTAGTATATAAATTCCAGCGCTTTTGACCTTCCAAATCAACCTTGCTAAATTTCCATGACTTTAAGGGGTTAGTTATTCTTTTTTGAAAACGTTTTTTTTGTTCAGATTTTGTTATTGAAAACCAAAATTTTATAATATAAACACCATCATCTATCAACATTTTTTCAAAGTCATTTACCTGTGACATAAATTCATCATATTCTTTATTTGTGCAAAATCCCATCACTGGCTCAACCACCGCTCTATTATACCAACTTCTATCAAAAAATACTATCTCACCAGGATTTGGCATCATTTTCATATACCTTCTAAAATACCATTGGCCTTTTTCTTCTAAAGTTGGCTCAGGAAGAGCAACAATTCTAGAATTTCTTGGGTTCAAGTGTTGAGAAAAACGTTTAATAGCACCTCCTTTTCCTGAAGCATCCCTTCCTTCTAATATAATACAAACCCTCAGGTTTTGATTTTTAATAAAGTTCTGAAGATCTGCTAATTTAGATTGTAGAGACAACAATTCATTATTATAATCTACCTTATCAATGACTTTTTTATATTTTTTTGCAGGGAGTTTATTTTTTAAAATTTTTAAAAATTTATCCTTGTCATTAAATAATATTAAATCCTTTTCACTTAACATATATGTATAAATTATTTCTTAAATAAGCAGATTATGTCTGATAACAGAAATATAAATCCTGTTAAAAAGGCAGATCATCTAGATCCTCTTTATTTACATCATCAGCTGGCTCAAAAGGGCTTAATGAATCTAGCCCCGGCTCTTGATGATCCGAATTTTGGTTCTGCAAAGGCTCAATTCTCCATCCTTGAAGAGAAGTAAAATATTTAATTTCTTTTGGATTGGTCCCAGGTTTTTCCCATTCTCTACCCCTTAAATTAATACCAATTTTTACATCCTGGCCTTGCTGAAAGCCATTCAATAAATCTGTTTTATCTTGAACAAACTCAACACACAATGTTTGAGGATATTGTTCTTGTGTTACAATTACTAATTCTCTTTTTCTGAAACTATCTGTTATTTCTTGGACATTTCCTACCAATTTGATTTTACCCTGAACTTCCATTTGATTTGATTTCTGATTAATATATGAATTGACAAATTTAACAATCTAAAATAAAGATTAGCAATTATTTGCAAATTAATGAATAGTTTGTTTTGATTTAATCTCACTATATTTAGTGTCACTATTATTTAAATAAAGAATGAAGGACAATACAAGTATTATTAGATGGTCAATTATTTTAGGCTCATTCATTATAATTTCATCAATACTTTGGAATACCTACATTTTCTTTCAAAATTTTAAAAGTGAAGAAAGAATTAAAATGGAGATTTGGTCTAAAGCTCAGATTGAATTAATAAATTCTGATCAAGAAAATATATCCCCACTTACTTTAGATATTTTAAGAAAAAATACTTCTACTCCTATGATTATGGAAAATACAGAGGGAAATATCGAGCATAGTAATATTGAAAATTTTAATCCTTCAGACTCAATTTTAGTTGTTAAACTAATTGAAAAATTTTCTAGAGAAAATAAGCCAATAGAAATTAAATATAACGGAGAGATATTATCAATCTTATATTATGGGAATTCAACTGTTATTAATAAATTAAAATATTACCCATTAGCACTTCTTCTAATAGTATTTTTATTTGGATCAGTAGTTTATTTCTTCTATAGGAGCTCAAAAACTGCAGCTTTAAATAAATTATGGTCAGGGATGGCTAAAGAGACTGCTCACCAGATTGCAACACCATTATCCTCCATTATGGGTTGGATAGAAATTCTAAAAAATAAAAATATTGATGATAATTATATTGATGAAATTCAAAAAGATGTCAAAAGGCTAAATACAATTACTGATCGATTTAGTAAGATTGGCTCAGTTCCAATACTTGAAAAAAATGATATTATTACTGAAACTAGAAGTGCTATTGAGTATATGAAGAATAGGACTTCAAATTCTCTAAATTTTAAAATAGAAACTCCAAAAGAAAAAATTATAACATTACTAAACCCTCAGCTTTATGGATGGACAATCGAAAATCTTATAAAAAATAGTATTGATTCAATGAAAGGCAAAGGAGATATTACTATTAAGATATCTGAAACAAAATTATTGGTTGATGTATTAATAATAGATACTGGTAGTGGAATAGATAAAAAGCTTTTTAATAAAATATTTGATCCTGGCTATACATCTAAAGAAAGAGGATGGGGCTTAGGCCTTTCATTATCAAAAAGGATAATCGAAGACTATCATAAAGGAACTATAGAGGTAGTTTCCTCAATAATTGGAGAAGGCACAACAATAAAAATTCAATTAAAGAGAACTGTAGGCTAAAGAAATTTTGTTTGATATATCAATAAACTGATCCTTTTCTAATTTTACCTTATTTATAAATGTTACATCTTTAATTTCAGTTATTGGAATTAAATGAACATGAACATGAGGAACTTCTAGTCCAACAATTGATAAGGCTACCTTTTCACAGGGAATAGTGTTTTTAATTGCTAAAGCGACGTTTCTAGAAAAACTAATTAATTCCTTAAAAAGTTCAGGATCAAGATCCAAAAAATCATCGACTTCAACTTTTGGAATACACAATGTATGTCCTTTAGTGTTTGGATTAATATCTAAAAAAGCTAAAAAGTTATCGTTCTCAGCAACCTTAAAACATGGGATATCTCCGGAAATAATTTTTGAAAATATTGATGTCATTTATCTAGAAATTTCTAAGATTTTAAATTTTAAAGTACCATTTGGAACACTTATTTTAGCAATATCTCCAACTGATTTACCTAGCAATCCTTTACCAATTGGGGAATTTACAGATATTTTCCCAGAAGCTAAATCTGCTTCACCATCTGCCACAAGCATATAATCCATCTCCATTCCATTAGCCTCATTTTTAATCTTAACTTTCGATAAAACTAATATCTTAGAAGTATCTAACTGGCTCTCATCCATTAATCTAGCTCCAGCTAAAGTTTCTTCTAATTTTGAGATTTTCATTTCTAACATTCCTTGGGCTTCCTTTGCTGCATCATATTCAGCATTTTCACTTAAATCACCCTTATCCCTTGCCTCAGCAATTGCATTAGATATTTTAGGTCTCTCAATATCCTTTAATTGATTAAGCTCTTCCCTTAATTTTTTTAATCCCTCTTCAGTATAATATGAGACTTTACTCATGATCTAATATTTTGTGTATTAACTAGTTACATTAAAAAAATCTCGTTTACACGAGATCATAATCAAATATACAAAATATTTATTTCAATCTTATTTTATTGTAATTTTGCAAAGTGAAAAGGCAAATACTATTTTACTTTATGCTATGTGGGTTTGTTTCATGTTCTGATATAGATCCGGACCCAAGATGTAATTTTTTGCTAGATATAAAAGTTGCTCATGAAGTAAATCTAAATCTACCTCAATACAATAATTTGAATTTCATTAGCAACTCAGTATATGTAGGAAATATTGGTAATGGCGGGGTAATAGTAACAAATTCTGGTACTGGATTTTTAGCTTGGGATGCGGCTGATCCAAATCACACATACAGTCAATGCTCAATTTTGTCTATTGAAGGGCTAGAAGCTTCATGTAATTGTCCTGATGCAAATAAATACAGTTTAATAACTGGTCAATCCTTAGAAACTCAACTAACTTGTACCCTAAAAACATATAGAGTAGAACAAAATGGTGGTAGCCTTCTAATTACTAGCTTTTAAAATTTAAAAGTAAATCCTAATAAATAATTTCTTGTTGCTTGAGGGTAATACCCAACACCTTCATATGTTACTACTTGATCAGGGTTACTCCAAGTGTCATCATAAGTGTAATGATACCCATTTGAAACATAGTTTGTATTAAGTAAATTATTTATTATAGCTGAAATAGTTACTTCATTAAATAATTTGGTGTTTTTTAATTTAAAAACAATATTAAAATAAGATATGGTATATGAGTCCAATTTTGATAAATCAGAATCTGTATTACTCATAAACTGATCTCCAATATGCTTAGTTATAAAGGATAAATATAATTTGTTTATTGGGTTAAACCTAAGGCCTATAGATGAAACTAATTTTGGCGAAAATGAAATTTGAGTATCACCTAAATTTACTATTTCACCATTAATTGAAGTTAAATAATTAATATTTTTGTTTTCACTTATACTCATGTTCGCATTTATAGCAATTTTATTTGACATGTTTAGTGTAGATTCTATTTCTAAACCATGTCTAAAACTTTGTCCACTATTTTCTCTAACTGGCGCTCCAACATCATCTATCTCGCCAGTTAGAACAAGTTGATTTTTATACTTCATATAATACCAATTTGCATTTATAAGGATTCTTTCTAATTTATAATTCCATCCTAATTCAATATCGACTAACTCTTCAGGTTTAATTTGGCTATTGCTTTCAAAATCACTTCTAGTTGGTTCTCTAAATGCTTTGGAAATAGAAAAATAGAATCTATTTTTTTTATTCAATTCAAAATTAAGACCAGCCTTTGGATTAAAGAAACTATATGATTTATCAATTGAAAAATCTTCTAAATCTGAAGTACTTCCAAAAGTTTTATATTTTATATTTCTTAGCTGTAAATCCCCATATATAGTAATTGCATTTGAAAACTGATAAATATATTTTAAGAAGTTACTGAAATCCTTTTTTAGTCCATTTCCATTGTAATACAAATCATTATATTCAATATCATCTGAATTTTGTGCCCAAATTATTTCTCCAAAATGATCTCCATCATACTTGCTATATGTTGTTCCAAAAATTATATTATTTTTTTTGTATTCGTATTCAAGAGAATAATTAAATACTAAAAATTTATTGTCTAGCCATTTTCTAGTTATATAATCTTGGTTATTGTTTTCATTATACTGTTCGTAGTATCCCAAACCATTTGTAAGATTAATTCCAAGATTTGAAGTTATTCTATTGCTTATTATTTCGCTCCAATGTAATTGAAAATGATCTTGCTTATAATTATCTACTTCATTCTGATGAAATTTAATCTCCCCATTTAAATCATAATATAATCCCGAGGGATTGTATGTTCTGTCTGTTGCTAAAGTTTCTGAATCAATACCATTCCAAGCCTGATAAGTTATTTCATGTCCGCCAAAGTTCAAAAATTTTACAAGTGTCTTATTTTTTTTATATGATAGTTGTAAAAAATAAGACTTTAAATCTGATGATGCCCTATCAATATAGCCGTCTGAATCAATTTTGGACAACCTTCCTGAAAATTCAAACTGCTCATTTATTAGGCCTGTGCTAAATCGAAATGTGTTTTTTAATGTATTATAACTGCCTATAGAATTAGAATTTTCAAAATAAGGGTCATCAGATATTTTATCTGTTAAGATATTTATACTAGCCCCAAAAGCACTTGAGCCATTAACTGATGATCCAATTCCTCTCTGAACTTGTAAATTTTCAACTGATGAAGAAAAATCAGGAAGATCTACCCAAAAAGTTCCCAAGGATTCAGCATCATTATAAGGAATTCCATTAATAGTAACATTTGTTGATTGTGAATTAATACCTCTTATTCTAATTCCAGTATAACCAATGCCTGCACCAGCATCTGATGTAGTAACTACATTAGGCAAGAAGTTTAATAAAATTGGCAAGTCCTGACCCAAATTTCTATTTGAAATTTCTTTTTTTGAAATATTATTATATGCAATTGGAATATTTTTTTTTGCCCTAACTGATGATACTAAAACCTCTTCAAGATTCTCTATTTTCATTGAATCTATAGCAATCTCTTGAGAAACAGCAGAAATAGTAGTTAGATAAAAACAAATGATTAATTTTTTCATAAGTCTATTTTATAAAAGAATAAAAGGGGAATTATTCATTTGTTATTCCTAAACAGCATTATCTGTTCTAGGTTCAATGGGTATGATCTCAGCCTACAAAGCACCCCCTTATGAGAATGATCAAATATAATATTTTTATATCTCTGAATTTAAAATATTATAAAAAAAAGCGGCTATACTAAAAAAGTATAACCGCTTTTACTAAACAAAAACAAATAATTAAAAATTATAATTCAATCCTACAGATATATTTCTACCCATTTCATGAATTCCTAAGTTTTTCAATCTTGACATATGGTCAATATATTCTGCATCTAACAAGTTATCCACAGACCAAAATACATTTAAAGAATTCTCTGATATATCAATTTTATGTGAGCCTGAAAGATTAACTGTAAAGTAAGAATCAGTGAAGTCTTCAAATTCACTTACATTACTCTGTTCTCCCTTATATAAAAGATCCAATTCAAATATATTATCATTAATATCAATAGTAAAATCCTGTCTAAATGCTAATGGGGCAATCATTGGAAGATTATCTCCATCAGATGTTTCTCCGTTCAGATATTCTATTGATGTATCAAAAGATAACCAATCAATGTTAGTGTCATATGATAAATGAACACTTCCTCCAAAAATTGTACTATCCGTTTGATCAAAATGATAAACAGGAAGATCATCGATAACTCCACCTGTTGGACTCAAATAGATATAATCAGATATATCATTATAAAATACATCAACACCTACAGATAAATTACTTCCATTTGTATGACTATATGAAACATCAAATTGAGTGTTTTGTTCTTCAACCAAACTAGAGTTCCCTATTTCATATTGACTTGTTCCATGATGAGCACCATCAGAAAATAACTCAGCCAAATTTGGAGCTCTATAACCTGAAGACATATTTAGTCTAACAATAGAATTAGATCCCAAACTTGTTTTTAATCCTAAAGAATTTGAAAAACTAAAATAGTCATATTCATCTCCTGCAACTTTTATTTCTCTATTATCAAACCTTGATCCAAATGTAATATCCATATTGTCAAGTTGATAATTCCACATTCCAAAAATTCCAAAATCCATCTTTTCTGCATCTGGAATTAACATTTCTTCTCCATGGTTTTTATTTTCTTGGCTTAAAAAATTAGCGCCAATTACAGTTTCTAACTTTTCTAACTTTGGTAAAGTATACATTAAATCAAGACTCGTAGTTTTTAAGGCCATATCCATGTGAGCTCCTTCATGCTCGTCATGATCGTCATGATCGTCATGATCATCATCGTGATCATCATCATCACCATCATCATCACCATCTTCATGATCCTCATCATGTTCATCATGATGTCCTCCATATTCTCTGAGTATATTATTAGTGTAACCTACTTTAACATTTAACTCTGAATCACTAAATGTGAAAACATTCTCCCAAGACAACATGGTATGTTCTGTATCTATATAAACACCTTCCTCTTCTTCTTCATGATCATCGTGATCATCGTGATCATCATCACCATCTTCATCATCACCATCTTCATGATCATCATGATCCTCATCGTGATGTTCCTCTCCATGAGGAAGACCAACCATAGTCTCTGTCACACTCATTCTAAAGTTTGACTGGTAAGACTTTGTACTATATCCTAAAGCAAACTTAATGTCTGTTTCTTCAAAAAAAGAATTTTCAACTTCACCATCCGGTGTATTAAAGTTGCCATTATCAGTCATACTTCCTCTTATAATATATTTCAAATCATTTGATCCTCCTTTTACACCTACATTAGTAGTAGTTCCTTGATAATTTGAATTATATGCAGTACTTAAATCAACCTTAGTGCCATCTCCTTGCAAAAAGTTTTCAGGGATTGCATAAATAACCCCTCCAATTGCATCACTTCCATATAAGACTGACATTGGGCCCTTAATAACTTCTACAGAGCTAATTCCTGAGCCATTTAAACCCATACTATGTTCCTGTCCCCATTGCTGGTTTTCCATTCTAAGGCCCATATTATAGACAACTACCCTGTTTCCGCTCAATCCTCTAATTACAGGTTTTACAACTCCAGGGCCAGTAGTCATAAATGATACACCCGCAAGTTTTTCAATAGATTTAGAAATCTGCTGAAACATTAGTGGATTATTTGAGTCAATTGTAATTTTTTCTATATGAATTACACTTGATTCTTTATTATCACTGAATGGAATTGAAAGTACAACTTCACCCAATTCTTCTGCTATTACCTCAGATGATTCCTGGGCAATAATATTATTTACATGTAATAAGCATAATACCGTAAAGGCATATGAAATAATTTTTTTCATGATTTTTATTTTTTATTTATTTTGATTAATTGTTAATGATAAAATTGAAATTAACAATTTGAAGGAGGGCCTCTAGAATCAAAATAATATAAAAAATTAATAGAATAAAGTTTAGTGTAAACTATAGTTGGACTATCTATAGTATTTGATTTGTGATCTTGTTTTTTAAAATCTAAAAAACTATCATCATAGTTTGTATTGAAAAAATAACAAACTGAGCAGTGATTCTCCAATTCATGAACATGGAGCTCAACTTCATCACAAATTATATGTTCTTCTGAAAAAATATGTTCTATACTAAATAGATTTGGTATAGTTAGAACACCTAAGAGAAAAATGCTATAAAACTTTTTCACCGAGCAAATTTACATACTTTTCATCAAACCATCAATATGTTTTATTGCAATATTTAATCTTTTTTGCTTATTTCCTTTCAAAATTACATATGGGCGATTATATTTTATTAAAGTATTTTCAAAAATTTTAAAGGACTTCATTCTTTCATTTGGCTTATCTCTAAGATCATCTTTAACCCACGGAACATCAATATATGTTAGAAAATATAAGTCATAACTATTTTCTATTGCGTATTTTTCTATAATCGGATCACATGTATCTGAATAGTATGTTTCTGAGTACACTTTAGTTTCCAATAAATCTGTATCGCATATTAAAACTGAATTAGTTTTTTTAGATAATTCGTTTTCCAATCTTATTTGACCTTTTGCAATTTCTGGAAGATCCTTTGGTTCACATGTTTTCCTCTGATTATTCCATTTATTTTGCAAATATTCTCTTGCATATTCTCTAACCCAAACTGAATTGTAATGTCTCGCTAGTTTTTTTGCTAAAGTTGTTTTTCCAGTAGATTCTGGGCCAAATAATACAACTTTTATGCAGTTTGATTCTGTTTGTTTAAAGTCTTTTTCCATTCTAAATATCCTTGTATTGCTAGTACCAAAAAGATTAAGTACTGCAAAGATAACATACCTAATCCTCTATAGCTATATAATGGTACTGTAATTATATCCCCTATAACCCAAAAAATCCAACTCTCAATTTTCTTGTTAGCCATCAACCACATTGCTGTAAAGAAAATTCCAGAGGTAAAAATGTCAATATAATTTGGTATTTCAAGAGAATCTAAGTTCATTATATAAACGGTATATGTAATTCCTATTGTTAGTAAAAAGAAAAAGAATGCTATCAAATATTCCTTTTTATTTGTTCTAGTTATCAGAACTATATAACGATTATCTTTAATTCTAGACCAGTTCCACCATCCATATATGCTCATTATTGAATAGTAAATATTCATCATCATATCCCCAAAATACTGAGCCCTATACAAAAGATAGATTGTTATTATCGTGCAAATAATTCCTGTTGGATAAACTAATATATTTTCTTTTTTAGCATACACAACACTTATTATTCCAAAAACAACTGCAATAAATTCAAGTATAATTATAAATGTTGGAGAATTAGAATATGCTTCTAAAAAAAATTCATAAATTTCATTCATCACATGTATGTATTAGATATGCAAAACTATAATTTTCTATTGTAAAAAAATAGGAGATATACCTTTCCTTACGCTTTTTATAAATAAGCCATGAATAGGTAAAATCATCATTTATATTGAATGGTATTACTAATAAATGGTTTTTATAATCTAATCCTATGATTTCTGCAATCTTATATATTGATTCTTTAATATTCCAAATTATTGAAATGATTTGAATGTCATTATCTTTTACATATAAAGCCTCATAACCAATAAATTTTTTTGCAATGGTGTTAATTTTATTATTAAACTCCTGGACGTCGATTCCAACTTTAAAATCGCTAATTATTACGCATGAAAATAAATTTGAATGACTTATAGATATTTTTTTACCATTATTTAAAATTGGAGTATTATTTATATAAGATAGATCCTTGTCAGAATAACCAAACTCTAGTAAAATAGCCCTAATACTCAGAAATTGTAGTTTATGAATACTCGCTTTTCTATTTTTTAATAGCTCTTTAGATTTTGAAGATAAAACAACTTGACTAGACAAATCATCTATTGATTCTGTAATATTCCAAATACCAACTACGGTATTATCATTCGGTCTTATTGTTCGAATAATTGGCATTATAAAAATTGTGTACTATAAAAGTACAACTCTGAAAATTAAAGATTATGCTTTAGCAGGGATAATGGAAACAAAAGATTTATTATTCTTCTTTTTTGTAAACCTTACAATGCCATCAACTTTTGCATGAAGAGTATGATCCTTTCCTAAATAGACATTTTCACCAGGGTTATGAACAGTTCCTCTTTGTCTAACAATAATATTGCCAGCAATTGCAGCTTGTCCTCCGAAAATCTTAACACCTAATCGTTTCGATTCTGATTCTCTACCGTTTTTAGAACT
>CERV01130491.1_pt1 | contig 20666 bp, 17 predicted proteins | sample 530871 | NCBI WGS metagenome assembly CERV01 (sample SAMEA2621045, study PRJEB7988) | marine metagenome | biome: marine biome (ENVO:00000447); feature: deep chlorophyll maximum layer (ENVO:xxxxxxxx); material: "saline water (ENVO:00002010), including plankton (ENVO:xxxxxxxx)" | depth 50 m
TTAGGTTTAGATGTTGGTAATCAGCCTATGGGACAAATGAAATTTGATTCATCAGGTGGAAATTTTATGAAAGCTGATTTTGAAGGAGCTGATCTTAATATAGCAAGTTTTATTTTTGGAGATTTACGAGAAGCTAATTTAAGAAATACTAATTTAAACCGAGCAGAGTTAGTTAAAGCTGACCTCAGAGGTGCTGATTTAACTGGTGCTGATTTAACTGATGCCGATGTAGATGGCGCTGATTTTGAAGGTGTGATCGGTTTATCTTCAGTCAAGGGATTTTCAACTGTCAAAGGTAAATGTCGTAATTGTGGTATGTAATTTATAAATTTAATCCAAAAAAAACACCCAAGTGGGTGTTTTTTTTTGAATTAAAGCTTTTAATTAACGGCTGATTTAAGTGCAGCACCTGCTTTAAATGATGGTACAGTACGTGCTGGAATATTAAGTGCAGCACCTGTTTGTGGATTTCGACCAGTTCTAGCTGCTCTTTTAGCAGTTTTGAATGTACCAAAACCAATTAATGTTACAGTATCACCCTTCTTTAATGCACCAGTAATTGAGTCTACTGTCGCATCTATTGCTCGACCTGCATCTGCTTTTGTTGATCCTGTTGCATTAGCAACTGCTTCAATTAGTTCACCTTTATTCATGCCGTTCCTCCAATAATTGAGATTTAATTTTATTAGTACACTATCTAAGTACTGCTGCTACTACCCTTTTTACTAGGTTGTCATTAACTTTGCCTTTTTTTATTTTTATTGTCAACAATAAATTTAACTTTATTTACTATACATATTAATTAAATTTATGGTATAGAATTTCGACTAATTTCACTTGATTACTGTTACAATATTCAAAATGACTAAAAATAAAAAACAACACGGTGGGTTAAGGATAGGCGCAGGACGAAAATTACGTAGTGGTATTTATGGAGAGTCTACAAAAGTAATAAGAGTTCCTACAAGTAAAGTTTCTGATATTAAAAAATATATAATTCAATTTCAAATTGATAATATTATTGATATTAGTAAGAGTAAGGCCTTATTAACTCATCAGCCTTTAGATTTATTTGATCATAAAGTTCCAGCTGGTTTTCCATCGCCAGCTGATGATTATAAAGAAAAAAAATTAGATTTAAATGAATATTTGATTAAACAAAAGGAAGCAACATTCTTTGTTAGGATCAAAGGTGATTCAATGATTGATGCAGGTATCCATGATAATGATATTGTGGTTGTAGATAAATCTCAGACAGCTTCTACCGGAGATATTATTTTAGCTTCTATTGATGGTGATTTTACTGTTAAATTATTATCTAGAAATAAATCTAAATATCGATTATTAGCAGCTAATGAAAAATATAAACCAATTGAAATTAATGAGTCAATGCAATTTGAGGTATGGGGAGTTGTAACTGGAGCAGTTAGGAAATTTAAATAAGATAATGATTGCACTAGTGGATGTAAATAATTTTTATGTAAGTTGTGAGAGATTATTTAATCCAAAATTATCAAATAAACCAATTATAGTTCTAAGTAATAATGATGGATGTGTTATTTCAAGAAGTAATGAAGCTAAATTATTAGGTATTAAGATGGGGGTACCATTATTTAAAGTAGAAAATATAATTAAGCTATCGGATATTATTGTCCTATCATCAAATTATCCACTGTATGAAGATATAAGTGCTCGCACAATGAGCTTATTATCGTATTTTTCAAATCAACAAGAAATTTATTCGATTGATGAATGTTTTCTAGATTTATCAGGCGATCAAGATACTTACGGGACAGGACAAAAAATAAAAAAACAATTATGGAAATATTTAGATATGCCAGTATGTATCGGTATAGCTTCGACGAAAACACTAGCAAAATTGGCAAATTATTGTGCGAAAAAACAATCTCAATGGTCTGGGGTGTGTGATTTATCTAAATTATCTGATATTAGAATTAATAGTATTATGTCTAAAATTAATGTTGATGAAGTGTGGGGTATTGGTATTAAAACTGCAAATAAACTTAAAGCTATAGGAATAAATTCAGTATTAGATTTAAAGAAATCTAACGCGATATATATAAAAAAGAAATTTAGTATAAGTATAGAAAAGATTATTTATGAGCTTAATAATATTATTTGTTTTCCTATTGATTCAAACAAACAGTTAAAAAAACAGATTATTGCTTCAAGGAGTTTTGGTTGCCCAATTTATAATTATGACTTATTAGTTGAGGCTATAACAACATTCACTTCTAGAGCCGCTTTGAAATCAAGACAGCAAAATACACTTGCAGGATATGTTGGTGTATTTATTAGCAGCAGTCCTTTCCAAAAAAAATCGAATTATTATCAGAACAATATTGGATTAAAACTTCCTTATCTAACAAATGATACAAATTTAATTTTATCTATGGCATTGAAAGCCTTAAAATTAATTTATAAACCTAATATTAATTATATTAAATGTGGAATTATTTTGTCAGGCCTAATAAATAAAAGTAGAGCTCAAGATTATTTATGGCCAATTAAAATTATTGAGCAATCTCGATTAACTCAAACTATCGACGCTATTAATATTAAATTTGAAAAACATAGCCTTCGATTTGCAACACAACCAATTGATCCAATTTGGAGAATGAAACAATCAAGAAAGAGTCAGTCTTTTACGACATCATGGAAGGAGCTTTTAATAGCTAATTAGATTCTGTAGGCATCTTGAAGGGATTGAGTTGAACAAAATTATCATTTTCTTTTAAAATAACTTTCCAGCCTTGAAAATAAAGCTCACTGATCGAAGGATTTAATTGAATTTTAAAAGGAGCTTCACCTCGGTGAGTTAACTTTGTACCTTCATTTAAATCATATTGTTTAAATTGACCTCGATTATCTATAGTACAGATAGATTGTTTTTTTAAAGAAATAATATGAAAATAAGTTGCAGGTTTTTCCGGATTTTTTCTTGTCCAAACCTTATCTATAGGAGCAGAGTTAATTGAGCATAAGAATTCTATTGGTAAAATTTTAGTTGTACTTTCAATTTTTTTAAGATTTTCTTTTACTTCTTTTTCAGAAAAACTTTCAGATATGGGCCCTGAGTTATCATTAATTATATTTTTTTCTTTTGAAATATTAGATTTAGGAGTAACAATTTCTAGATTAGGATCTTTAAAATCAGTATCAGTAATTTGAAAAATTATGAAGAGTAATATTAAGCAAAAAAATATTAAAATGAAGTGACTAGGAATTTTTTTAAGTTTTGATAAGATAGAGAACTTATTATCATCCACATATATTTCTTGACTTTCTTCTTCAATTATTTCTTTTTTAGTTGGAATTTCTTCTGGAAAAACTTTTTCTAAATCGATCCCTAAAAAATTGCAGTATCTTTTTAAAGCAAGATTTTTAAAATGTGGGGTCGCAAATCCATTTTCAAGATCATTTTCTAGTGATTTAACTTGATCAAGACTTAATGTTAATTGAGAAGCAATATTTTCAAGTGAAAATTTTTGTTTCTTTCTTTCCTGAGAGAGAATTTTATGATTGTATTTAAAAGTATTATTTTTATCCATTATTTTTAAAATAATCTAAACATGATTATTGCTACAAATGTAGGGGGAAGTGCCCCTAAAAGTAACCCTATAGGGTTAACACTCTTTTCAGAGAAATTATTACGTAAAATTGCAATTCCTGCAGGATTTGGTGCATTAGCAATTACAGTTAAACCACCACCAGTCACCGCTCCCGCTACAAGTGCTATTTTGAATTCTTCTGTTAAACCTTCAACTAGAGAACCTAAATAGGTTAGTGCAGCATTATCAGTAAATGCAGTTAGAATTGTAGCTCCAAAATAAACTGTTGTAGAATCCATTGTCATTAAAGTTGGCTCTAGCCACCATTGTTGGGCTCCTCCTAAAACAACCAAGCCAGCAAGAAAAAAAGCAACTAATAAAGCTTCATTTAATATTAAATCATTTTGATGATCTTTATAAGCTGAAACATACCCTAGGAAAAATAAGAAAAGAGCCATAAATATTGCTGAATGATGAGCGAAAATTACAACATTTATAAGAAAAAATAAATGAACTAAAGTTACTAAAAAAGGAACAGGGGCCCCACTTTCATTTTCTTTAAAAACTATATCTTTAAAACTCTCTTTAAAGATGAAGATTATCCCAATTGTATTAATTAAAACTGCTATTGAAGAACGCCAACCAAAATTTGATAGCATAAACCATATATCCCAATTCCATGTGTTACTGACCATTAAAACTGGAGGTGCAGCATAAGGAGTAAGAGTGCCTCCAATTGAAATATTTACGAATAATACACCTAGTGTTGCATATTTAAATTTTGTAGAAGTCTCATTTCCAAAATAATTTTTACTTAATAACATTGCAGCTAATGTCATTGCAGCTGGCTCAGTTATAAAAGAACCCAAAATAGGGACAAAACTTAATAAAAGGAAATAGATAGAAATTTCTTTTTTGATAGGTATAACTTTTGCTAAAGTTAAAACTATTTGTTCAACGAATTCAAGAATGGGTCTTGTAGCAGCAATTACCATAATTACAAAAACAAACATTGGTTCAGTAAAATTCCTAGATTCTACGTACATAACTGCTGAATCTTTACCATCAATACCAAACATAAATAAAACTAGAATCATCGCCCAAAATCCAAATACAATTTCTACTTCCCCTAATAAATGGAGTATTCCTGAATATTTTGGATTAGTTAATGCAAGATGATGAAAGTATTTAGTTGAAAAAGTATGGATAATTGCAACTGCAAATAAAGTTGCAGCAATAAAGTTCATAAAATTTGGATTAAACATATTAAAGGTTGGAATAAAAAATTTGTTAATAAAATAACTTATTTTAACATTTAAGATAAAAACCTTGTTCTTTTATTTCTAGGAATATGTTTTAATTCTTAGATAATTAATTAAAAAATGATTAGAATGAAACAACTCCCTTCTCAAAAAACCCAAGAACTAATGATGCTTCATCAGCAAGGGAATATAAAAGCAGCTGGTGAAATGGCAAAAAAATTAATTAAAGATTACCCAAAAGAATTATTACTTCATAATATTCTGGGAGTTTATGAAGAAACAGAAGGAAACTTAAATGCAGCGGCAAAATCTTATCAAAATGCGTTAAATATTAATCAAAATATACCTGAGTTACAATTTAATTTAGGAGCTATTTTAGATGCTTTAGATGATAATGATGGTGCAATAGAGCATTATCAAAAGGCAATTAAACTTAACCCCAGTTTTACAGAGGCTTTTTTTAATTTAGGTATTACATATCAAAGACAATCTAATTATGATTTAGCGATTAAATCATATGAAAAAGCAATTAGCTTTCAACCTGGATTTTATGAAGCTATAGGTAATATTGGCACAATCAAACAACTTCAGGGAAATTTAGAAGAAGCAATCACTTTTTTTAAAAAGTCATTAACAATTTTTGAGCACGGAAGAGGACATTACAATATTGCTGGAGCATACAGAAACTTAGGAAATTTATCCTTATCTATCAAACACTATAAAAAGGCAATTGAGATTAGTTCAGGTGAGCCGGAATTTTATTCAGATTTAGGAGATGCCTTATGGCATGATGGTAAAATCGAAGAAGCTGATCGTTTTTTAAGGATGGCTGTAGATATAGATTCCTCACATCAAAAATCGAATTATCAATTAGGTGTTTACTTGTATGATAATAAAGCTTTTATAGAGGCGATAAAATACTTTGAATCCGCCCAAATCGGAGATTCAGAGGAAAGAATTTTATATTGTTTATATAAGCTTAAGGAATTTGATCAATTTAAAGAGAAATTAGCAGGTTTAATTACAAAAAAAAATTGTTCTCCTTTTTTGGCTACACTCTCAGCTCACTATGCTCAGAACTTTAAAATAGAAGATCTTTATAATTTTTGTCCCTCTCCGCTAGACTTTGTTTGTCATGAACAAATTCCAGAATTAGTAAAAAATAATCAGCAACTTATAAAAGATTTGATAAATGATATTGATAATGCTGATATTGGACAAAGAAAACAATCTAGGCTAACAGCTGGTATTCAATCCTCTGGTAATTTATTTAAAAGAGAAGAAATCTCTTTTAATAAGTTAGCAGAGGCTTTAAAGAAAATAATTAAAAAATATTTTTTAAAATATAAAAATGAAGATAACGAATTTATTAAGTCATTTCCAAAAAATATTCTTTTTAGCAGTGCATGGTATGTAAGGATGCAATCAGGAGGACATTTAACTTCCCATATCCATGAGGAAGGTTGGATTAGTGGAGCGGTTTATTTAGTGGTTCCAAAAGATTCTGGACCAGACAAACAAGAGGGCGCTATTGAGTTAAGTAGTGATGGAGATGAATATCCTCGATTACATAATGAGTTTGAAAAAAAAGTAATTTTACCAAATGAAGGAGATGTTATTTTTTTCCCTTCTTCTGTGTTTCACAGAACAATACCTTTTAATTCAAAAGAAGAAAGAATTTGTATTGCATTTGATGTAAAACCTAAATTTAGGTAATAATAGACTTTATGACTGGCCAAAAAGAAATAAAAATAAGTGATATAGACAATCTTATCTCTAAAGGGCAATTCAAAGAAGCTTTAACTATTCTCGATAACTTATCTCAAAGCAAACCAAATAATCCAGACCTTTTCCTAATGGGTGGAAATTGTTATGGAGCAATGCAGTCTTTTGAACAAGCTATTTTATGTTATCAAGAAGCAATTAAACTTAAACCTGATTTTTCGGAAGCACACAATAATATTTCGGTTTATCTTAAAGAAATAGGTGAGCTTGAAAAGGCGCTTTTACATGCTAAAAAATCAGTTAAATTTAAACCTGATTTTGCTCCAGCGCATAATAATCTTGGTGTTTGTTTGTATGAATTAGGAAGACCAAAAGAAGCAGAATCATCTTATAAAAGAGCAATTGCACTTGAACCTAATTATGCTGATGCACATAATAATATAGGTAATATTTATAAAGATTCTGGGCAGGTTGATGAGGCCATTTCAAGTTATAAAAAAGCAATTGAAATTAATCCTAATTGTTCTGGGGCATATGATAGTCTTGGCGCAACTTACAGTGAACTAGGAAGAAATGAGGAGGCTAACGCCTTTTACGGAAAGGCAAGGGGTTCCAACAAAGATTTCGAGCAAGGTTTATCTTTATTTGGAGATGCAAATTTTACTGAGGCCACTAAATTTTTTGAAAAATCTCAACATGCAGATTGGAAAGCTAAAACCCTAGAAAGTCATTACAGAGCCGAAGAGTATGATTTATTTAAAGAAAAGTTAATTAATTTTACAAAGAATGAACCACATATTGCAAGAACAATAGCAGCATTATCTGCGCATTATGCTCAAAATTTAAAAACAGATGACCCGTATAATTTTTGTCCAAATCCATTAAATTTTGTTTGCCATGAAAAAATACCAGAATTGACAGAAAACAATAATCAACTTACTAATGAACTTATAAAAGATATAAAGACTGCTGGTGTTTTAAAAAGAGAATATCAATATTTGTCTCATGGTACTGCTTTAGAACAGTCAGGCGGCCATTTATTTAAAAGATCAGAAAAATCTCTTAAAAAATTATCTACGGCACTCATAAAAACAATTAAAAGATATTATCTACGCTATCAAAATGAAAAAAATGAATTTATTCTTTCATTCCCAAAAAAAATTACTTTCAGCAGTGCATGGTCTATTGAAATGAAAACAGGTGGACATTTAAGTGCTCACAATCATCCAGAGGGCTGGATAAGCGGAGCCCTTTATTTGGCAATTCCCAAAGAAAATGGAGAAGATGGTCAAGAAGGTGCGATTGAGTTAAGTGCAGATTTTCACCAATATCCCAAGCTTCATAATGAATTCGATAAAAAATTAATTTTACCTGAAGTAGGTGATGTTGTTTTCTTTCCATCTAATCTTTATCATCGAACAGTTCCGTTTAAATCAAACGAAGAACGAATTTGTATAGCATTTGATGTTAAGCATGATGTTAAAAATTTTGGGAGTAATATCGGAAGCTAACTCTAACTTATTAGGTTTATTTAAAAGTTTTTAGGTAAGGTATTTATGGTTAATTATCTTCAAGCAACACAATCAGAGTTAAATAATTTTAATAATCTTTTTTCGAAAAAAGATCATAAAGAAGCTTTAGCTGAGCTTGATTTACTAACTCAAAAATATCCAAATGATCCTAATCTTTTCTTATTCGGTGGGAATTGTTACGTTGAAATGGGGCATTTTAATCAAGCTATTTTATGTTATGAAGAAGCAATAAAATTAAATCCAGATCTTGTTGATGCTCATAACAATATGGGTATATGTTTAAAAGAGATTGGTGAAATTGAAAAGGCTGTAATAAGTTTTAAAAATGCGCTAAAACTTAAACCAGATTATGCAATGGCGCACAATAATCTCGGAATATGTTTATATGACCTATCACAATCAAAAGAGGCTCAATTATGCTATAAGCGAGCTATTAAGTTAAAACCAGATTATGCAGAACCTCATAGCAATCTTGGAAATATTCTAAAAGATTTGGGTAATGTCGATGAGGCTATTTTAAGTTATCAAAAAGCAATTAAATTGAATCCAGACTTTATTGATGCATACAATAATCTTGGGTCAATTTTTAACGAACTTGGACGAAACGAAGAAGCGGTTAAATGCTGGGGTATTGCGAGAGGCGGTAACAAGGACTATGAAAAAGGACTTGAAATGCTTGAAAAGAAAAATTTTTCAGAAGCAATCAAAAATTTTGAAATCTCCAACTTCGGAGATTGGCAAGAAAAAGTTTTAGAGTGTCACTACAGAGCAAAAGAATTCGATAAGTTTAAAGAAAAATTACCAAAAGTTTTTAATGGTCGAAGACATAATATTAGACGTTTAGCTTCTATTTCAGCAAATTATGCGCAAAATTTTAAAATAAAAGATCCCTATAATTTTTGTCCCTCCCCTTTAGATTTTGTTTGTCATGAAGAAATACCAGAGCTTTCGAAAAATAAAGGAGAGCTAATAAAAGAATTAATTCATGACATTAACACTGCTGGTATTTTAAAAAGAAAATATCAATATTTATTTAACGACTCACCTGTAGAACAATCTGCTGGACATTTATTTAGAAGATCAGAAAAATCATTTAAAAAATTATCAGATGCTTTAATAAAAGCAATTGAAAAATATTTTCTGCGTTACAAAGATGTAGAAAACGAATTTATTCTTTCTTTTCCAAAAAAAATTAATTTTATTAGTGCCTGGTATATTAAAATGCAATCGAGCGGCCATTTAACTGCGCATATTCATGAAGATGGTTGGATTAGTGGGGCTGTTTATTTAAAAATTCCTAAAAATTCTGGCTCTGAAGATTATGAGGGCGCTATTGAATTAAGCGCAGACGGAGATAATTATCCTAGATTACATGAAGAATTTAAAAGACTAACTATAATTCCTAAAGCTGGGGAGGTTATTTTTTTCCCTTCTTCAGTTTTCCATCGAACAATTCCTTTTAATTCTGAAGAAGAAAGAATTTGTATAGCATTTGATGTTAAGCCTGGCTTTTGATTTTTTTTTGAATTAAATTAATTAATTTGAAGTTTTCTGGCCATATTAGATAAAAAATACATAGCAACTTTATTATCTTCAGCTAAAATCTTTTTCATTTGTACGTCAGAAATTATAATTATTCTCGCCCAATCTGATATCACTTGTGCTGAAGTATCTCTTGGTATCTTATTCAATAAAGATAATTCACCAAAGTAATTTCCAGAATTAATAATTTCTATTTCTTTTGTTTTCTGAGTAATACTTATTTCACCTTCAATAACAAAAAAAAGTTTATGGTCATTATCACCTTCTTTATAAATCACCATGTTTTTTTTATATTTTTGTCCAAATAATCTCATTAATTCATTTAAGATCTGATGACGGTGAATGTTTTTGATAATAAAAAGTTGTTTAAGTAATAAAATTTCTTTTTTGTGTAATGCTGAAATAAGTTCAGCACTGATTAAAAGAGATGCTATATTAAGATATAACCAAATTAAAGAAATAAATAGACCTCTCATGCCTCCAAAAAAAGTGCCATAGAAAGCACTTATATTGATGAAAAAATCAAATAAATAACTTAAAGAATACCAAGAAATACTAGTTAATATAGCCCCTAAGAGTAAATATCTTTTTTTTATCTTTATTGGAAAATAAAAATTGAAAAAAATCATTAGGATTGAGGTTAATAATAGTAATGACATAATTGAAGAAAAATAAATTTTTTTCACAATTGGGATGTATTCGGCAAATATAGAAGATGCTTCTAGTAAAAATATATCTACAAAAATATACATAAAAAATAAAAGCATAATTGGGATAACTGCAAATATATCTCTGATTTTATTTTTAAAAAAAGTATTCTTATTAGGTAGGCCTAGAATATTGGCAAAACTATTTCTGAGTGACGCAGTAAGTGGAGTAGCTGCTAAAAAGAGAACCATTATCCATAAAACACCCCAGCTGGCCTTTGTGGCAGATACTTTATAGACTTCACTCATAATTCTTTCGTTTATTTCAGGGAGTAAATGAGAAGTAAGAATTGTTAAATGTGATAAGGCAAATGATGAGTTTGCAAGCCATTGACTTAAAAAAAAGAAAATAAGTAAAACTAGGGGAATTAGGGCGAATAAAGTAAAAAAAGAAATAGATGCATTGTGAGCTAAAAAATTATGCCTACGACAACCAGATAAAACTTCCTTTGTTATAAAATATCCAATACCTCTGTAATTTGAAATTTTTTTTGCAATATGAAACATTTAAAATTTTTTTATCAAAGTGATTTAAATTTTTCAGTTGCTGAAATTAATGACGATAAAATTCCTGACTCTGATGCAGAATGACCTGCGTTAGGGACAATAACTAATTCACTATGAGGTAATTGTTTTTTTAGATCATGCGCTGTTTTGGGTGGGCAGACCATATCATACCTTCCTTGAACAATTGTAACAGGTATATTTTTTAGAACCTTAGTTTTACTGAGTATTTCATCACCATCAATAAAGCAAAAATTATTAATATAGTGAAGTTGGACTTTAGCCCGAGCAAGCTCAAATTCATAGTTTACTTCTCCTTCCTCAGAATCATCTGAAGATGAAGGAAGTAATTTCAATATACTTCCTTCAAATCTATTCCATGCTACAGCTGCTTTTTTGGCAACATCAAAATTACTTCCAAATACTAAATTTGTATATTCTTTTAAAAGATTATTTTTGTTTATATTATCTTTGTGCTTAAGAAGTAATTCATGATTCTCAGGAAAAAATTGATCTACATCTTTAAGAAACCATTCAAGTTCTTTTTTTCGACTCAAAAAAATACCACGCAAAATTAATCCTTTTAAATTTTGTGCATATTTAATACCATAGGCAAGAGCGAGAGAACTTCCCCATGAGCCTCCAAAAATAATCCATTTGTTAATTTTTAAATGTTTCCGAATTGTTTCAATATCGTCAATTAGATTGTCTGTAGTATTTTCAACAGTTTCTCCAAGTGGTTCACTTTTTCCACATCCTCTTTGGTCAAAAAGAATTATTCTGTAATGATTTGGATCAAAAAAACGTCTTTGTTTAGCCCCACATCCACCTCCAGGACCACCATGTAAAAAGATAATAGGCTGCCCATTTGGATTTCCAGATTCTTCAACATATATTTTATGAATATGCCCACAAGGTATCTGATACTCTTTATTTGGTTCAATTTCAGGAAAAAATTCGTAGGCTTTTGTTTCTGACATGTTTGATTTGTCCCTTAGATTCTATATTTATATTTAATGGCTTCTAAGGCTCATTCTAACAAAATTATTAATGCTAATCTTTATCCTAGTTAATTTAAATTTTTTAATAAGTAAAATAAATCATTAAATGTAAAGAAATTGTAACAAAACTGTTGCAAAAAAAAATATAGAGGTATAAAGTGTTTTTCAAGCACAGGTAATTTAGTGCTACAAGTAAATAAATCACTTATATTTATGTTTTTTTTAAATGTAGGAGAGGTATTTGCTTCTTTTTAAACCCTTAGTTAAAACTATGGAGATTTATAATGCAATTAAATAAAATCAAACTAGCTCTTGGTTTTGTAACTGCTGCTGCTATGGCTATGCCAATGGTTGCTTCAGCTGCAGCTGACCAAGAAAGAGCTATGAAAGATCCTTCAAATTGGGCTCACCCACGTGGTCAGCACGACAACCAAGGATATTCTAAGTTGACTCAAATCAACAAAGGTAATGTTAAAAATCTTAAAGCAGCATGGACACTTTCTACTGGTGTAAACCGTGGTCATGAAGGTTCTCCTCTTGTTATTGGTAATATGCTATATGTACATACAGCATTCCCAAATAACGTTTATGCTCTAGATCTTAACAACAACCAAAAAGTTGTATGGTCTTACTTCCCTAAACAAGATCCAAGCGTTCAAGCAGTTCTATGTTGCGACAACGTTAACCGTGGTCTTGGTTATGGTGACGGTAAAATCTTACTTCAACAAAACGATGGTATGTTAGTAGCGCTTGACGCTAAAACTGGTGCTAAAGTTTGGGATGCTTCAGTAAATGATCCTAAAGTTGGTGCTACAAATACTAACGCTCCACACGTAATTAACGATAAGATTCTTACAGGTTGTTCAGGTGCTGAATTTGGTGTTCGTTGCTTTATTGCTGCGTATAACCTTAAAGACGGTAGCCTAGCTTGGAAAGCTTATTCTACAGGTTCAGATGCTGAAGCATTAATCGGCTCTGACTTTAACAAAGATAACCCACTTTATTCAGCACTATCAGTTTACGAAGATGTAAACGGTGGTAATAAACAAGGTGGTTCTTTCAAAAAAATTCCAACTTCACAACTTAAGGGTGGTGTAGCTGACCTTGGTATTAAAACTTGGTTAAAACCTCAAGCTGTTAAAGACGGTTGGCAACATGGTGGTGGCTCTGTTTGGGGCTGGTGGCCATATGATGCAAAAACAAACCTTATCTACTACGGTACAGGTAACCCATCAGTTTGGAACCCAGACGTACGTCCAGGTGACAACAAATGGTCTATGACTGTTTTTGCTCGTGACCTAGATACAGGTATGGCTCGTTGGGGTATGCAAATGACACCACACGACGAATGGGATTATGACGGTATTAACGAAGTTATCCTTTTCGACAAAGGTGGTAAAACATACGCTTGGCACCATGACAGAAATGGTTTTGCTTACACATGGGCTGCAGGTAACGGTGATTTAATCGCTGCTGAAAAAGTTCACCCATTTGTTAACTGGGCTTCAGACGTTGATCTGAAATCTGGTGTGCCTAACAAACTTGCTGAGCACTCTACTCACCAAGACTACAACACTAAAGGTACATGTCCAGCTGCTCTTGGTACTAAAGACCAACAGCCTGCTGCATATTCACCTAAAACTGGTTTAGTTTACTCACCAATGAATCACGTGTGTATGACATATGAGCCAGTTGAGTCTAAATATGTTGCTGGTCAACCTTGGGTTGGTGCTACTTTAACTATGTTTGCTGGTCCTGATGGCGTAATGGGCGGTTTTGCTGCTTATGATCCAATGACTAACAAAAAAGTTTGGTACAACAAAGAGAAATTCTCTGCTTGGGGCGGTGCTTTAACAACTGCTTCAGACTTAGTTTTCTACGGTACTTTAGATCGTTGGTTCAAAGCTCTTGACGCGAAAAGCGGTAAAGAACTTTGGAAATTCCAAGTTGGTTCAGGTGTGATTGGTAATGCATTCACATATGCAAACAAAGGTAAACAACACGTTGGTGTGCTTTCAGGCATCGGTGGTTGGGCTGGAGTTGCAATGAACCTTGGTCTTACAAATGACACAGATGCACTTGGTGCAGCTGGTGGTTATAAAGAACTAACAAAATACAACGCTGCTCCTGGTGGCGGTGCATTAACAGTATTTAGCCTATAATTCTTAACGGATTTATAGAACTAATTACAGTTTAGTTAGTCTTAAAAACACCCTACTTCGGTAGGGTGTTTTTTTTACCTTAATTAAATTAAATAATTGATATTAGGGATTATCATTAGATAATGATTAAGGGTTAAATGTATAATAAGGCAAAATAAATTAAGGAAATATTATGTTTAAAAATATATTAAAAGTTATATTATTGCTTGCAATCAGTGCAATTAGTTTTGTATCTTATGCTGGTGGTCCAGATCAATGGTCTAGTGATGGTCGTCCAGGACAAACTGCAAGAGTCCCAAAAGATAATGAATTTAAAGTTTGTGCAGACCCAAACAATATGCCTTATTCAAATGATAAACAAGAGGGATTTGAGAATAAAATAGCTGAGGTTTTAGCTAAAGATTTAAAGAAAGAATTAAGTTTTCAGTTTTGGCCTGACCGATTTGGATTTATTAGGAATACTATAAAATCGAATCGATGTGATGTAATTATTGGAACAAATACTACATACGACGCACTCAATACTACAAAACCATATTACCGCGCAGGTCATGTATGGATTTATCGAAAAGATAGTGGTTATGATATCAAGGATTGGAATTCACCAGATCTAAGAAAAGGTATTATAGGTATTGTTGATAAAAGTCCTGTTTCAGTTTCTTTGCATGCAAATGATTTGATGGCAAATGCTAAACCATATAGGCTGATGAGAGATTTAACTAAAGATCCTGGACAGCTTGTAACTCATGTAGCAGAGAAAGAAATTGATATAGCAATCATGTGGGGTCCTATAGGTGGGTATTTCGCTAAAAAATCATCCGTACCGATGGAGGTAGTTTTAATTCCAGAATATTCAGAAGGAAATGAAAAATTAACTGGTAAAACTTATTGGAATATTTCAGCCGGCGTAAGAAAAAAAGATGACGAGCGACGAGATATGATTGAAGCAGCTTTAATAAGAAATAAAGACAAAATCAGAAAAATTATGGATGATTTTGGAGTGCCATATACTGATCCTGTATTCAGCGATAGATTAGATGGTTATAAGAGACATAAAAATTAACATTAACCTCTACAAAAGGGATGACATCAGTTTAAAAACTGAGTAAAATATTAGTCAGTTTTAGTGCAAACCAACAATTTATTAAATCCACCTTTTAAGGAAACTTTTAGTAAATTTTATTGTCTTTCAGACATATGGATATTAAATATAGATTAGGAGAAGATATGTTTAAAATGAAACAATTATTAGCAATTTTATTTACTGGAATTTTAAGTTTCAGTCTTGGTGCTCATGCAGAGATAAAATTAATTAAAACAACTGATGGATCAGAGTTCAAAATTACAGATCCAAAAGCTTTTGGCGACACAAAAAAGAAAGACAATGTTAAGACAAAAGCTGAAATAGAGTTTCTCAAGACAGGAAAGAATATTTATGTTGGTGATGCCAAAGCAGAAAAACGTGGTAAAAAAAGATTTGGTTATTGGTCATGTACACAATGCCATGGCCCAACAGCAAAAGGTCAAGTTGGTCCTGGATTAGTTGGCCCTACATTTAAATATCCTAAAGATATTACTAATCAAGGTATGCTAGAAACCATCTGGTTCGGTACTAACGGTGGTATGGGCGGAAAAGGTTACGGTGTTATGGCTGCTGACGATGGTATGACTGTAGACGAATTATTAAAAACTATTGCTTGGGTTCGCACACAAGGTAGTCAAGGAATTTCTGGTAATGAAGATGAAAATATGAAAAAATTCCTCAAAAATTAAGAAACCGTTACAAAGCAGCAATATTAAATTAGAACGGCTAAGGTATAATTCCTTAGTCGTTTTTTTGTAATAACTTCTTTTTTTGTAATAACTTCTTTATTGGATAAATTTAAATTGCACAAAATTGTAATTGTTGGTGGTGGCGCAGGAGGATTAGAGCTTGCAACGAAATTAGGTGATACTCTAGGAAAAAGGAAAAAAGCATCCATTACTCTAATTGATGCAAAAAAAACTCATATATGGAAACCTTTACTTCATGAAATAGCAGCAGGAAGTCTAAATCCAGATAAAGATGAGCTTGATTATCTTGCTCAGGGCCATTGGCATAATTTCACATTTCGACTTGGAAAAATGAATGGCCTTAATAGATTAAAAAAACAAATTACTCTTGAATCTTTTGTTGACGATGACGGTGTTGAAATAATTCCGGAAAGAACTTTTGAATATGATACTTTAATTATATCTGTTGGAAGTACAATAAATGATTTTGGGGTAAAAGGTGCAGAAGAGAATACCATAGCTCTTGATACTCAAGATCAAGCAGAACGTTTCCATAAAAAACTTCACAATTCTATTATAAAAGCACAAACACAATCTCTAGATAATACTAATATATTAGAAATTGTTATAGTTGGTGCTGGCGCAACAGGAGTAGAGCTTGCTGCTGAGCTTCATAAATCTGCTAGAGAAATGACAGTATATGGATTAGATAATATTAATCCTGATAAAGATATTAAAATTTCTTTGATTGAAGCAAGCGAGAGATTACTTCCAGCTCTGCCGGAAAGAATGAGCCGTTCAGTTGAGCTTGAGCTTAAAAAATTGCAAGTTAGTTTATATTTAAATGAAAAGGTGGTTGAGGTTAGTAAAAAAGGAGTTAGGACTGTATCTGGCAGAAATATTTCTTCTCAATTGGTGGTATGGGCAGCTGGTATTAAGGCCCCTAGTTTTCTAAAAAATATTGATGGATTGAAAACAAACCACATAAATCAATTAGAGGTTTTATCAACTCTGCAAACAACAGTTGATAAAAATATTTTTGCTTTTGGAGATTGTGCAGCATGCCCAGTTCACCCTGGTTCTTTAGAATTGGTTCCACCAAGAGCTCAATCAGCTCATCAACAAGCCTCTATTTTATTTAAAAGTATGAAGAAAGTTATCGTTGGTAAAGAGGATAAATTGCCAAATTATGTTTATAAAGACTATGGCTCTTTAGTAAATTTGGGACGTTATTCAACTGTAGGTAATTTGATGGGTTCATTAATGGGTGGAAGTATGTTTATTGAAGGCATTATTGCTAGATTAATGTATTTAATGCTGTATCAAATGCATTTAATGGCTTTACATGGAATAATGAATGTAATTTTTAGATTGTTAGCAAAACTAATAACAAGGAGAACAGAAACTAGAGTTAAATTGCATTAATCGTTAGCTTTTGCATAATAAATACTAGCTATTGTCATAGACAATAAAACAAAAAAACCAAATATGAACATAATCCCATTTATTGGAATGTTTCCTTTCACCATAAAAGTATAAGCACCGCTTAATAAAAGAATTCCTAAGTTTTCACTAAAATTTTGAACTGCTATTGAATGTCCAGCCCCAACAAGAAGATGGCCGCGATACTGAAGAAGTGCATTTAAGGGGACTATTAATAAACCACTCAGAACTCCAACAATAGTTAAGATAATAGCGGCTGTTTCCCAAGTCGTTACAAAAAATATTGAACAGACTACGAAACCCATAAAAATACCAATAGGAAGTATTTTTGTAGAATCTTTCATTTTGATAAAAAATGCTGCAATTATTGCACCTATTGCAACACCAAAAGCAACTGTTGCTGATAATGTTGTTGATTTATCTAAACCAAAACCTAATGCATATGCAGCCCAAGCAATAATTACAAGCCTCAGGGTCGCCCCAGCTCCCCAAAACAAAGTTGTAATCGTCAATGATAATTGTCCAAGAGGATCATTCCATAATTTTTTGAAGGAACTTAGAAAATCTTTTATTAGAGACCATGGGTCTTTTTTATCAATTTTATGATTCAAAGGTAGGGAAGGAATATATCGGTTAAAAATAGCTGCTATCAAATAAAGTAAGCTTATAATAACTATTGCTAGATCAACATTATATACAGCAAGAATTCCTCCAAACATCGCTCCTAAAATAATTGCTGCAACTGTTGAGCCTTCTACCCATCCATTTGCACTAACTAAAGAATTTGCTGGAAGCATCTCAGTGAGAATACCATATTTGGCTGGAGAATAAGCCGCAGCCCCTATACCTACAATTCCATAAGCATATAGTGGTTGTAGTCCAAAAAACATTGCGAGGCAACCAAATAATTTAATACCGTTAGCAATAAACATAACTTGACCTTTTGGTTTTGAGTCCGCATACGCACCAACAAATGGGGCAAGAACAATATAAGCAAAAACAAAAAATTGAAGGAGGAGGGGTTGGTGCCAAGTCGGAGCATCAAGTCTAGTAAGTAATGCTATAGCTGCAAAAAGGAGAGCATTGTCTGCTAAAGCAGAGAGAAATTGAGCTGAAAGAAAAGAGTAAAAACCTTTACTTCTAATTTGATTATAGGATTTCACTTGCATAATCTGCTAATTTTGAACGTTCACCTCGAAGAAGGGTAACATGGCCATTGTGATTCCAACCCTTAAACCTATCAACAACATAGGTTAACCCTGAACTACCTTCAGTTAAGTATGGAGTATCAATTTGCGCGATATTACCTACACAGACTATTTTTGTTCCAGGGCCAGCTCGAGTAATTAAAGTTTTCATTTGTTTCGGAGTTAAATTTTGCGCTTCATCAATAATTAAATATTTTTTAAGAAATGTTCGACCACGCATGAAATTTAATGATTTAACTTTTATTCTAGATCTAATTAAATCTTGAGTTGCTGCTCTTCCCCAATCACCAACACTTTCATCAGGTTTATTAAGTACATCTAAATTATCTTCTAATGCCCCCATCCAAGGAGTCATTTTTTCTTCTTCAGTACCTGGAAGAAATCCAATATCTTCCCCTACCGATACAGTTACTCGTGTAACTATAATTTCTGTATAAATTTTCTTGTCTAATGTTTGATCTAATCCGGCTGCTAATGCAAGTAATGTTTTTCCTGTGCCTGCTTGACCAAGAAGCGAAACAAAGTCTATATCTGGATTCATAAGTAAATTTAAAGCAAAATTTTGTTCTTTATTTCGTGAATTTATACCCCAAACATTAAATTTTGAATGTGAAAAGTCATGAACTACTTCTAATGTTGCAGTTTTATTTTCTATAGATTTAACAATTGCATGGAAGGGTTTTTCAAAATCAAAATGAACAAATTGATTAGTTAAGAAACTATTGCAAAGCGGGCCTGTAATACGATAGAACATTTTTCCTTCTTTTTGCCAAGATTCCATACCTTTACTATGTTTTTCCCAGAAATCTTCTGGAAGCTCAAATGATCCTTTATAGAGAATCTCACTATCTTCCATAACTTTATCATTAAAATAATCTTCGGTATTAATATCGAGTGCTCTTGCTTTTATACGAATATTAAAATCTTTAGAAACTAAAATTACCTGTCTATTTTTTTGTTTTTTCTTAAGTTCTGAAACTACACTTAAAATTTGATTATCTGCCTTACTTCCAGAAAGCATAGGTAAATCAAAATCAATAGGATGTGTTTGTAAAAATAAATTACCCGAAACATGAGAATTAATTTTGGATTTGAGGGGGCATCCAGCTGATAGTTTTCCAGTAAATGGCCCGATAATTTCTTCTAAAAATCTGTGAGTTTGCCTTGCATTTCTTGCAACTTCACTACTACCTTTTTTATTATTATCTAATTCCTCAATTGTAACCATGGGAAGATAAATGTCATGCTCTTCAAATCTAAAAAGACATGATGGGTCATGTAAAAGCACATTAGTATCTATAACAAAAAGTTTTGTCTGGTTTATTTTTTTTACCATTTTATTTAGTTTAAAACTTCGAGAATCTCATTGATATGACCATTAACTTTAACACCTCGCCACTCGTGTATTAGACTTCCTTCTGGATCTAGTAAAAAAGTACTTCTTTCAATCCCTCTAACTTTTTTGCCATACATATTCTTCATTTTTATAACATTAAATAAATTACAAGCGGTTTCATCCACGTCACTTAATAGTTCAAAAGGAAAATCATATTTAGCCTTAAAGTTCTCATGAGATTTAATACTATCTCTGGACACTCCAAAAATTTCCACATTTAATTTTTTGAATTTATTAAAATTTTCTTTAAAATCAATACCTTCGTTTGTACAACCAGGAGTTGAATCTTTCGGATAAAAATAAATAACAACATATTTACCAATATAATCAGATAAATTGAAAAATAAATTATTAGTTCCTTCTAGTTCAAAATTTGGTACTTTTTCATTTAGTATAATATTTTTCATTGCTAATAGACCTTTTCTTAGGGTTGAAGTTTAAAAGAAATTGGAACATTTATTTTTAAAATTTTAGATTTGAGCTCCATTGGTGGCGCTGGTAAAGGAGTTGCTCTTTTTATCATAGCTATAACTTCCTTATCTAAGATTTTAAATCCACTTGTTTTTTCGATTTTTGAAGTTAATAAATTACCTTGTCCATCAATTTCTAGAATAGCAATAATTTCTCCTTGCCAACCTCTCATTTGCGCTATTCGAGGATATTTTTTTTGTTTAGAAATAGCTTTTGTTACGGTAGTACTATAACTTTCTATTTGCTTTTTAATAACAAAATCATTGGGCTGAGTTTCTTTTTTCGGTTGAGAAATAAATTCTTTTTTTGCTGGTCGGGTTACCTCTTTTATTGGTTCAGGAATAATTTCTTTTATTGGTTCAGGAATA
>CERV01021831.1_pt1 | contig 19887 bp, 14 predicted proteins | sample 530871 | NCBI WGS metagenome assembly CERV01 (sample SAMEA2621045, study PRJEB7988) | marine metagenome | biome: marine biome (ENVO:00000447); feature: deep chlorophyll maximum layer (ENVO:xxxxxxxx); material: "saline water (ENVO:00002010), including plankton (ENVO:xxxxxxxx)" | depth 50 m
ACTTAACCGATACAAGCCAGTCTTTGATAATTTACGCAAATTGAAAAATCATCAATTAAGTGACGAGTTAGAAGAATTTCTTCATGATCAATCTGTAGTTGGCTCAACAGCTTGGAATCGATTATTTGACGAAACTATAGCGGCATTGAAATTTACTGTTAATGGAGAAGAATTAAATATCGAAAGCACTCTAAACCTTTTGTCAGATAATAATCGTGAGAATAGAAAGGCCGGTGCGGAAGAAGTTGCGAAGGTTCTTGGTAAAAATATAAGTATCTTTGCAAGAATTACCAACACCCTCTCAAAAGAAAAAGAAATTGAAGACCGTTGGAGAAAAATGCCAAGTCCACAAACTGGTCGCCACCTTTCCAATGATGTTGAGCCAGAAGTGGTAGACGCTCTTAGGAACGCAGTAGTAAACTCGTACGCCAATACTTCCCATAGGTATTATCAATTGAAAGCAAAATGGATGGGTTTGGATAAGATGGAAATATGGGACAGAAATGCCCCACTACCAAATCATGATGAAAAGTTTATTCCCTGGGATGAAGCGAAAGAAACGGTTCTGAGTGCATATCACGACTTCTCTCCAGAAATGGCGGAAACCGCAAAACCATTTTTTGAGAAGGGATGGATTGATGCCGAAGTTAAACCTGGCAAGGCACCAGGTGCCTTCGCCCATCCAACAGTTACGAATGTTCATCCCTATATTTTGATTAACTATTTAGGTAAACCTCGTGATGTAATGACGCTCGCACATGAGTTAGGGCACGGTGTGCATCAAATCTTGGCAGCAAAACAGGGCGAGCTATTGAGTTCGACCCCACTGACATTAGCGGAAACTGCTTCAGTATTTGGGGAGATGTTAACTTTTAACAAATTGTTAAGTCAGGTCAATAATAATACGGATCGAAAAATCTTGTTAGCACGAAAAGTTGAAGACATGATAAACACTGTAATTCGGCAAATTGCTTTTTATGATTATGAATGTAAGCTCCATGATGCCCGACGCACAGGGGAATTGACATCAGACCAAATAAATAAAATTTGGATGAGTGTTCAAGAAGAAAGTTTAGGTCCTTGTTTTAATTTCATGCCAGGTTATGAAACTTTTTGGTCTTATGTTCCCCACTTTATTCATTCTCCATTTTACGTATACGCTTATGCTTTTGGTGACGGCTTGGTAAATGCTTTATATTCAACTTACGAAGAAGGCACGCCCGACTTTCAAAGAAAATATATTAAAATGTTAGAGGCTGGAGGCACTAAACATCATTCTGATCTACTTAAACCCTTTGGTCTTGACGCAAGTGATCCAGAATTCTGGAACAAAGGTTTAAACGTTATAACTGGAATGATAGATGAATTAGAAAAGATTGATTAGGTAAGATAATATAATGACTTAAGATTATATAATAATTCTAAACGTTTTCAACCAACATGCCCTTATCCATAGCTAATTCACGCATTTTAGTTTGTAATTTTTCAAAAGCCCTAAATTCTATTTGTCTAATTCTTTCACGACTAACATTATAAGAAACTGATAGTTCCTCGAGAGTTAATGGAGGTTCTTCTAATTTTCGCTTGAGGATAATATCCTGCTCACGCTCATTTAGAATTTTTAATGCTTCGCCTAACAACTCTCTTCGACTATTTAATTCGTTTTGCTCTTCATAATTAGTAGCTTGATCAGCATTTTCGTCCTCCAACCAATCCTGCCATTCAGCAGCGCCATCTCCATCAGTTACAACCTGCGCATTTAAGGACGCATCAGACCCTGACAAGCGACGATTCATAGAAATCACCTCATCTTCCGTCACATTTAGATCTTTTGCGATTTTTTCAACATTACCTTTGCGCAAGTCCCCTTCCTCAAGGGCCCCAATTCGATTTTTCGCCTTGCGCAAATTAAAAAATAATTTCTTCTGAGCACTTGTTGTACCCATTTTAACTAATGACCATGAACGCAATACATACTCTTGAATACTGGCTCTTATCCACCACATAGCATAAGTTGATAGCCTAAATCCTTTATCCGGATCAAATTTTTTAACGGCTTGCATCAATCCAACATTTGCTTCTGACACTATTTCAGATGTTGGCAAACCATAGCCCCGATAACCCATCGCGATCTTTGCCGCCAATCTAAGGTGAGAAGTTACTAATTTATGAGCAGCTTGACTATCACTATGATCAACCCACCTTTTTGCTAGAACAAACTCCTCTTCAGGTTCTAACATTGGAAATTTCTTAATCTCCTGAAGATAACGTCCCAAGCCATGCTCCGGCGATGGTGCTGGTAAATTACTATAGCTCATAAAATATTCCAAATTAATTTAAGACATTGGGTATTTAATCATTAAAAAGCAAAAATCCAAGAGAATTAATCAATTTTTTTCAAAATTTTCTCTAATTGTTGAAGATCTTCTGGAAGATCGCTTGTAAATGAAACTAGCTGTTTAGTAACGGGATGTTCAAAAGATAATGTTCTAGCGTGTAAAGCTTGCCTCTTAAAATTACCCAAAAATGTTTCTTCTACTTCATTTAAGTTTTTTGTTTTTAATTTTCGTCGGTTCCCATAAACAGGGTCACCAATCAGACCATGTCCAATATGTGCCAAGTGGGCTCTAATTTGATGTGTTCTTCCAGTTTCCAACCAACAATCTAATTTTGAAGCAATCTTTCCATAAAACACTTCAGTTTTTGCTCGGGTGACCGCCGACCTACCAATATTTGAATAAATTGCCATTTTTTTTCGATTAAATCGATGCCTGGCTATATTTCCTGAGATTCTGAGAAGATTAGAGCTTTCAAATGAAGCTTCATGCAAACTTTTAAGCCTTGGGTTTAAAATACTTATTATGCCATAACAGAATGCAGTATAATGGCGCGAAACGGTATGAGCTTCAAATTGAGCTGCTAACCCCGCGTGAGCGACATCTGATTTTGCTATTACGAGTAAACCACTAGTATCTTTATCAATTCTATGAACAATTCCAGGACGTTTTTTACCACCAATTGCAGATAATTCAGAGCCAAAATGGTACATTAAGGCATTAACCAATGTACCATTTGGAGAGCCTGGGGCTGGATGAACAACCATACCAACCGATTTATTTATCACAATAAGATGATTATCTTCATAAACAATCTGAATTGGGATATTTTCTGGTTCCATGTTAATAGTTTCAATACTACTCAAGGTTATATCCCAGTTACTCAGAGGTACAGTTTTCGTCTTCGATGTGGCAACCAGACCATTATCAGATGAAACCACACAGCCAATTTCTATAAGTCTCTTTATTCGAGAACGAGATAGTGAATATTTTTCTGGAACTGCATCGCAAAGAGCCTTATCTATTCTCTTTGAGGGGTCCTGTGACAGACTGACTTCTAGCACCTGGGAAGGCTTAAAACTCATGACAAAAACTCCTCCAGAATTTATCGAACCCAAAAATTTAAAGTTTCTTCGACTACTAGTAATTGTACTTACAATCACAATGATTTGCGGCATTATAACTCTAGTACTTGTGATTGTCATTAAAATGCCAAACTACAATAATACTGAGTCAATTCAATTGCCAGCAGAGATAATATTACCCGATAATATGAAAGTAGAAACATTTTCAATTGGATCTAATCATTATCTTATTGTCACCAAGAATGATGAAGTCCTAATTTACGATCGCAGAACCAATATTTTAGAACAACGTATAAAGATCAAATAAAGCACTTGCCCTCTTTAAAATCTAAATGGATAATATTAAAATGTCATTACCTGCCGGATTTCTTGATGAATTAAGAGCTCGCGCCTCAATAGCTCAGGTAGCAGGGCGTAAGGTTTCTTGGGATCAAAAAAAAACGAACATTAACAAAGGTGATTATTGGGCTCCCTGCCCCTTTCATCAAGAAAAAACAGCTTCGTTCCATGTAGATGATAAGAAAGGTTTTTATTACTGTTTCGGATGCCAAGCAAAGGGCGATGCCCTAGGATTTATAAAAGAGACAGAGAATGTCAGCTTTATGGAAGCTGTGGAAATTTTGGCGCAAGAATGCGGTATGCAAATACCCGCTCAAGATTTGAAATCTAAAGAATTCTCAAAAAAGCAAGAATCGCTTTTCGATATTATAGAGGAAGCCAGTAAGTTTTATAAAACGCAACTTCATAATAATAATGGAAATTCTGCACAAGATTATTTAAATAAAAGAAACTTAACAAAAGATTTACAAAATCATTTTGAAATTGGTTTTGCCCCAAATATTTCCAATCATCTTGAAAAATACCTTCTCGCAAAAAATGTACCACTTCAAAAAATGATAGATGCCGGTTTGGTTGCAAAATCGGACGATGGATCGCAATCTTACGATCGTTTTAGAAATCGCATCATGTTTCCTATAAAAGATTTTAGAGGAAGAACGATTGCCTTTGGAGGACGAGCATTAGATCCTAAAACACCAGCCAAATATATCAATTCACCGGAAACTATCCTCTTTGACAAAGGAAAAACACTTTATAATTACAGATTGGCAAGAAATAACCTAAACAAACAAAATAAATTGATTGTGGCTGAAGGCTATATGGATGTTATTGCGCTCAATGGAGGAGGTTTTGATACGGCAGTCGCTCCCTTAGGAACAGCTATCACCGAATATCAATTAAGACTTTTATGGAGATTAACTGATGAGCCTATTGTCGCTCTGGATGGTGATAAAGCCGGGATCAACGCTGCGATGCGTGCAATAGATCTAGCCTTACCAATACTATCAATTGGAAAATCACTACGGTTTGCGATGTTGCCTCAGGGCCAAGATCCAGACGATATAATACAATCACAAGGTGCAGAAAAAATGAAAGAAATAATAAACAATGCGGTACCTATGATTGACTTACTTTGGCAAAGAGAACTGGAAGTTCAGACACTTGATAGTCCAGACCGAAAAGCAGCATTTGACGCATCTCTTAAACGCATAACAAAAAGAATATTGGAACCATCTATTCGCGACCATTACTTTGCTGCATTTAAATCCAAACGAGCACAATTATTAAAAACAAGTGATCTCAGAACAACACGTAATAGAAAAGGCACTTCAATTAACGCATTTGCCACATTAGGCACAAAGACATCAGCACTGGCTTCAGATTCATCAAATACAAGATCAATCAGGGAAACTGTTATATTAGCAATACTATTATCTTACCCTGAATTAATCGAAGAATTTTCCTACCATATTGAAAAAATGGACTGGCAAAATGCTAGTTATAAAGAACTAATAAAAACCCTAATTTCTTTATCTGATGAACAGCCTTCTAACATAATCGATAAATTAAATGAGAGCTATCAAAAGCAAATATTGATTATATTAAACAATCCACACGCTAAAATATCTCCAGCTCTAAGAAAGACTGGACAAAAAGAAATTGCGATTAAAACGTTAAAAGAAGAATTTATGAAACTCGAAACTTATGCAGGTATGCAAAAAGAAATACGTGATGCGATTGATGATCTAAACTCTGCATCTGGCGAAAGCTTAACATGGCGACTTAATCAAGCGACAAAAGCGAGAACTAATGCAGAAAAAAGTACCTTAGATGACATTGAAACGGCTGGTGAGGACAAGACAGCTATGACAGACTTTTTGCAAAATCTGATTGATAATGAAGTTTGGGTTAAAAAAAACAAATAATAATCATTGCGAATCCTTGATTCGCGCGGTTGATTCGGATCTAAAGCATCTGATTCGTTCAAAAGAGAATTTCAGGAGTTACAATGGCTGCCAAAGACACTGACTTAGCAAAAAATGATGATCAAAGTGATGGCAACGGCTTGGATATAAGCCAAGCAGCAATCAAAAAAATGATTTCTGAGGCTCGGGCCAGAGGATATATAACTTATGATGAATTGAACAAAGCTCTACCGCCCGAACAGGTAAGCTCTGAACAAATTGAAGACGTGATGTCAATGCTCTCAGAAATGGGGATAAATATCATTGAAGATGAAGATTCTGATGAACCTGAAAATGCTGTGGTAGTAGTCGAAGAAGGTGCTCGTGAAGTAGCACTAGCGGGAGCGTCCACCGAAAAACTTGATCGAACAGATGACCCAGTAAGAATGTATCTTAGAGAAATGGGTTCTGTGGAATTACTTAGTCGTGAGGGCGAAATTGCGATAGCCAAAAGAATTGAGGCCGGCAGGAATACAATGATATTGGGGCTTTGTGAAAGCCCTCTAACCTTTCAAGCGATTACGATATGGCGCGACGAGTTGCTAGAAGAAGAAATTCTTTTAAGAGATGTTATCGATCTGGAAACTACTTTTGGCAATACGTTGGATGAAGATGATGAAAATAGTATAATTCCCAATGTTTCCGCTACTCCATCTCCATCAAAGACAGAAGAAAAGCAAGCCGAATATGACGCTGATGGGAACCTTATTCATTCTGATGATGAAGATGATGAAGATGAAGATCAAGCGAACGTATCACTTGCAGCAATGGAAGATGCTCTCAAACCAGAAGTTTTAGATACTTTGGCTCAAATCGCGAAGAACTATCAAGCTCTAGCTGAAATGCAAGAAACTAGAATGTCCGCAACTCTCAATGAAAAAAATAAATTTTCGGAAAAAGCCGAAGATAAATATCAATCACTTCGTCTAAAAATAGTTGATCTCGTTAATTCACTACATCTTCACACAAATCGAATTGAAGCTCTGATTGATCAGCTCTATGGCATCAACCGAAGAATAATGTCGATTGACAGCCAAATGGTAAAATTGGCTGATCAAGCGAGAATTAATAGAAGAGAGTTTATAGAAGCTTATCGAGATCGGGAACTTGATCCAACTTGGTTAAAAGATATAGCAAGCAAGACAGGAAAAGGATGGTCTGCATTAATCGAAAGATCAAAACCAAAAATAGAGGATCTACGCGGAGAAATGGCTCAAGTAGGCCAATATATCGGTTTGGATATTTCTGAATTTAGAAGAATTGTCAATCAAGTACAAAAAGGTGAAAAAGAAGCTCGACAAGCAAAAAAAGAAATGGTCGAGGCAAACCTAAGATTGGTTATTTCAATCGCTAAGAAATATACAAACCGGGGTTTGCAGTTTCTTGATCTGATCCAAGAGGGTAACATTGGCTTAATGAAAGCAGTCGACAAATTTGAATATAGAAGAGGTTATAAGTTTAGCACCTATGCTACATGGTGGATAAGGCAAGCGATAACAAGATCAATAGCGGATCAAGCGCGCACAATTCGTATACCAGTCCATATGATAGAAACTATAAACAAGTTAGTACGCACTGGCCGACAGATGTTACACGAAATTGGCAGAGAGCCAACTCCTGAGGAGTTGGCAGAAAAGTTACAAATGCCTTTGGAAAAAGTTCGCAAAGTCATGAAGATTGCAAAAGAACCAATCAGCCTAGAAACACCAATTGGCGATGAAGAAGATAGTCAACTTGGTGACTTTATAGAAGATAAAAATGCTATTTTGCCACTAGACTCAGCAATTCAAGATAATTTGAAAGATACAACTACAAGAGTCCTATCATCTTTAACTCCGAGAGAAGAGCGAGTGTTGAGAATGAGATTTGGAATTGGTATGAATACCGATCATACCTTAGAAGAGGTTGGACAACAATTTAGCGTGACGCGAGAGAGAATTCGGCAAATTGAAGCCAAAGCATTAAGAAAACTAAAACACCCAAGCAGATCAAGAAAAATGAAAAGTTTCCTTGAGCAATAAAATTAACAGTAAGGGCTTTCAATTAACTTACTAAAATTTCTAATCTTATAAGACATTAATTTGGTATCACCAATATTACGGTCCAGGTAAACGTCAGGATCTTTGCCACTGTCAACAAGTTCAGTTTTATCATCGCCACCATAAAACTTCTCAATTAAAATACCTGGAGTTGAGCAGAGGTCCGAAGGAAACTCCGATCTAAAGTGATATCTCATAGGTTCATTAATCGCCCATATTTTCTTTGAAGAACCAGAAAGCCATGTGAGCCGGCCAATCATTGAATATTCAGACACTGCAACCCAATTTGCCGAGTCGATATGGGACAAGAGTTTATTTTCAACTGATTGCCAACCCTTCATCTGATTAAATGGATTGTCTCCAGAAAATATCACATATTGTGGGCTCAAGCCTAGAAACAATATAGAAATACTAAAAAATAGGCCCGTAAAAATAGTTAATTTTCGCCATAATGCATGGGCATGTTGCAAACCTATGGCTGCCATTATTGCAAGCCATGGAAAAAATATAATTATCCAATTTCCCTGAATACGCTCTGTAAAAGAATGATTTAAAAAATAAATTAGGCTCGGCAAATAAATCCAAAGTAAAAGCTTTCTATATTTATGAGGCTTAAAAAGCCCTGCTATGGCGAAGAAACACAATAATGGTGTCGAAAAAATTATTATAGAAATCAAAAATTCATAAAAAAATGAAAACCCAGTCGTTTCGTTCAACAAGCGACTAAATTGTTTTTCAAGACCTAGCCAACTATTCTTATAGTTCCATAAAAGATGAGGCGAAAGAAGGACCCCCCCTAAAAAAGCACCTAGCCAAATAAAGGGAGACCTTAAAGTCTCTCTCCCTTCTCTGGTAGAAACGCACCAAACAAACAAACCTAATATGAAAAATAACGCATTATATTTAGACATCACAGATAATGCCAAAAACACCCCCACCAATAACAAAAACCACGAATTATTTCGATATAATCCTTCCAAAATAGCCCATAAAGCTGATGTCCAAAATAATAACAAAGGTGCGTCAGGTGTTGAGATAAAACCCAAGCCCATTATGGGCATCGTGATATTGAATAACAGAACTGATAAAACAACATTCTTATTCCCGCTAACTAAAAACGCAATTCTTCCAACTAACAAACTAACGAAGAAAAAGCTAAGTACTGGAAAAAATCTAACGCCCAGAGTGGTGGAGCCAAAAATAAATTTCCCCAAATAAATCCACCAGGCTACCATAGGTGGATGGTCATAATAACCCAAGGAAATAGAAGTAGACCAAAAATTATAATACGCTTCATCATCAATAAGCTCAAAAAACCCAGCCAATATTAAATGTAAAACCAGAAAACTGGTTGCAATTATGAATACTTTATTTACCAAATAAACAGCCCTTTAGAAAAACCTAGTCAGTGTTCCAGATAAAAGTGTAATATAACTGTGATTAACAAAAAATAAAACTCTACACAAAATCATATTGGTTGCATATACTGTGCCTAAATATTTTAAAAGCTATCAAGGAAGTTTGAAATGAGATGTCCGTTCTGTGGAAATGTTGATACTCAAGTGAAAGACAGCCGACCTGCTGAAGATCACGTCGCAATAAGGAGGCGGCGGTTTTGCTCAGCATGTGGAGGCCGCTTTACAACTTACGAACGTGTGCAATTAAGAGATCTAGTCGTCATCAAGAGAAGTGGAAAACGAGAAGATTTTGACAGAGACAAATTAGAAAGGTCTATCAGGATCGCCCTTCAGAAACGGCCAATTGAAATTGATCGAATAGATCAAATGATTAGTGGAATAGTCAGACGACTGGAAAGCATGGGTGAAACAGATATCTCTTATGAAAAAATTGGAGAGATTGTTATGGAATCTTTAGCACGTATAGATACTGTCGCTTATGTCAGGTTTGCAAGCGTATATAAGAATTTCCAAGCGGCTGATGATTTTGAAGATTTTGTTCATGAATTGCGGCCACCTACAACTGACGAATAATGTCAATTCAAAATACGATAGATGAAAAATGGATGAGAGTGGCACTATCCTTATCAAGAAGGAACAAAGGAGCAACTTGGCCAAATCCACATGTGGGATGCCTAATCGTAAAAGATGAGCAAGTTATTGGTCGTGGCTGGACAGCAAAATCAGGCAGACCTCACGCAGAAACTCAAGCACTACTTCAAGCCGGGGAAAATGCAAATGGAAGCACTGCTTATGTAACTCTAGAGCCCTGTGCACATATTGGTCATACAAAACCATGCTCAGAAGCTCTGATAAATGCTAAAGTAAAAAGAGTCGTCATATCCACACGAGACTTAGATCCCAGGGTAAGTGGAACGGGTATAACCATGTTAGAAAATGCAGGAATCCAAGTTACAGAAGGTGTTATGGAAGCAGATTCGTGTTATGAACATTCAGGGTTCTTCAATAGAATTGTTACCGGCAGGCCACAAATTACATTAAAATTAGCTTCCTCACTAGATGGTCATATAGCTAACGAAAATAATGAAAGTAAGTGGATCACGAGTATAAAATCCAGAAAACTTACTCATCTCTATCGCATGTACAGTGACGCTGTAATGATTGGTGCAGGTACAGCTGAATTAGATGATCCAGCTTTGGATGTAAGACATATAAAGACAAATCAACAACCAGCTCGAATTATAATTGACTCTAATTTACGAACATCTTTCAAGAGCAAAATATTTAAATCTATGAGTCATTTCAAAACGTTCGTATGTTGTTTGCAGAATGTTAAACCAAATTTGGTCAAAAAATGGGAAAGTAACGGGGCCAAGATAATTAAATGCAAAAATACCTCTGATGGAAAAGTCAACCTAAAAGATGCCCTTAGCAAATTAGGTTCGTTGGGGTTTAATAATATTTTTTGCGAAGGAGGTAGCACATTAGCAACAAATCTTATCTATAATGATTTAGTTGAGGAATTGATTTTGATAAAATCTGGCCTTTTGATTGGTGAAAATGGAAAATCACTGGTAGGTAAATTCCCCGAAACGCCTTTCTTAGAACTTCCTAAGTTAAATTTAATAGAAACTTACCAATACGGTGGAGATAGCGTCTCAATATGGAGTAAAACGAAGTAAGAAAACTAGGAGAGGATGCAAGACCTTTCTTGCTCTTTGAGAATTTGCGATGTAATCAACCTATTATCTTTTTCATAAGCATGAGGAACATATGTTCACTGGAATTATTTCAGACATTGGCGAAATTTCACAAGTAACCAACAATGGCGACATAAAAGTACGTATAAATTGCAATTATTTATCAACTACTATCGATCTTGGAGCATCAATAGCTTGCGATGGTGTTTGTCTTACAGTGGTAGATCGAGGATTAGATGAAAAAAATTGGTTTGAGGTCGAAGTCTCAGCGGAAACTGTTTCGAAAACTAATATTTCTTCACCACAAAACAAATGGGAAACTGGTCGAAAATTAAATTTAGAGCGCGCACTGAAAGTTGGTGATGAACTGGGAGGACACATTGTTTCAGGACATGTAGATGGAATTGCAACCATAAAAAATATCACAACTGAAGGTGACAGCACACGCATATCCTTCACCACATCTTCAGAAATAGCTAAGTTTATTGCCCCAAAAGGTTCAGTTTCATTAAATGGCACTTCTTTAACAGTCAATGAAGTTGATAGAAATACTTTTGGAGTAAACCTAATTTCCCATACAAAAACGGTAACTACTTGGGGAGATTCAAAACTAAATGACTTAGTAAACCTCGAAATTGATACGTTAGCCAGATATGTTGCTAGATTGGCTGAAGCACAAAAAGAAAATAAAGTATAAATTCTTTAGTCAAAAGGAAAGTTAAGCCGCCCTTCACTCAGAGGCGTTCTAACGCAATACAAAAATGAAAAACACGACTTTACAAATGAAATCCGCAGCTCGTTTTTACGTTGTGCAAGCTTTATTTCAAATGGAAGCAATAAATCAGGATTTAAACGAAATAAAAGAAGAATTTGAAAATTTTCGAATTGGAGCAGAGCTAGATGGTATCAAATACAACGATGCAGATAAGAAATATTTTAGAAAAATACTAGATGTGGCCGTTAAAAATCAATCTCAAATTGATAAGTTGACTGATCAAGCTTTGGTCAAAAAATGGCCAATTAGTAAAATTGATCCTACTATTAGAGCGTTGTTTCGCGGTGGGGTTGCAGAGTTACTATTAGAAAAGACTCCAAAAAATGTGGTAATCAACGAATTTGTTGATATAGCAAAGGCCTTTTTTCCAGAAGGCAAAGAAACAAAGTTTGTTAATGCTATCTTAGACCATATATCAAAAGAGGTAGATTAAATTTTTTAAAATACAGTCCAAAAACTATTTTTGGTATTGAAAAGTTACCTTATAAAAGATGAATTTTATTAAAACCACTGGCTCTTTCTAAATCAGTTCGTTAATTGAGTCTTACTATATTTAATAGAGGGCTTATGGCACGTATCTTAATAACATCTGCTATTCCATACATTAATGGAGTTAAACATCTGGGAAATTTAATAGGTAGCCAGTTACCGGCTGACCTATATGCACGTTATAATAGATTACGTGGAAACGAAGTGATGTTTATATGTGCTACAGATGAGCACGGTACACCTGCTGAGTTAGCAGCAGCCAAAGCCAAACAGCCAATAGAACAATTTTGTGCTGAGATGCATAAAGTGCAAATAAAATTAAGCGAAGGGTTCAATCTATCTTTCGATCATTTTGGAAGGTCATCCTCTGATGAAAATAAGAAACTAACTCAGTATTTTGCAGGCAAATTGAATGAAAATGGCTTTATAAAAGAAGTAAATGAAGAACAAATTTATTCAAATGCCGATAAACGTTTTTTACCTGACCGTTACGTAGAAGGTATATGTCCTGAGTGTAATTATGAAAATGCTCGAGGGGATCAGTGCGAAAACTGTACTAAACAATTAAACCCTATTGAACTTATTCAACCTCGATCAGCAATTTCAGGTTCAGAAGATCTAGAAATCCGAAAAACTAAGCATCTTTATCTGTTACAATCTAAATTAAAAGATGAACTTGATAGATGGATAAAAAGTAAAACTGACTGGCCGATCTTAACCACTTCCATAGCACAAAAATGGCTGCACGACGGTGACGGCCTCCAAGACCGAGGAATTACACGAGACTTAAATTGGGGAGTGCCCGTAAAAGATGGTGACAAGGAGTGGCCAGGCATGGAAGACAAAGTATTTTACGTTTGGTTTGACGCCCCAATTGAATACATTGCTGCTACCGTTGAGTACACAAATAAGTTGAAACTTGGTGACAGTGCTTGGGAAAGATGGTGGCGCACAGATAAGGGTGCTGATGACGTTCATTATGTGCAATTCATGGGCAAAGATAATGTACCATTCCATACTTTATCCTTTCCTAGCACACTGATTGGGTCTGGCGATCCTTGGAAATTAGTCGATTATATAAAATCATTTAACTATTTGAATTATCATGGCGGTCAGTTCTCAACAAGCCAAGGCAGAGGGGTCTTTATGAATCAAGCGCTAGAAATTCTACCAAGTGATTACTGGAGATGGTGGCTACTTAGTCATGTCCCAGAAAATTCAGATAGCGAATTTACTTGGGAAAATTTTCAATCAAGCATCAATAAGGATCTGGCAGACGTTTTGGGTAATTTTGTTAGTAGGGTGACTAAATTTTGTAGATCAAAATTTGGTGAGTCAATTCCCAAGGGTAAGCTAGATCATGCTGTACAACAGAATTTAGTCAATGACCTTCAAAAGCAAGTGGATAATTATCAAGCTCACATGGAGGCATTGGAAATCAGGAAAGCGGCATATGAGTTGCGTAAAATATGGGTGGCTGGAAACGAATTTCTTCAAAAAACAGAACCCTGGGCTCAATTTAAAACTGACCCCAAAGCTTCTGCGGGAATATTACAAGTTGCGATAAACCTGATAAGGATTTATGCTATTTTATCCGAACCCTTTATCCCCGAAACATCGAGAAAACTTATGGAAAGTTTAAATTGTGATGATTGGGAATGGCCTCGTAATGTAGATTTAGGACTAAGAAAATTACCATCCAAGCATAGCTTCAGTGTGCCCGATGTTCTTTTTAAGAAAATCTCAGATGATGAGCGTGATGCCATGCAAGAAAAATTTTCAGGCACTCGGAACTAAAAAACAAAATTTTAATAAAATATTACTATTAAAAGGATTGCGTAACCCAAACAAATCGCTATGAAATATGAATCAGATGCCAGAAAATCGCGGGCGTGATGGAATGGTAGACATAACAGACTTAAAATCTGTGGGCCTTGTGCCGTGGGGGTTCAAGTCCCCCCGCCCGCACCAAAATTCAGGTTTCTAATATTACCTGTGAGGTCGAATTTTTCCAATAATTTGTAGAAATGCAAACAACAATCTTAAGACTGACCTAGTTAACTTAAGCCCACTCACCTTTTCGAAAAACAGCGGTCTGGCTTCCGTCTGATTGAACCCCATCGATATCAATATCTTTTGAACCGATCATCCAGTCAATATGAATCATACTGGAATTTCCACCCCTCCTTGATATTTCAGTTTTAGAAAGATTTTCTTCACCTTTGAAACATTTTGAATAACACTGGCCAAGCGCGATGTGGCAAGCTGCATTCTCATCAAACAAAGTATTGTAAAACAACAACCCTGACTGAGAAATAGGAGAGCTATCTGGCACAAGAGCAACTTCACCAAGGCGGCGCGCACCATCATCAGAATCCAGTATTTTGAGCAACACTTCTTCACCCTTTTCAGATTTGGCATTTACTATCCTACCATCTTCAAATTTCACATAAATTTTATCAATCAGAGACCCTTGATGTGAAAGTGGCTTTGTAGAGCTCACCCATCCATCTACTTTGAATGCATGAGGCGTAGTAAAGACCTCTTCAGATGGAATATTTGGATTACAAGTTATGCCATTTTGTGCGACTGAAGCTCCACCCATCCACTCATGTTCATCTGCAAGTCCAACCATCAAGTCGGTTCCTGGACCCACAAAATGTAAGGCTGAGAAGTTTTTTGCATTTAGCCATTCGCACTTTTTTCTTAAAACCTGGTTGTGCCTCTGCCAATCTTCAACCGGGTCATTTGCTGAGACACGAGAAGCATCAAAAATTGCATTCGCTAAACGTGATTGGGCCTCGCTTGAAGGCAAATCAGGAAACACTCGCTTCGCCCAGTCCAAACCAGGCCATGCTATGATGTTCCAATTAATGTTAAATTGCGTGATTCTTTCACGCGCTGGTTTATAAGCGATCGAATTAGCTTTATTTGCTCGGCCAATCTTTTCCGGGTCTTGGTTTGCAAGTAGCATTGGATCATCTCCAGCAATTGCCATTCTTGCTGTATTGTTATCAAATGCTTTACCTATCCCATCATAGAGCCAATTAGTCGCCTTATCGAAGGAGTCATTATTTCCATATTTATATCGAGCCAATGTCAACTCACCATCAGAAAATAGAGGAGTTACTAAGCCTGCCCCAGCTTTATACGCATGCACTGCCACTCGACGGACCAATGGCAAAGCCTCAATTGGTGCCGTTAAAAGCAAATCTTGCCCCGGTTGCAATCCTAGACCAGTGTTTACAGCTAATTTAGCCAATTTATCAATTTTATCTTCGTCAATTATTTGTTGCGTCAAGTCTTAATCTCCATAGCTTATTTAAAACATTTAAATACATGCGTTTATTCCAAAAGTTAATTCTTAATCCCTTATTATTCTTGGCTCATCAATACCTAAAAATCGATTGCTCTATATGAATAACTCAATTTATACTTTTATAAATAATAAATTTATGTGAATCTGATAATCAATGGAACATTTTGATGCTATAATCATAGGAGCCGGCTTTGCGGGTCTATATCAACTACACATCTTAAGAGATCGGTTGGGTTTAAAAGTCAAAGTACTTGAAAAAGCCGATGGAGTCGGTGGTACTTGGTACTGGAATCGCTATCCTGGAGCTCGCTGCGATACTGAAAGTAAAGCATACTCGTATTATTTTTCTAAAGATCTTTATGAGGCATGGGATTGGTCTGAGAGATATCCTACTCAACCTGAGATTGAGAGATACCTCAATTTTGTATGTGATAAATTAAACTTACGCAAAGATATACAATTTAAGTCTGAAGTCTCTGATTTAATTTACAGTGAAAAAAATAATATTTGGTCTATTCAACTTAAAAACGGCAATAAAGTTTCAGCAAAATACGTTATTGCAGCAGTAGGTTGTCTGTCTTTTACTAACAAACCAGAAATTCCGAATGAAAAAATATTTAATGGCGAAATATATCATACAGGAAATTGGCCCCAAAAAAATCCAACGTTCCAAAATAAAAGAGTTGGAATTATTGGCACTGGTTCCACTGGAATTCAAGTAATACCCGAAGTGGCCAAAATTGCAAAAAAACTAACTGTTTTTCAACGAACTCCCAATTATAGTGTCCCTGCAAAAAATCATAAACTTACGAAAAGTGATCAACTTAACGCCAATAAAGAATTTGAAAAACTTGAGCAACTTATGCTTCACCACCGTGGCGGCCACCCTTGGACACATTCGAATATCTCTGCCAAGGATACGAACGAAATTAAACGCAATGAATTGTATGAGCGGGCTTGGGAAAATGGAGGTTTGAGTTTTAGAGATACATTTTCAGATTTAAGCATTAATAATGAATCCAATGAAACAGCTTCTAATTTTATTAAAGAGAAAATCAAGAATATCGTTAATGATAGCAAAACAGCAAATTTACTTACGAACTTCGACCATCCATTTGGCTCTAAGAGACCCCCAATAGACACAAACTATTATGAAACTTTTAACCGCAAGAATGTAAATTTAATAGATATTCGTGAGAATCCAATAATATCTTTTACAAAAAATGGCATTCAAACGAGCAACGACGAATATGAACTTGATGCATTAATTCTTGCTACTGGGTTTGATGCTCTTACAGGCACATTATTAAATATGAAAATTAAGGGAAGAAATAATATTACTTTAAATGAGTATTGGAAAGCTGGCCCATTAACTAATTTAGGACTTTCAATACCAAATTTTCCAAATCTCTTTCTGATTACAGGACCTGGAAGTCCCGCAGTTCTAACAAATATGCCTCGGGCAATCGAACAGCATGCTGAATGGATCAGTGATTGTATAAAGTTTATGATCATTAATGAAAATGATACTATTGAAGCAACTCAACTGTCAGCCGAAACATGGATAGAAAGCGTATACGAGGCAGTGAAAGGTAATTTCTTCTTATCAGCCAAGCACTCTTGGTACTTAGGTGGAAATATTCCTGAAAAACCAAAGGTATTTATTCCATACGCCGGGGGACTCGATAAATATCGTCAAATATGCGACGCAGTATCTAAATCTGATTATAATGGCTTTGTATTTACAAAATCTCTAAATAATTAATTAAGGCTTAATCATGATCCATCCCAATCATTTTCCAATATCATGGATACCTATCCCAATTGGAAAAAATACAAAGAAATTGGGCATTTCCTATTGCCCAGGGAAACAACCGATTAATTCAACCAATAAGGCTGATCTTAAAAATGACTTACAAAGTATTTCTAATCAGGAAATTAAGTGCATTGTGAGTTTATTAACAAAAACAGAACTATCTGCCTTAAAAATAAAAGATTTAAAAAAAAATATTAAAATGCAAGGTTTTCAACATTATACAGAAGAAATAGAAGATCTCGGCGTTCCTTCGCAAATCCGAATGAACTCATTTAAAAGATTGATTAAAAATATAATTTCAGAGATTAGAAGAGATAACAATGTTTTGATACATTGTAATGCTGGCATGGGCAGATCAGGATTAGTTGCGGGAGTCATATTGCAAGAAATGACTGAAATTCTTGAGCCAATAGAATACGTGCGTAAGTTTCGCAAGGGTGCGATTGAAACAAGAATACAGGAGGAATTCATAAAGTTTTGGTAAATTAATAACAATTTAACGTAGGTTTCTTGTCAATAACCAGCTTGCAGATAACATCACAGAAGCAGTTAATAGGCAAAATACTATCCCGCCAAACTGATATGTAAGTCCCGAAAGTAAGGTTCCCAAAAATCTCCCAAGGGCGTTCGCGGTATAGTAAAACCCCACATCAAGAGTAACTCTATTGTCGTTTGTAAATGCCAGAATAAGATATGAGTGCAAACTAGAAATCATCGCAAACATTGCTCCAAAAATAAGTAACCCTATGATAAGAGTTAAGCTGGCTGTCAGGTTTTGCTGATTAATAACTAACAAACATAATGCTAATAAGACTGGCACAACAGTTAATCGTTGCAACCATACTTTTAATATGTCTAATATTTTGCCTCCATTAACACCCTCCAATCCTAAAAGTTTAGGAGTGTTTGCTTGAACTATTCCATACAATATTATCCAGATCGCCAGAAAGCTACCAACTATAAAGAAAGCAAAACCGTTATTGGCAACTAGATTGTTAGACACAGTTGAATATAAATATAATGGAACACCCACAACAAACCAAACATCCCTCGCACCAAACAAAAACAACCTAGCCGCCGAGAGATAATTTACATCATTGTTTTTTGAAAAAATTTCCCTGAATAATGTTGATTTGTTACCTTTTGATAAATTATTAGGCATACTTAAGAAAATTATAATGAGAATTGAAATAAGGACGGTCGCCATAATTAACAAAGACGTGCCAAATCCAAAAACTGAAAGTAAAAGAGCTCCAACAAAAAAACCAAGCCCCTTAATACTATTTTTTGAACCAGTCAGAAAAGACACCCATTTTAATAAGTCTGTCTCACTATCCGATGTAAGTATTTTAACAGCAGATTTCGCACTCATTTTTGTGAAATCTTTAGCAATACCTGATAATCCTTGAACTAACATCACAAAAACTACCGAAATAGTAATACTCCAAGCTATATTAAGCTGTGATAGCGCTAACAGGGAAAATATTTGTAAGATTAAACCCGTGTAAAGAGTAAATTTTAGGCCAAATCTTGCAGCGAACCATCCAGCAGTCAAATTTGCGATTGCCCCTGCAACTTCATATATCAAGAAAAGATATGCAAGTTGTAAAGGCGAATACCCCAAAACATGAAAATGCAACAGGATTAGCATCCTTAAAGCGCCATCTGTGAGCATGAATACCCAATACGCAATCGTTACAAATAAATATGCCTTGCGAGCATTTTGTTGTGTCAAATTTTATTTCCCACCATTTCAACAATATCAACCAATCGATGGGTATAACCAACTTCATTATCATACCAAGCATAAATCTTAACCTGTGTATCATTAATTACCATTGTGGATTGGGCATCAATTATACAAGATCGAGGATCATTTACGTAATCAGTCGAAACTAAGGGTTTAGTTTCATATCCAAGAATATTTTTTAAGTTACCTTCTGCAGCGGTTTTAAATAAGCTATTTACCACTTCAACGTCAGTAGCCTGCTCCAACTCAAATACACAGTCAGTAAGTGAAGCGTTCAAAAGTGGCACTCTTACAGCGTGACCATTTAATTTTCCCTTAAGTTCTGGATAGATTAAGGTAATCGCCGTTGCTGATCCGGTTGAAGTTGGAATTAATGAGTTCAAAGCAGATCTTGCACGCCTTAAATCTTTCGCAGGACGATCAACAATTGTCTGCGTATTGGTAACATCATGAATAGTAGTTATGCTGCCGTGCTTTATTCTCAAGTTCTCATGGAGCACTTTTACAACTGGAGCAATGCAATTTGTTGTACAACTTGCAGCTGTAACAATATCATATTCCTTGGCCCCGTATAGATCATGATTAATCCCATATACAATATTTATAGCCGCTGGATCTTTTACAGGAGCCGAAACAACCACTTTTTTTACACCCTTTTCAAAATAAGGTCCTAATTTTTCAGATGTCTTAAATGCTCCAGTACAATCTATAACAACATCAATTCCTTTAAATGGTAAATCAACGATTTTTTCTTCTTGATGTACGATAATTTCATGACCGTCTACTATGATTGAATTTTTGTTTACGTTAATATTGGCTTTCCAACGACCATGCACTGAATCAAATTCCAAAAGGTG
>CERV01045252.1_pt1 | contig 19484 bp, 17 predicted proteins | sample 530871 | NCBI WGS metagenome assembly CERV01 (sample SAMEA2621045, study PRJEB7988) | marine metagenome | biome: marine biome (ENVO:00000447); feature: deep chlorophyll maximum layer (ENVO:xxxxxxxx); material: "saline water (ENVO:00002010), including plankton (ENVO:xxxxxxxx)" | depth 50 m
TAAAATCGCACCTAAAATACTAATGGCCCAAAAACCCAAAGGTAGATGAGATTTTTTTGTAATTTCAGAGGACAACCATTGGTATACATATCTAAAAGTAAATGTAATTTGTGAAATTATTCCGAGATATAATAACCACTGAGGTATTTCAGGATTATAAAAAAGAGAGTCTAGGTTAAAGAAATTAGAATTCCATGCCCTATCAACACAAATTATAATTGGTAAAAATAATAATATTAGCCTAACAGTTAAATTAAAATTTGTCCATTTATTCTGTAACTGTAAATTTCGGATATAAATATAATAACCAATAAATTGCCCAAACATAATAGCAAAATCATCTCTGAAGTAACCATACATAAAGAAAAGTAGCGAAGCACTTAGGCTTAATATCCAATAAATTGTTGGTGTAATTACTCTTGCTTCACGTTCTGTGTAAAACCATTGGATAATTACTCTTGCACTAAAAAAAAATTGTGCGGTAAATCCTAATACAATGATCTCAATGGGGATATCAATCATTATTTTCTATTTGGTAATTAATATATTTTCTTTTCATCCAAATAAATGCGAAACAATCTGATAATGGCCCTAATATCCTATTAAATAGGCCAAACTTTGCCTTTCCGGCTATTCTTGGAAAATGCTGAATAGGAATTTCAATAATATTACCTTTTTGAAGAAGCACCATTGCAGGTAAAAATCTATGTAATCCTTTAAACATTGGAATTCTCTTGGCATAATCAGTTTTTATTACTTTTAACGGACATCCCGTATCATTGATCCCGTCATTAGTAAATAAATTTCTAATGCTGTTAGCTGCTAATGAGGATAATTTTTTAATTAATGAATCCTTTCTATTATCTCTATATCCTGTAACAAGATCATATTCTTCAATATATTTTAATAAATTATGAAAGTCACTTGGTGATGTTTGTAAATCGGAATCAATATAGCCTAGATATTCTGAATCACACAAATCAAATCCTGCCTTTAATGCACTGCTAAGCCCATGATTAGTTTTAAAAGACACAGATTCAAAGAAATTATTTTTTTTACATAGTCTTTTGATTATTTCTTTACTTCCATCGGTAGATCCGTCATCTACTATAAGAATTTTTGTTTTGTATTCAGTTGAATTAATAAATTTCATTAATTCAACTTCCAGTCTAGATAGATTCTCCTTCTCATTAAAAACAGGCACTATTATTGTAAATTCTACCATATTATATTTTTAATAAAACATCAGCAGCAGCAAATGGCGTTGTTTTATTTTGATCTAACAAACTATATTGGTTTTCTAGCTCTTTTTTTATTTTATCATTACTAAAGAAATCAGATTGTAATTTATCATTTATGGTCTGTAACAACCAATATTTATTTTGACGTTTTCTATTCTCATAAAAAAACTTATTTTCTTTTGTATTAGAGATGTATTTCAACACTAATTTCCAAATAGGCTCAATACCTGAATTATTAATTGAGCTACATGTTAGTACTTTTGGAACCCACTTAGATTTCTTTATTGGATATAATTTTAATGCCATTGAAAATTCTGCCATGGCCTTATTAGATTTTTCAATATTATCTCCATCTGCTTTATTTATTATTATTGCATCTGCCATTTCAATTATACCTCTTTTTATGCCTTGTAATTCATCTCCAGCACCAGAAAGTTTTAATAATAGAAAGATGTCTACCATTTCAGATACACTAATTTCATTTTGACCAACACCAACGGTTTCAACTATAACTATATTATACCCTGCAGCTTCACATAGAATAATTGATTCTCTAGTTTTTTTTGCCACACCTCCATAATGACTTGATGCAGGGCTAGGTCTTATAAAAGCATTTTTATTATTAACTAGAGTATTCATTCTAGTTTTGTCGCCCATAATACTGCCACGGCTAACTGTGCTAGTTGGATCAATAGCTAAAACAGCAACTTTATGTCCTTGTTTTGTAAGTTGATTGCCAAAAGCCTCAATAAAAGTGCTTTTCCCCACCCCTGGAACACCGGTTATACCAATTCTTATTGAATTAGTTCTATTTTTAAGACATGAAGAAATTATTTTATTAGAATTAGATATATCTTTAGCATTATCACTTTCAACTATTGTAATAGCTTTACTTAATGAAACAATGTTACCATTTAACAATCCGCTAATAACCTTTTTAACATCAATTTGTTTTTTAGGTATTTGTTTCATGATAAAATAGATTAATTTTTTATGGAGTAGCAGTTTTTTCTGAAATCACCCATTCTCCTTTATTAATTAATGGTTCAGCGTGCTTAAATTTCATCTCTTTATTCTCACCAGTAGAAACATTCTTTATTGTTATTCTATCATTTCTTCCAATCTTTGGTTTATCTCTTACAATTGTCTCTATTTGTTGGGTTTGAGTATTTCCAGCTGCCTTGTTTCTTGAGCTTAACTCATCAATATTTGGAATCTCTTCCTTAGATGTATTAATCTTAGTGACTTTCCTTGGCCTAGCTTCTTGAATATTTTTTGCACTTTCATTTGAAATCTCAGCTTTAAATAAAAATGATAAAATATCTTTATTTACTTCATCGATTAAGTTTTTAAATAATTCAAAAGATTCAAATTTATATATTAATAAGGGGTCCTTTTGCTCATGAACTGCTAATTGAACAGATTGTTTTAGTTCATCCATTTTTCTTAAATGGTTTTTCCATGAATTATCTAAAATTGCTAATGATATGTTCTTTTCAAAATCTGTTACAAGCTGTTGTCCATCAGATGAATACGCTTTTTCTAAATCTGTAACTACCTGAAGAGTTTTAATTCCATCAGTAAAAGGAACAACAATTCGTTTAAACCTATCCTTTTGATTTTCATATACATGTTTTATTACAGGGAAGGCTAATTTAGCATTTGCTTCAATTTTATTTAAGTAGTGAGCAAGTGCTAGTTTATAAATTTTATTTATAATTTCATTATCATTTATTGATTCAAATTCTTCGGATGATAAATCTGTGCTTATAGAAAAGAATTTTATTAATTCAAATTCAAAATTTTTGTAATCATTAGTTTCTTTATTGTTTAATACAATACTTTCACATGTGTCATATATCATATTTGCAATATCTATCCTTAATCTGTCACCAAACAATGAGTTATGTCTCCTTTTGTAAATAACTTCCCTTTGAGCATTCATTACGTCATCATACTCTAGCAATCTTTTTCTTATCCCAAAATTATTTTCTTCTACTTTTTTTTGTGCTCTTTCAATTGATTTAGTTATCATAGAGTGTTGAATTACCTCTCCTTCTTCTAACCCCATTCTATCCATCATTTTTGCAATCTTTTCACTACCAAATAATCTCATTAAATTGTCTTCAAGAGAAACATAAAATTGTGAACTACCAGGGTCTCCTTGTCTTCCAGATCTACCTCTTAATTGTCTATCAACTCTTCTTGAATCATGTCTTTCTGTACCAACAATGGCTAATCCTCCTATATCAAGAACTTCTTTACTTAGTTTAATATCGGTTCCCCTTCCTGCCATGTTAGTGGCGATAGTGACTTGGCCTGATTTACCAGCTTCAGCAACAATATCAGATTCTTTTTTGTGAAGCTTTGCATTCAAAATATTGTGAGGTACTTTTCTTATACTAAGCATTTTTCCAAGTAGTTCACTAATTTCAACAGAAGTAGTACCAATTAATACAGGTCGACCTAACTGAGATAAATTGGTGACTTGTTCAATAACTGCATTATATTTTTCTCTTTTAGTTTTATACACTAAATCTTCTTTGTCATCTCTAATTACAGGCTTATTTGTTGGAATTTCAATTACATCTAGCTTATAGATATCCCAAAATTCTCCAGCTTCAGTTACTGCAGTACCTGTCATTCCTGAAAGTTTACCATACATCCTAAAATAATTTTGCAGAGTTATAGTGGCAAATGTTTGTGTAGCAGATTCAATTTTAACATTTTCTTTAGCTTCTATTGCTTGATGAAGACCATCACTATATCTTCTCCCATCCATTATCCTTCCAGTTTGTTCATCAACTATCAGTACTTTATTTTCCATTACTACGTACTGAATATCTTTTTCAAATAATGCATAAGCTTTAAGTAGTTGGTTTATTGAATGAATTCTTTCAGATTTAATATTAAAATCTCTATAAAGCTCTTCTTTTAAAGCTGCTTCTTTTTCAGGTTTATATTCCTTAGATTCTATTTTAGATATTTCCATTCCTATTTCTGGCATAATAAAAAAGTTTGGATCATCTTTTCCTGAAAGAAATTCAATTCCTTTGTCAGTAAGTTCTATCTGATTGTTTTTTTCATCAATAACATAATAAAGCGCCTCATCAATCTTTGGCATTTCCTTGTTATTGTCTTGCATGTAAAAATTCTCAGTTTTTTGCAATAACTGTTTTATACCTTCCTCACTCAAATATTTAATTAATGCTTTATTTTTTGGAATTCCTCTATATACTCTAAGTAAATTGAAAGCACCTTCATCTTTGTTATTATCAGAAATGTTATTTTTTGCCTCAGCCAATGTAGCAGTTAATAATTGTCTTTGTACAGATACTATCTTTTCAATTTTAGGTTTAAGCTCATTAAATTCATGTTTATCACCCTGAGGAACTGCACCAGATATTATTAAAGGAGTTCTTGCGTCATCTACCAAAACAGAATCAACCTCGTCAACAATAGCATAATTATGCTTCCTTTGAACAAGATCATCAGGAGAGTTAGCCATATTATCTCTTAGATAGTCAAACCCAAATTCATTATTTGTTCCATATGTAATATCAGCATTATAGGCGTTTTTTCTTTCGGTTGAGTTAGGCTTATAATAATTAATACAATCTACTTTCAACCCATGAAATTCGAAGATTGGAGCCATCCAAGCACTATCCCTTTTTGCTAAATAATCATTAACCGTTACAATATGAACTCCTCTTCCAGATAAAGCGTTTAAATATACTGGCAAGGTTGCCACTAGAGTTTTACCTTCTCCAGTTTGCATTTCAGCAATTTTGCCTTGGTGCATAGTAATACCACCAATCAATTGCACATCATAGTGAATCATATCCCAGGTTATTGGTTTGCCAGCTGCATCCCATGAGTTTTTCCAAACAGCATTGTCTTGATTTAGCTGCACATAATCCTTATTTGAAGAAATTTCTCTATCAAAAGCTGTTGCTTTAACGGTAATTTCTTTGTTATTAAAGAAGCGTTTTGCGGTCTCTTTAATGACTGCAAACGCTTTAGGCAAGATTTTATTTAGAGTATCTTCAGTGGTTTTGTAGCATTCTTCTTCAAGATTATCTATTTGGTTATATAGATCTTCTTTTTTGTCAAAGTCTTTAGTCTTATCTACATCATCTTTGAGCTGTTTTATCTGTTCTTTAATTTCATTAATAGATGAATTTATTTCAGATTTAAAATTTTGAGTCTGCTCTCTTAATTCATTGTCATTTAGTTTAGAAATCTCATCTTCAAATGATTTAATTTCTTCAACTATAGGTAGTATTAATTTTACATCCTTTTTGGCTTTGTCTCCTACAAATAATTTAAGAATTGAATTAAAAAAACTCATAAGTTTTATCAGATAGTGATTTTAATTTTCAAAGATACAATTTGTTTAATGAAAATGTTAAAAAAAGCCTCAGTTAAGAGACTTTTTGGAGTTTAATATTCATCTTCATTCCAAAGATAATCTTCATCAGTTGGATAATCATTCCATATTTCTTGAATGGATTCATAAAGATCCCCCTCATCTTCAATTGCCTGTAAGTTTTCAACAACTTCTAATGGTGCTCCAGTTCTAATAGAATAATCTATCAATTCATCTTTTGTAGCTGGCCATGGAGCATCACTTAAATAAGAGGCTAATTCTAAAGTCCAATACATGATAAAGTATTTTTTGCAAAAATATATTTTTAGACGAAAAAAGCAAGTGATTATGGATATTTTTTTAAATAACTATGATTCCCAAGGTATTTCTTCAACCTCTAGTTCATTAGAAAATTTTCTTGCTAGCATAAATATATAATCAGAAAGTCTATTTAGGTATACTAAAATTTCATCTTGAAAATCATAAACAGATTTTAGTTTTGAGGCATTTCTCTCAGCTCTTCTGCAAACGGACCTAGCTATATGACAATATGAAACATTTTCATGACCACCTGGGATAATAAATTTGTCAATTTTTGATAATTTTTCTGAGATAAAATCAATATCGTTTTCTATTGTAGTGATATCTTTATTTAAGATTTTTAGATTTTTAGTTTTCAAAATTTTATCTGCTGTTTCTTTGTCTTGAAATGCAAGTATTGCACCTATATTAAATAAATTCCTTTGTATTTCTATCAGTGATTTTTTTGTTTTAGAATCATTTGTAAAATCTCTTATTAAGCCTATATATGAATTTAGTTCGTCAATTGATCCATAAGCATCAACCTGAATATTATGTTTTTTGACATCTTTACCCCCAATTAATTTTGTAGATCCTTTATCTCCTGATTTTGTATAAATTTTCATAGAATTATTGTCTGATTGAATTTGTGAAGTATTTAATTAGGTAAAAATACCTAATTATTAATGCTAAAATTAATGAAATTAAACTAATGTTAAAGACTTGAACCCCAACAACCCAATGAAGGCACATAAGCAATAGCATAATAATAATTAATTTTAGGTATGATATAACCCATTTTTTTTGTTTTTTCTTAAGCAACTCAATAAATAGAATTAAATTAAAAGGGATTGCCCATAATAGATTATAATTCCATGCAGATGCCGTGTGATTACTAAAAAACCATAAGTAGATTAATAATAATCCAATTATCCCTGTAATTAGTAAAACAATGGAGTCTAATAGTACACTTCTTGTTCTTCTTAAGTAATCTATATAGGTAATAGAAATAATAATTAATGATAAGATTAGCAATAAATATATTGGTGAAATTAATGTTTCAGTATATTTTGAGTATTCGCCAAATAATACTGAGGTTGTTACTAAATTTCCATTTCTAATGTTTGAATTACCTAAATCATCAAAATATGATTTTAAATTATATGGAAGAAATAATTCATCTTGAGAGTTGATGTTTTTATCAATTATAGCTCCAAGACATATATCAATTCCTAATGCTCCCCAGGAATTAGGGTTAATATTTTCATAAACTAATTTTCTGTATGAATTTGGGCCTACATTGACTTTATGTAAACCCTCATTTTTAATATCTTCTTCAAGAATTTCATTAAATATATCAGCAATTTTTGTAGAGCAATTATTTTCAAAATAATTATACTCATAAAATTTATTTGCTTCTTTAGAATTTGTAATTAACCTGTTTACGAATACTCTTTTTTTGTATTCAGATAAATCTAATTTTTGTTCGATAATTTGTCTAGATTGATTTACATAGTTTTTATAAAAATTTTCATAATTATTTAAACCAAGACTATATATAGGTCTTCCTTTTACAAAATTTCCATAAAAATTAGGTGCATTAAAGTCATATACACCATAATTAAAAACTATATCATAATCATTTACTCTATCTATTACTCTAATTCCAGAGTGACCAAAAGCATCACTTAAAGAATTTCCAGGTCCAATGGTTAGTATGCTAACTTCATATTGAGGTGTTTCTTCTATATTTTCTTGCGCATCTATCTCTAGGATAAATACTGATAGTAAGATTAATAGAACTTTTTTTAGCATAGTATTATCTAAATAAATTAAGGTCAAATTTTAATGAAAATATATTAGAATATAAAGCAATGCTTTGATTTCCAATATCTGTAAATGCATAATCCATTTCAATACTTTTATATTTGAATCCAATTCCAAAATTTGGCTGAAAGCTAACTTCACTAGAATTATCAAATTGTAACTCATTTTGAAAATTACCCATACCAAGCCTTAGAAAAACGAGGTCAATATAACCAAGTTCTAATCCTATTGCAGGATTTATACTAGCAAAATTAGTGGAAATTATATCATTATTCTCTTCAAACTTTACTATTAGGTCTAATGCTGCTAATAAAGTATAATCATTTTTTATATCTATTTCTTTTGAAACACCTAACTGTAATTTTGGAATAGTTATTTCTGTACCAGTAGGTATTTCTTGATTTTGACCTTCAATTGCATTTTGAATATCATTTAATTTATCTCCGTTTATAGTCCAAGAATTATAGGTTGTTGTAATGTCTCTTGCCATTAAGCCAAAATTCCAATCATTATTAGTTTTAAACTGTATGCCAAAATCAAACCCAAAACCCCAAGAACTAGAAAAATCTCCTATAATTCTTCTGATAATTTTTAAATTAACCCCATAGTTTAAATTTTTAAACTTTAATCTTCTCGCATAGGAGAATAGAAATGCATAATCAGCAGTTGAGAATAAATTTATTCTATCAAAATTTATATTCCCTTGATCATCAATTAACTGTGTTGTATCTAGAATATCATCAACGCCAAACCTTACCATAGAGAATCCTAATGCTGAATCATCATCAATTGGTGTTGCATACGCAATAAAATTATATGTTGCTATATTGGCAAAATAGTTTGAATGCATTAGTGAAATTTGTTTGTCTTCTAGTTGTAATAAGCCAGCTGGATTCCAATAAGTTGAGTTAACATCTGATATGTTAGAAACTACAGCATTGCTCATTCCTATTGATTGAGCATCTACACCAATATTTAGGAACTCATTAGAATATTTTGAATTATCCTGTGCATTTATTCCTACAATGGAAAATAATAATAAGAAAACTAACCTCTTCATTATTGATAATATCAATAAAAACTTCTAATTGACTTTGTTATTGTGTTATATTATATAAACAACCCAAAATCAATAAGGTGTATAAAGATATTATTTAATAAGTTACTATATTAGTATTCAAATCTGAATTTTTAATTATTAGAATTATTCCTAACATATTAACTCTGTTGAATCTTTTTTTAGGATGCATTATTATATTGCTTTTGATAGAAGACAATTTGTCAATGCAATCTATTTCTTATCTTATTTTGATTGCATTATTTTTTGATTTCATGGATGGATTAATAGCTAGAAAATTTAATATGGAAAGTAAATTAGGTGCTCAGTTAGATTCATTGGCTGATCTAATTTCTTTTGGATTGGTCCCAGGGATTATAATGTATAAATTGTTTATGGAAGTTTCTCTTGATCCATTTTTACCCTTATTAGGGTTTTTAATAACATTAGCTTCTGCATATAGACTAGCTAACTTTAATTTATCTAATAAAAAATTAAAATACTTTACAGGGTTACCAACTCCAGCAAATACTATATTTATTTTATCCCTAATGTTAATTGTAGAATCATCAAACAACTTATCTATAAGGGAGGTAATTGTAAGTAATAATTTTTTGATTTTTATCACTATTTTAAGCTGTTATTTGCTAAACTCAAGATTTAAATTAATTAATCTAAAGTTTAAAGATTTTAATTTTAAAGGACTTAATAAATATAGAATCTTACTTGTTTTAGTTTCCTTAGCACTACTTGTTGCTATCAAGGAAGCTTCCATCCCAATTATTTTAGTAGTTTATTATATAGTATCTTATTTTGTCTTAAGAAAAGTAAAAGATGGATCTAATTAAGATTTTTTCCTTAGTTCGAAGTTTTGACCTAGATAGACCTTTCTAACAGTTTCATCATCAGCTAGTTCCTCAGGCTTACCGTCTTTAAGAATATTCCCTTCAAACATAAGGTATGTCCTGTCAGTTATTGCTAGGGTTTCACGAACATTATGATCTGTAATAAGTATACCAATATTTTTTTCAGTAAGCTTAGTAATTATCTTCTGAATATCTTCAACAGCTAGAGGGTCAACTCCTGCAAATGGTTCATCTAGAAGTATGAAGCTTGGATCAGTAGCAAGAGCTCTTGCTATTTCTGTTCTTCTTCTTTCACCACCTGAAAGTAAATCTCCCCTATTTTTTCTTATGTGAGTTAAGCCAAACTCATCCAATAAAGACTCCATTCTTTTATTTTGATCCTTTTTAGATAACTTGGTTAATTGTAGAACGCTTAAAATATTATTTTCAACGCTCATTTTTCTAAAGACAGAAGCTTCTTGAGCTAAATATCCAATTCCATACTGAGCTCTCTTATACATCGGGAATTTAGTAATTTCTTCTTGATCTAGATAAATTTTTCCTGAGTTGGGTTTTATTAATCCTACAATCATATAAAATGAAGTTGTTTTACCAGCACCATTTGGTCCGAGTAAGCCAACTATCTCACCTTGCTTTAGCTGTAGAGAAATATCTTTAACAACTTTCTTCCCAGAATAGGATTTCATTAAATTATCAGCCTTTAAAATCATCTATTTTGTTTTTTTAAAACTAACCTAGAAATAAATATACTTATTTGATATAAAATCATTACAGGAATCGCAACAATAATTTGACTAGCTACATCAGGAGGTGTAATAATTGCAGCAAAAGTTAAAACAATCAAAATCGCGTATTTTCTATATTTTATTAATGATTTGGGTGTAACTACTCCTATTCTAGTTAAGAAAAATATTATTATAGGCAACTCAAACATAATTCCACAAGCCAAACAAGAAGATCTAACTAATGCAATGTAAGAGCTAATGTCAATTTCATTTAAGACTTCATTTGAAACTTGATACCCTCCTAAAAAGTTAATTGAAAGTGGAGCTACAACATAATAGCCAAACAAAACTCCAAGAAAAAATAAAAAAGAGCAAATAAATATAAAACCTCTAGATTTGGTTTTTTCAGTTTCTAATAATCCGGGACTTATAAACTTCCACAATTCGTAAATAACATATGGAAAAGATAAGATAAACCCTCCAATTATAGATGTCCATATATGAGCAGAAAATTGTCCACCCATTGTTCTATTTTGAATAACAAATGGAAATTCGGTACCACAAAAGTTAGTTTCAACACCAATAATAGTTGCAGTTTCACACAAAAACCTATAAGTTGGAAAAGACATGTTTTTTGGTCCAAATATTATGGTGTCAAATATAAAATCCTTCATTATAAAGCAAGCAAATCCTGTTATTATAATTGCAAACATTGATCTAAGTATATGCCATCTTAATTCTTCAAGATGTTCCAAAAATGACATGTTATCAACTTGATTGTTGTTCACTATACTATACCTTCTTTAATTAGACTTTGGATATGCAAAACCCCAACATATTTATTTTTTTCAGCTACAATTAACTGGGATATTTTGTTTGTCTTCATAATAGATAAAGCTTCTGTTGCAAGCATATTTTTACTTATTATTTTAGGATTTTTACTCATTATTTCATGAGCTTTAACTTTAGATATATCTTGGCTTTTTAGCAATTGACGTCTTAGGTCACCATCAGTTATTACACCAATAATTTTGTTTTCCTCTATTACAACTGCAATCCCCAACATTTTATTGGAGATTTCAATAATAACATCTTTCATTAAGTCTGAAGCATCTACTTTGGGAAGAGCTTTTGAGTTTATTACATCTTCAACCTTTAAGAATAACCTTTTTCCTAGACTTCCTCCAGGATGATATTTTGCAAAATCATTTGATGAAAACCCTCTTAATTTTACTAAACAAACAGCAATTGCATCACCTATAACAAGTTGAGCGGTAGTGCTTGTAGTAGGAGCTAGATTATTAGGACATGCTTCTGTATCTACATAGCTGTTAATTACAATATCTGATTTTTCAGACAAATAACTATTGGTTTCACCTGTTATAGCTATAAGTTTATTTGAGGTTTTTTTTATATAAGGAACTAATGCTTTTATCTCAGGAGTATTCCCGCTTTTAGAAATACAGATAATTATGTCATGTTCTTGAATTAGCCCTAAATCTCCATGAATTGCATCAGCAGCATGCATAAAAATTGAAGGGGTTCCAGTAGAATTAAATGTTGCTACAATTTTTTGAGCAATAATAGCACTTTTCCCTATACCACTGACAATTACTCTTCCTTTTGATTTACTAATTAAGTTTACTGCCTTTTCAAAATCTTTATTTAGCAGTTTAGATAGATTTTTAATACTACTTGCTTGAAGCTCAATAGTCTCTTTAGCAAAACTTAAAACAGAATTTATTTCTTTCAAAATTTATTATTTCTGCATCCAATAAATTGAGTTAAAATTTCAAATGCATTTTATTATACAAAAAAACAAAATTTTTACTAAAGAATTTCTTAAAATTATCATAATATCTTATCTTAATAGTAGTATAAAAAATGATATACTATAGTGATTAAATGAAAATCAACGATAACCTTATCTATGATTCATTAAAAAAATTTTTTGGTTTTGATGAATTTAAAGGACTCCAAAAGCAAGTAATAGCCAGTATATGTGAAAATAAGGACACTTTTGTTGTCATGCCAACAGGTGGTGGTAAATCTTTGTGTTATCAATTGCCAGCTCTTATAAAAGAAGGTACTGCAATTGTTGTTTCACCTCTTATTGCACTAATGAAAAATCAAGTGGATCATATTAGAGGGTTCTCTAATGTAGATGGAATAGCACACGTATTAAATTCTTCGTTAACAAAAGATCAGCAGGAAAATGTTAAGGCTGATGTAAAAAATGGAATTACTAAGCTCTTATATATGGCTCCAGAATCACTTTCAAAGGATTCTAACATAGATTTTCTTAAATCAATTAATATTTCTCTAATAGCTGTAGATGAGGCTCATTGTATAAGTGAATGGGGACATGATTTTAGGCCAGAATATAGAAATCTTAGGTTAATAGCTGATAAAATTCAAAACAACATTCCTATTATTGCTCTTACTGCAACAGCAACACCTAAAGTTCAGTCAGATATATTAAAAAATTTAAATATTTCTGATGCGAAGATTTTTAAGGCATCATTTAATAGACCAAATCTATTTTATGAAGTGCGCTATAAGAATGACACGGTAAATTCAGATCTTATTAAATTTATTAAGAAAAACAATAATAAATCAGGAATTATATACTGTTTAAGCAGAAAAAAAGTTGAAGAAATAACTAATTTATTACAGCTTAATGATATAAAAGCGTTGCATTATCATGCAGGATTAGACTCCAAGACAAGATCTGATAATCAGGATTCTTTTTTAAAAGAAGATGTTGATGTTGTTGTTGCTACAATTGCCTTTGGAATGGGTATTGATAAACCTAATATAAGATTTGTGATTCATTATGATGTCCCAAAAAGTTTAGAAGGATATTATCAAGAAACCGGTAGAGCAGGAAGAGATGGAGGAGAGGGACATTGTTTAGCTTTTTATTCTTATAAGGATATTGAAAAACTCGAAAAATTTATTACATCAAAACCTAATTCTGAACAACAACTATCTTCATTATTACTTGAAGAAATGGTTTCTTATTGTGAAACATCTATTTCCAGAAGAAAGTATTTGCTTAATTATTTTGGTGAAGAATTTGATAATGAAAAAGGTGAAGGAGGAATGCTAGATGACAATATGGTTAATCCTAAGAAAAAAATAGATGTAAAAAATCAAATTATTTTATTGCTTAATCTTATTAATGAAACTAAACAGATTTATAAAGCCAAGGAATTAACAGATATTTTGCTTGGCAATGAAACAGCTATAATTAAATCTCACAAGTTAAATGAAAAGGAATTTTTTGGCAATGGTAAAGATTTTCAAAAATCATTTTGGATAGGATTAATAAGGCAGCTAGTTGTATCAGGTTTATTAGAAAGAAATATAGAATCTTATGGTACTATTTTAATTAAGGATAAAGGAAATAAATTTTTATCTAACCCAGAAAAGTTTATGATCTCTAAGGATCATGAATATAAAAATGATGATAAAATTTTAAGTCAACCAAAATCAGATTTTACTGCTGATTTAGAATTAATGTCAATTCTAAAAAAATTAAGAAAGCAAATTGCAAATAAACTAAACCTTCCTCCTTATATAATATTTCAGGATCCATCCCTTGAGGATATGACATTGAAATATCCAATAACTATTGATGAAATGGCTAATATCCATGGAGTTGGTGAAGGAAAAGCGAATAAATATGGTAAAGAATTTATTGATTTAATATTAAAATATATAGAAGAAAACAATATTACTAGGGTTGATGATTTTATTGTAAAAAGTTCTGGATCAAATTCAGCACTTAAACTTTATATAATTCAAAGTGTAGACAGGAAAATGCCTTTTGATGACATTATTTCTGCAAAAGGGATTGAAATGGAGGATTTTGTTAAAGAAATGGAATCAATTGTTTATTCTGGTACTAAGCTAGATATATCTTATTGTATTGACGAAATTTTAGATGAGGATCAGCAAAGCGAACTATACGATTATTTTATAGAATCTGACAGTGATGATATTGAAAAAGCTATGGGTGAATTTGATGGAGATTATGAAGATATTGAGCTGAGAATCTATAGACTAAAATTTTTAAGTGAATTTGCAAATTAGATTTATTTATTCATTTTAACGATTAATTGTATATTCGCTCAAATTTTTTATTATGAAAGAAGGTATATATGCAACTTTTGAAACAACTAAAGGATTAATTGTTGCTTCATTAGAATATGAAAAAACTCCTGGAACAGTAGGGAATTTTATTTCTCTGGCTGAAGGGAAAATAAAAAATTCTCATAAAGAAATTGGAACTCCCTATTATGATGGAATAATTTTTCATAGGGTTATTAATGATTTTATGATTCAATGCGGTTGTCCTTTGGGAAATGGAACAGGAGATCCAGGATATAAATTTGATGATGAGTTTCATAACGACCTTAAACATAATAGTGAAGGAATTCTATCAATGGCTAATGCTGGCCCAGGAACTAATGGGAGTCAGTTTTTTATAACACACGTAGAAACACCTTGGTTAGATAATAAACATACTGTTTTTGGTAAAGTTATAGATGGGATGCCAGTAGTAAATTCTATTGAACAAGATGATGAAATCATAAAATTAACAATAAGTAGAGTAGGAGATAAAGCTGAAAGTTTCGACTCATTAGACTCCTTTAGTCAGTTTAATAATCTAAAAGATGAAAGAGAGAAGAAAATAAAATTAGATCTTGATAATAAAATTGCTGAAATTTCAAAAGGTTTTAAGATAACTGATTCAGGATTACGTTATAATATAATTTCAGAAAATAATGGAGCTAAACCAAAAGTTGGCGATACAGTTAAAGTCCATTATAAGGGACAATTACTTGATGGAACAGTTTTTGACTCTTCTTATAAAAGAAATGAACCAATTGAGTTTAAACTTGGCATAGGCCAGGTTATTAAAGGCTGGGATGAAGGTATAAGCTTGTTGAGTGTTGGAGAGAAGGCAACATTCTTAATTCCAGGTAATTTAGCTTATGGTGAAATGGGAGCTGGAGGTATAATTCCGCCTAATGCAACTTTAATTTTTGATGTGGAGTTGGTTGAAATTAACTAAGCTTCCACTTTATATTACATCCTATACTTGGTTTCTGCAGCTTATCGTTCACTTTATTTTGCATTAGGCAATCAATTGCATGATTTAAGTCATTACCATCACATGAAAGATTATTCCCAGGTCTTGAATCATCTAACTGGCCTCGATATACTAATTTCATATTACCATCATAAAGGTAGAAGTCAGGTGTGCATGCTGCATCATAATCTAATGCTGTTTGCTGAGATTCATCATATAGGTAGGGAAAGCAAAAATTATATTCAATTGCATTTTCTTTCATAAGTTCAGGATTATCTTCAGGATAATTTAAAACATCATTACTTGATATAGCTATAAATTTTATTCCTGATTGTTGATATTTTTTTGCTATTTCAACAATAGTTTTATTTACGTGCTTTACGTATGGGCAGTGATTACATATAAACATTATAACAGTTCCTTTATCTCCTTTTAATTCATCAAGTGTTTTAAATGAGTTAGATGTAACATCTAACAGATTAAAATTAGGAGCTTTAGTACCTAATGAAACCATATTTGAAGGGGTTCTTGCCATTTTACAAATTTAAGAAATTGTTGTAATTTTAAAAAAAAATATATTATGAAAGCACATAAAGCAAGTTTAACTAATTCTTTAGTATTAATTATTTTTGGATTATGGGGTTATTTGGATTCTGAAGGCGCTGCTATAACTGCATTAATCCCTGTAGTTTTAGGAGTTTTAATACTTTTGATGAATAAAGGATTAAAAAATGAAAATAAAACCATTTCTCATATTGTTGTTTTATTGACTGTTATAGTTCTTGGTGGGTTAGCTATGCCACTGATGAGAAGATTGGGTGAAAATGATATCATGGGAATTACTAGAGTGGGTTTAATGATAGGTACATCAATTTTTGCTATATATACATTTGTAATGAGTTTTATTGCTAATAGATCTAAATAATAGTTCTGTTTTGAACAAAGTCACATTTGAAGATTTTTCGAAAATTGATATTAGGGTTGGAACTATTGTTTCTGCGGAGTCTTTTTCTAAAGCAATTAAACCAGCATATAAATTAAAAATTGATTTTGGAAAGCTAGGCATATTAAATTCTTCTGCTCAAATTACCCATAGATATTCATTTGAGGATTTAGTTGGTAAACAAATAATAGCAGTTGTAAATTTCCCTAAAAAACAAATTGCAAATTTTATGAGTGAATGTCTTGTCTTAGGCGCTGTAAATGAAAAAGATGTAATACTGATTTCTACTGAAGACACAGTTATGAATGGGCTAAGAATTCATTAAATTAGAATTGATCGCTAAAATAAATTGCATTAACTAATAATTTATTTGTACCGTACCAAAATGCTCTAAAGTTTGTGTTGTCTGTTATAGAAATAATTTTCCCTTTGTTTATTTTATTGATTTTTAAAGGAACAGTTAGTTTTAAGCTATTAAGATTTTCTTCAGACACATAACCACTTAATAGTGGTTTTTCAGAATATATTATAGGATTATTATAACTATCCTTCTCAGCTTCCATAAATATTGTGCTATTTCTAAAAAGTGAAATAGTATTATTTTTAAATCCAAAATTAATTGGATGTGTTCTATCAATACTAGCATTAAATATTGCACCTCCTATAGCTTGTGCACCAAAATAATCTCTTTTTTGTTCAAAATTTATATTTTCTGCTGTTCGATTAGCTTCTTTAAAATTATATTTTACAAGATCATTTTTTTCAATCCATTTTAAAGAATTCTTATAAGCTACAAGTGTGCCCCCGTCTTCTATCCATTTTTTAATTTTGGATGAGTTTTTAATATTTAATCCTTTGCTGTTAGGCATTATAATAGTAGTGTACTTATTAATATCTGCAGATGATAAATTTCTTACATCAAGTTTAGTTACATTAATATTATATCTGGTATCAAATAGATGCCATATTTCTCCCGCATCATATGCGTTAATTCCATCTCCAACTAATAAGGCTATTTTTTGCTTATTGATTCTCCTAAAGTTATTACTTCCTAAATCAATCCCTTCACTAATTCCAGTATCTACTCCGTGTATGGTTATAGAATTATCTTTAGCAATTTTATCAAGAAATTTATATGTATTATCAATTTCTTTGTTAAAAACAGGAATTAATATTGTTCCATAGTCAAATGTTTTTCCTTCTATTTTAAATCTTTTTAATGAAACTTTAGCAATCATATTATTATTTAAAATTTCATCTAACAACTTTGGAGTATAGTATTCATGCCACTCCATTAAATATGCATAGTTTGTCTTTTTTGTTACCCCTCCATTGTTTAGCGTAAGAATATTAGAATTTTTTGTTTTTTCTGCAATATTCATATCAATATTCATATCATAATCTAAATTAAAGGCTAGGGGAAACGTCCACGCAGATACATCATAAAACAAACTGTCTTTGAATTCAGTCCTAGACTCAAACATAGCATTAATTAGTTTTGATTTTTTCTGATTTTTAGGAATAACAAATGCGTAATCCTTTTTATAACTCACACCTTTATGTCTTATATCTTTTTTAATTCCATAAAAATCTATTTCATGTCTTTTTAATATTTCTGCTAAATGGATAGTTTTAGCTCTATCTTTACTATCACCAAAGATTATTCCTTTATTTTTAGATTTTAATGCTTCTTCTCTAGAATCTTTATAGAAGTCATATTGATACTCTAATAAACTTTCTCTCAGGTTTAACCCAGCTTTTAGGGTTGAAATAGCAGCAGTGAATTGATTTTTAATTGTAAAGGGGAAGGTTAGGATTCCATTTGCGCTTTCTTGAATATGTCCTCTTGAACTTGCTTGTTCAAATAATATTCCGACACCTCCATTAATATCTGGAAAAGTAGAGCCTTTGCCATAATAAAAATCATCAAAACTTTCTTCAGAATAATATAGAGACCCTATCTCATTAAATTCTTTTACATGAAAATCAGCAATTCTTTTAGTTAATTCTTGATTTAATACTGGGGTTAAAGGATGAGTTCTTGAGGGAATTCCAGGTTGAAAGAAGAAAGTTGCATTTGTCCCCATTTCGTGATGATCCGTTAAGATGTTTGGAACCCATTCATTATAACTTTTAATTCTTGCTCTTGACTCCGGAAGTTGAACAGGAAGCCAATCTCTGTTCATATCAAACCAATAATGATTTGTTCTACCACCAGGCCATACTTCATTATATTCTCTATCATTAGGATCTGGATTTAAATTCATATTTCTATTTGTGTTTGCCCAATATGCAAAACGTTGTAATCCGTCTGGATTAAAAGAAGGGTCTAATAATATTACAGTATTTTCTAATAAACTCTCTATAAAATCACTTTTAGAGGCAGCTAAATAGTATGCAAGCAATAAACTTGCATTAGATCCACTAGGTTCATTTCCGTGAATGGAGAATCCTTGATAAATTACTAAAGGTGAACTTGTCAAGTCTACTGTTTTATCCCCGTTTGTTATAGCTTTATGTTCTCTTTTTATTTTATCAATATTTTTATGATTGTTTTTAGAGGTTATTGTAAGTAAAACTAGCGGCCTATCTTCGAATGTATGTCCTCTATTTTCAATTGTTATCCTTTCAGATGATTTTGCAAGTTCTTGCATATATTGAATTAGCTTATCATGGGTAATATGCCATTCACCAACTTGATGCCCTATAACATTCTCAGGAGTTGGGATTGATTCATCAAAAAGATTATTTTGATTAGAAAAATAGTAATCTAAATCTAAGGATGAATTCTGTGCATTTAGATTCAAAAAAAAGCTAAATAAAAGCAATAATAGATACCTCATAAAAAAATATTTAGAGTAAATAACAGATAAAATAGGTTTAAGATAATAGGCTATATGTCTTCAAACTCAACATCAGTGAATTCACTTGAATCATCTTCATCTTTACTAGCTGTATCATCACTTTCAGACTTATCACTTTCTTTATTTTCATCAGAAGTTTCTTCTGTATCATTTTTTGCTTCTGCATCATTTTCAGGCTCTTCAGTTACAGT
>CERV01045199.1_pt1 | contig 19084 bp, 16 predicted proteins | sample 530871 | NCBI WGS metagenome assembly CERV01 (sample SAMEA2621045, study PRJEB7988) | marine metagenome | biome: marine biome (ENVO:00000447); feature: deep chlorophyll maximum layer (ENVO:xxxxxxxx); material: "saline water (ENVO:00002010), including plankton (ENVO:xxxxxxxx)" | depth 50 m
CCATGGGATTTTTCAGGGCTACTACTTTTGGCACCATATAGGTTTGAATCGAAACACTCGTGATCGTTTCAGTAACCATCAGCATTACGACAGATGCGAAGAGTTCTGTGCGGAATATGATGGCCCTGCTTTTGATCCAAATTATCAATCCAATCCGATTGAGCATTATGAGCCACTAATTCGAGATTTCTTTGGCAGCGGTCTAAGGAATCGAAAAAAATCTGAATCATGATTCTTTCTGATCGATCTATTCGAGAAGCAGTTACTGCAGGACGTATCATTATTGATCCATTTGATGATGCGTGTGTTCAACCGTCATCAGTTGATTTGCATCTCGATCCTCGATTTTTAGTTTTCCGGAATCACACAATGGGGCTTATTGATGTGCGGAAAGATCTCTCTGACCTAACTGAAGAAGTTTCGTTCAGTGAGGACAACCCTTTTATTTTACATCCAGGTGAATTTGTTCTTGGTTCGACTTCTGAAAGAGTTGGAATCCCGGATGATTTAGTTGCCCGGCTAGAAGGTAAGTCAAGTCTGGGAAGGCTCGGGCTTCTTATCCACTCAACTGCCGGTTATGTTGACGCCGGCTGGGATGGTCAATTGACTCTAGAGTTATCAAATGTTGCAAGCCTGCCGATCACTTTGTATCCCGGTATGAAGATTGGACAGATTTCTTTTGTTCAGATGACAACAGCCGCTGATAACCCTTATGGCTCAAGTAAATTGGGTTCAAAATATAGAGGCCAGGAAGGTCCTCGTCCAAGCAAATACTGGGAAAACTTTTAAACTTACTTTGTTTCTCTTAGTTTTCTCCAGCTTCAAGAGCATCTAAAACATGTAGAGAGATGTCACCTACTTTTACTTCAGTTTCTTCTACACCTTCACCTTTTACTCCGTCATCAAGCATTACGTAACAAAACGGGCAGGCAGTAGCAATACGGGTGGCACCTGTAGCAAGAAGCTCCTGAGAACGTTCAACATTAATATTTTTCCCAGTATCTTCTTCCATCCACATGCGAGCCCCGCCAGCTCCACAACACATTCCTTCTGTGCCTTGTCGATCAGCTTCTACAACTTCAATTCCGCCAAGTGAACTTATGACCCTGCGCGGAGCTTTGTACACGTCGTTATGTCGACCGAGATAGCAAGAATCGTGATAAACAATGCGTTCTTCTAAACGCGCATTTGAAACATCAAGTTTCCCCGCATCAATTAACCATTCAAGCAACTGGCTATGATGCACAACTTCATAATGTCCACCAAGCTGCGGGTATTCATTTGCCAACGTGTTAAAGCAATGCGGGCATTGTGTAACAATCTTTTTTACGCCCATTTCATTAAGCGTTTCAATATTTTGCATTGCCAGCATTTGGAAAATATATTCGTTCCCAGAACGACGAGCTGAATCTCCGGTGCACATTTCTGACGGGCCGAGTATCGAAAATGAGACATCAGCACGTTGCATTAGTTGAGCCATGGCTCGTGACACTTTCTTATTTTTGTCATCAAAAGCTCCTGCGCATCCAACCCAGTAAAGGAACTCGGAATCAAATGGATCTCCACCGTCAAGAACTTGAATGCCTTCAATATCGCCAATCCAGTCGGCTCTATCGCTTTGAGAAAGACCCCATGGATTACCAGAATTTTCCATTGATCGGAATGCTGCACCTAGTTCAGATGGGAAATCTGATTCCATTAGTGTCAAGTATCGACGCATGTCGAGAATTTTGTCGAGAATTTCAATATTCACTGGACATATTTCATCGCAAGCTCGACAACTTGTACATGCCCAAAGTTCCTCACCAGTAACTCTTTCAAACATTGAGTTTGCTGAGACTGTTATTTCCGGGTCAACACCTAATGGCGGAGAAACAACTGGGTCGCCGGTAGCGGCCATGACTTCACCAGTTTTTAAGACAATTTCACGTGGATCTAAAGATTTTCCTGTGGCATGGGCTGGGCAAACGCTGGTACAGCGTCCACACATGGTGCATGAATCAGTATCTAGTAGTTGTTTCCAAGTGAAGTCTTCGATGGTTGAAGCACCGAATGTTTCTAATTCTGTTTCCATGAGGTTTGGCATTGCTTTCATTGCACCTTTTGGACGATCTCGGTCTTTGAGATACATGTTTAAAGGTGCAGTAAACATATGTCGAAGCATCGTGATTGGTAGTAAAGCGAGGAAAGCCATAAAGGAAACAACGTGAGCTATCCACCATGCCTGATGCCATCCATGAATTTTGTTAGCAAAAAAATCAATGTCGTCTATCCATAAGGAAAGTGGATAACCGATAATTGACCAATTTTCAGCTTCCGTTCCTGTTCCATTGAGTGACTGCATTGCAATACGAAATGCTTCAGCCCCTAAGCCGGTGATACCTAAAATGAAAAGAATAAATAGTCCTGCGGCATGTTCAGGTTTTGATTTAATTCGAATGCGGTAGGGGCGAAATTTTCGGGGTCCGTAACGTCTAAGAATTGCCCAACCGACTCCAATGAGGAATAAGACGCCAGCGACATCCCCTACCAGGGTGTATGCCCGATATACGTCTCCGTGAAGAAATTTTAAACTTTCAGGAACTTGATGGTTTATTTCTAAAACGGTTGTCACCGCTAGAAGAATTAGGAATGGAAAGTAGATAAGTGAGTGCATAACTCCTGCGGCGGGTTCTCGCAGAAGAGTTTTCATATAAACACCGGCTCGGAAATCTTCAAACCGTTTTTTAACATTCTTGCGGTTGGTTGCGCGATTATCAGGAGCGCCTCTTTCCCAATTTTTCATCCGATCTGCGAAAAGAATCGCGCCGTAAATAATGAGAGCGGGAATCACTGTGTAGAAAGCGACTTTTAATGCTCCGGGAATATTTCCAAAAACTTCTCGTGTGATATCTGAATCGTCATGCCATCCATTGATCCAGGAAGCGATACCAGAAATAACAGTTACTAAAGCAACCCCAACACCAAGCCCAATCGCAGCATGATGGGCCCGAAAATTATTTTTCCCCATAGACAAACCTTATCGTCCTAAACCAAAGAGTGAAAAGACCGTCAGATTTGTCGTTTCCTTGTCATACGTGTGAAACAGACTGGAAACGTAACACCCATATCTTTTAAAGATCGTTATCCATCTGAAAGGCAACAATCATGACTCATGTAGCTACATCCCGCAATAAAAGAAAAATTTTCTTAGGCTTATTTGGAGTAGTTGCTGCTTTGTTTATTTCTACTTCACCAGCTGCTGCAGCAGAAATTACTCCTAGTGACAACAACGCTTTACTTACAAGCATGTGGCTCATTGTCGCAGGATGTCTCGTTTTTTTAATGCAAGCCGGTTTTGCTCTTGTTGAAGCAGGTCTGACACGGGCAAAAAATATAGGAAACATAATGGCAAAAAATCTTGCTGATATGGCCATAGGTGCTATCGCTTTTTGGGCGTGTGGTTTTGGATTAGCATTCGGAGCTGACTCCGGAAGTTTTTTAGGAACCGACAAGTTTTTCTTGTCTGGAATGTCTGAATCATTCCTTGGTGGAGGCAATGTGTTACAAACTCCATCGTTTTTCTTCTTCCAAGTCGTTTTTGCTGCAACTGCAGTGACGATTGCTTCAGGAGCTATGGCTGAAAGAACGAAATTCTCTGCATATCTAATTTTTAGCGCTGTAATGTCTGGATTTATCTATCCAATCGTTGTCCATATGTTCTGGCAAGGTGATGGCTTACTAAGTGACTTGAATATAGGTGATGCCAGATTTAGTGACTTTGCGGGATCAACTATCGTCCACAGCGCAGGTGGGTGGGCAGCCCTTATGGGGGCCATATTCTTAGGTCCGCGGTTAGGTAAGTATGCTTCAGACGGAACTCCTCGAGCGATCCCAGGCCACAACATCGGTTACGTAACAATTGGTGTTTTCATTTTATGGTTTGGATGGTTCGGCTTTAATGCTGGATCTGAATTAGCTATGGATGAATGGGTAGCGCATGCCATCATGACAACGTTGTTAGCTGCTTCCGCAGGCGTGCTGGGATCAGGTTTAGTGATCTGGAAAAAAACGGGCTCTCTAGATATAGGAATGACCGGAAATGGGGCTTTGGCTGGACTAGTTAGTATCACCGCTGGAACAGGAGCCATGAACTTTCTTGGAGCAGTTATTTCCGGATTCATAGGTGGAATAATTGTTGTCTATTCAGTAATCATGGTTGAAAGAAAAGGTATAGATGACCCTGTCGGAGCTATATCTGTTCATGGTGTTTGTGGTGTATGGGGAACTCTTGCTGTGGGGCTGTTTGCTCGATACGACGATGCGTTTCTTGGAAGAGACAATGCCGGGTTGTTTTATGGAGGTGGTTTTGAACAACTGCTTGTTCAAGCATTAGGTTCTTTAATTGTTGCTACTTGGGTAATCGGAACTTCAGCAATACTTTTCAAAGCCATCAAATCCACTATTGGACTACGTGTCTCAGCAGCGGAAGAAAGAGAAGGCTTGGATCTCGCCGAACATGGCTCACCGGGTTACGGACCAATTGATTAATCGGAGTTACCTGCGTTTCCGTAGGTATTAGCTAAGTAGACGATGAAGCACTGGCAAAGTTTTTATTGGTTTTCCAGTTTTATCCAATTCGTAAACTAATGGGATTCCAGTTGGAATATTGAGATCTGGTATTTCGTCTTCACTGATTGAATCAAGATATTTACATAAGGCGCGAAGACTATTTCCGTGTGCGACAACAAGCACAGTTTTCTCTCCACCTAACGAAGGAAAAATATCCGTTTCCCAATATGGAACAAGACGTGCTACTACATCAGCTAAACATTCAGTTAATGGAATATCGGTGAGACCCGCATATTGGGGATCGTTATTTGGGTTAAACGGATTCTCTTGACTAATCGGCGGGGGAGGTGTGTTGTATCCACGACGCCATGCATGAAATTGGTCGTCGCCAAATTCTTTACGTACTGCGTCCTTATTCTTGCCTGTTAGATCTCCATAATGTCGTTCGTTTAGACGCCAACTACGGTGAACAGGCATTTCTTGAGAATTGATTTCATTTAAAACAATGTCTGCTGTGCGAATTGCCCTTTTTTGAAGTGAAGTGAAAATAACATCTGGGGAAATCCCGGCTTCATTTAGAAGTCGCCCTCCATTTAACGCTTCCTCAACGCCCTGTTTTGTTAAATCGCAGTCGTACCATCCTGTAAATTGATTCGTGGCATTCCATTCAGATTGTCCATGTCGAACAAGAACTAATTTCGAAGCATTTGTACTCATATATGCAGTTCAGCATATATTTTACTAAAAAACCACTCCAGAAGTTGATACTATAGCACTCAACTTTATATAGTGTATATGAGTAAGAAATAGTGCAATGTCAACAAATAGGCCGTATCGTAAAATTCCCGGTAGCTGCAAAAGCATCTTATCTTTTAGCAAAAACCGGTAAATAAAGAGATTTAACTACCTATAAGGAGAAAATTAATGAGTAAAGCAGTAGGAATTGATCTTGGAACCACCAATTCAGTAGTAAGCGTCCTTGAGGGTGGCGAACCAGTCGTTATCGCAAATGCTGAAGGTTCACGTACAACCCCATCAGTTGTTGCTTTTGCTAAAGATGGAGAAGTCCTTGTCGGTGAGGTAGCAAAAAGACAGGCAATAACTAATCCTGAAAGAACCATACGTTCCGTCAAACGTCATATGGGAACAGCCTGGAAGCAAAAAATAGACGATAAAGACTATACATCTCAAGAAATCTCAGCTCGAACTCTTCAAAAACTAAAAAGAGACGCTGAGGCCTATTTAGGTACATCTGTTACCCAAGCGGTAATCACTGTTCCGGCCTATTTTGATGACTCTCAACGAACAGCCACCAAAGAAGCGGGACAAATCGCCGGCCTTGAAGTCCTCAGAATCATCAATGAGCCCACCGCTGCCGCTCTTGCTTACGGTCTTGAAAAAGATGACAGCGATCAAACAATTCTCGTATTCGACCTAGGTGGTGGGACCTTTGACGTTTCCGTACTTGAAATAGGCGACGGAGTTTTTGAAGTAAAAGCGACACATGGCGATACAAGCCTCGGTGGAGATGATTGGGATGAAAAAGTTATTGAATGGCTTGCAACTTCATTTAAAAATGATCATGGTGTTGACTTAATTGCCGATCCAATGGCGGCACAACGACTCAAAGAAGCTGCAGAGAAAGCAAAAATTGAACTTTCGCAAGTACAACAAACGCAAATCAATCTTCCATTTGTGACCGCTACAGATTCTGGCCCACTTCATCTTGACTACACATTAACTAGAGCAAAATTCCATGAACTCACCGCTGATCTTCTTGAAAGATGTCGTGCACCATTTGAGCAAGCAGTAACAGATGCCGGTCTAACAAAAGGTGAAGTAGATCATGTGATTTTGGTCGGTGGTTCAACCAGAATGCCCGCTGTAGCTGAACTTGTCCAAGAAATCACCGGGCGCGAACCCTCTAAAAATGTAAACCCAGATGAAGTGGTAGCCATCGGAGCCGCTGTTCAAGCTGGAGTTTTAGTAGGTGAAGTCAAAGATGTCCTTCTTCTCGACGTCACGCCACTTTCACTAGGCATAGAAACCAAAGGTGGTGTTATGACACGCCTTATTGAAAGAAACACCACTATTCCAATTGCTAAATCAGAAACATTTACAACAGCAGATGACAACCAACCATCCGTTGAAATTCATGTACTTCAAGGCGAACGAGAAATGTCACAATTTAATAAAACATTAGGAAAGTTCCAGTTAGTTGACTTGCCACCAGCACCCCGAGGAATGCCCCAAATTGAAGTAACTTTTGATATTGACGCAAACGGCATTGTTCATGTCTCTGCTAAAGATCAGGCAACAGGGAATGAACAGTCAATGACTATTACGGGTCAATCTTCATTAGATAACGACGTTATTGATCAAATGGTTAAGGACGCAGAGTCTCACGCGGAAGAAGACAGGCAGCGTAAAGAGCAAGTAGAAACTCGCAACAATGCGGACAACCTCGTTTATCAAACAGAGAAATTGTTATCTGATCAAGGTGAAGAGTTGACCGGAGATGAAAAAACTAATGTTGAAGAGAAACTTTCTGCACTCAAAGAAACTTTAGAAGGCGAAGATACTGCGGCGATTGCTAGCGCAACTGAAGCTCTCATGACCGCAAGCCAAGAATTTGGTCAACGCCTCTACGAAGCAGCTGCAGCACAACAAAACGGTTCAGAAAGTTCTTCTGATGAATCAGATAGTGATGTTGTAGATGCAGAAATTGTTGACGAACAGTGAGTGCTGATTCAACTAAAGAAGAGCCACTAAACGAAAGCGATGAAAAAGATATCGAATTTCGTGAAGCGGAAGATTCTACAGAAACAGAAGTTAATGAAATTGAGCAATTAGTTTTAGAACGTGATGGATATTTAAACGATTTACAGAGAGTCACAGCTGAATTTTCAAATTTTCGAAAGCAGTCAGTAAAACGTAATACCGAAGTTAGTTCTCGGTCGCAAGCAGAATTGATTGAAAAATTATTACCAGTGCTTGACGCTTGTGATCTTGCAATTGAACATGGTGCTAAGGACGTGGTCCCTATTCGTGAAGCTCTAATTTCTACTTTTGAGTCTTCAGGCTTACAAGTTATTGATCCAATAGATTTAAATTTTGATCCAACCTGCCATGAAGCAGTTCTTCACGAAAGTGTTGAAGAGAATAAGGAATCCAGCGAACAAATAGTTACAGAAGTTATGCGACGCGGTTATATCTGGGTAGACAGAGTGCTTCGTCCTGCCATGGTCAAGGTCCGCGGCTAGGGAGCAGCCATGGCCGTACAACGCGAGTGGTTTGAAAAAGACTATTACAAAGTCCTTGGAGTTGATGAAGGGATTTCAGAGAAAGACCTGACCAAGGCGTACCGTAAACTTGCACGGCAACTTCATCCTGATGCAAATCCAGGTGATTCAAAAGCGGAAGAAAGCTTTAAGGAAATCTCAGCGGCTTATGACGTTCTAGGTGATTCAAAAAAGCGTGCCGAATATGATGAAGCTCGCCGTCTGGGTCCCATGGGCGGTGGATTTTCTGGAGGTTTTCCCGGAAACTTTTCAGACGGCATGGGGTTCAACATGGAGGACCTCTTTGGAGGATTGTTTAATCAAGGAGGAGCAAACAGAGGTCGCCGTGGGAATGATTTAGAAACAACTCTCACGATTCCATTTTTTGAATCAGTAAACGGGGTAACAACTACAGTAAATATCACGAGTGATGCTCCTTGTTCAACGTGCGATGGCAGCGGCGCTAAACCAGGCACTACCCCAAAAATTTGTTCATCTTGTTCCGGACGAGGGGTTCAAGCTGAAAACCAAGGGCCGTTTTCTTTTAGTCGTCCTTGTGGCACTTGTGGAGGTCGAGGAAATCAAATAGACAATCCTTGTGACTTATGTCGTGGTGCAGGTATTGAACGTCGGCCACGTGCAGTAAAGGTACGTATACCACCGGGCATAGAATCTGGCCAAAGAATTCGGTTAAAGGGTAAAGGCGGCCCTGGAAATAACGGGCCAAATGGGGATTTATTTATTCGAATGAAAATTGAGCCTCACCCAGTCTTTGGGCGACAAGGAAACCATCTAACCGTCACAGTAAGAATTACCTGGCCCGAAGCAGTTCTCGGATCAGATGTAGTTGTTCCTACACTTGATGGAGGAACAGTGACGCTAAAAATTCCATCAGGAACACCAAGTGGTCAAACATTTCGAATCAAAGGCAAAGGTGTCGCTACAAAACGCGATATTGGAGACCTGCTCTCCACAATTGAAGTTGACATTCCAACTAAATTAAATAAAGAGCAACAAAAAGCAGTTGAAGCCCTAGCTGAAACATTTAATTCAGATTCCTCTTCACAAGACACTACAGACATGACAGGATAAGTATCTATGTCTTTCTCTCGCCCTAACCCAGATCAGGCGATCTACGTTATTTCTGTAGCTGCTGAATTAGCTGAAATGCATCCACAGACCCTACGTATATATGAAAGAAAAGGATTACTTGATCCGGCAAGAACTAACGGTGGAAACCGTCGTTATAGCGACACGGATATAGCGATGTTAAAAAGAATCGCAGAACTAACATCTGCAGGTTTAAATCTTGCTGGAGTAAAAAGAGTTATTGAACTCGAGCATCGCCTTAACCAATTAGAAAATGAATTAGCTGAAATTCGTGCTGAAGGCTCTGCTGCTGTTGAAGAAGTTCATCGAAGCTATCGAAGAGACTTAGTTCCGATGGACCAAAGCGTCGTTATTTATCGTCGAGAAGCCCGTAAATAATAAAGAAATTCCCCTAAATTCAAGGGAAAATTTGTGTTACAGACGTGTTGCAATCCCCAATAGGACCCCACTGTATAAAGGGTAAATAAAGGTTTTCCACAGGGGATGTGGACAAACGAAATCTTGAGTCTTTACCTATCAACATTTTAAAAAATAAGAAACTTTCAACTAAAAAATGGATTAGTTCTGAGGCAATTTAAAGTACAATAAACAGGTAAGGGACCCTAGTTAGATAGGAGTGGTGCCGTGTCTGCGACCGTAGTTGTCGGTACGCAGTGGGGCGATGAAGGAAAAGGTAAGTTCACCGATCTCATCGCTGCCGATATGTCAATGGTTGTTCGCTATCAAGGCGGACATAATGCCGGCCACACCTTAGTGGTAGCTGGTGAAACTTTTGCACTGCAATTAATACCAAGCGGGATCCTTAACCCACATGTCGTACCTTTAATCGCTAATGGCGTAGTTATTGATCCCAAGGTGCTCATTAGTGAAATTGACATGCTTGAGGATCGTGGAGTTTCGACTGCAAAACTTAAAATTAGTGGCAACGCTCATCTAATTCTCCCATACCACCAAGAACTTGATGCTCTTCACGAAGAATTCTTAGGAGAAAATAAAATTGGTACAACAAAGCGTGGAATTGGCCCAGCTTATGCTGACCGTGCAATGCGGTTGGGGCTACGGGTACAGGACCTTTTAGACACAGAAGGGTTTAAAAAGAAACTTAACTCCACCTTGGAATACCACAACAAAGTTCTTACTCGAGTATTTGACCAACCTCCACTTGATGCTAATACCATCGCAGAAGAGTACTTAAACATTTACCGCCCTCGCTTAATCTCTCACATAGACGACAGCGTAAGCCTCATACATGAAGAGCTAGAAAAAGGAAGAAAGGTTCTATTAGAAGGAGCACAAGCAACTTTTTTAGATTTAGATCATGGAACCTACCCGTTTGTTACTTCATCAAACCCTGTATCTGGTGGAGCATGTGTAGGTGCAGGTATTGGCCCTAAAAACATTGAACGAATTGTCGGCGTGGCTAAGGCTTATTTAACCCGAGTGGGAGCAGGACCATTCCCAACTGAATTATTTGATTCAATAGGAGACCATCTAGTTGACGTGGGCCGCGAATACGGGACTAATACTGGAAGGCGTAGAAGGCCAGGATGGATTGATGCAGTGATGTTGCGTTATGCATCCAGAGTTAACTCGTTGACTGATCTTGCTGTAACCAAGCTTGATGTGCTGGATGATTTAAATGAAATAAAGATTTGTGTCGCGTACGACATTGATGGAGAAAGATACGAGCAACTTCCTTACAACCAAAACCTTCTCTATAAGGCAACTCCTATTTATGAAACTTTCCCAGGATGGAGATGCGATATTTCTGAAGCAACGTCCCGAACTGATCTTCCATCAGAAGCAGAGAACTATCTCTCATTTATAGAAGAGCAGGTTGGTATCCCTATTGAGATGGTTGGAGTTGGACCTGGGCGTAACCAAGTTTTAAATTTTGCAGACGGGACTACAGAGAAATGATTCCGAAAGGCTCTCAATTATGAGCATAGAAAACGTTCTTGCAACTCGATATGCGAGTTCAGCTATGACTGAACTGTTCTCAAGTGAATCGAAAATTGTTTTTGAACGTGAGCTCTGGATAGCGATTCTTATAGCGCAAAAACAATTAGGAATTGAAATCAGTGAAAAAGTTATCGAAGACTATAAATCAGTGGTTCACGAAGTTAACCTATCCTCAATTAACGAACGAGAAAAAGTAACTCGTCATGATGTAAAAGCCCGCATAGAAGAATTTTGTTCTCTTGCTGGACATGAACAAATACATCAAGGGATGACTTCTCGTGACCTCACCGAGAACGTTGAGCAGCTCCAAATTAAAAAAGGGCTTGAAGTTATTATTAGTCGAGTTGTGGCTGCTTTAGCCCGGCTAAGCGCTCTGGCAATAGAGCACGAACAGTTAGCAATTGTTGGGCGTACTCATAATGTTCCTGCGCAAATTACGACTCTTGGGAAAAGGTTTGCTTCAACTGCAGAGGAGTTAATGATTTCTTATCATCGGCTAAACGATCTTCTAAATGCATACCCTCTTAGAGGGATTAAAGGACCTGTTGGGACACAGCAAGATCAAATGGATCTGTTTGACGGTGATAACTCAAAAGTTTTTAAAATGGAGCAAATAGTCGCTAAACATCTTGGCTTTGAAAAAGTTTTTGACTCAGTTGGTCAGGTTTATCCACGATCGCTGGATTTTGAGGTTGTTTCATCTTTGTTTCAAACAGCAAGTGGGCCATCAAGTCTTGCACACACAATTCGACTTATGGCTGGCCATGAGTTAGTTACCGAGGGGTTCCAAGCTGGCCAAGTTGGGTCTTCAGCTATGCCGCACAAAATGAATGCCCGTTCGTGTGAACGAATTAATGGGTTAACAAATGTCCTCCGTGGCCATTTATCTATGATTAGTGGATTGGTAGGAGAGCAATGGAATGAAGGGGATGTAAGTTGTTCTGTTGTAAGAAGAGTCGCTATACCTGATGCGTTTTTCGCTATAGATGGTTTATTTGAAACCTTCTTAACTGTTCTAGATGATTTTGGAGTGTTTCCAAAAATGATTGAACATGAACTTCAACAAAATTTACCTTTTCTGGCCACTACTCGAATACTTGTCGCTGCCGTACAAACAGGTATGGGAAGAGAAGAAGCACACGAAATAATTAAAGAGCATGCAGTGTCATCTGCGATGACTCAGCGAGAGAATCCAAATTCAGTGAATGACTTTATTGAACGTTTGGCAAACGATAAGCGCTTACCTCTTGAACATGCCAATCTTGATTCCATATTTGATGACCCAATGAATTTCGCTGGAAATGCAAATGGTCAGGTAAAGCAAGTAGTTAAAAAGGTTTCACATATTGTCAATGCACATCCAAGTGCAGCTACCTACACTCCAGAATCAATCCTCTGAATATAAATCCAGTAGATTGAAATTAATGAGTGACACTTTTGAAGAACTAGTTAAGCATCTACTTGAACATTCAATTAGAACTGGCGACTTTACTCTTAAAAGTGGACGAAAGAGCACTTGGTTCTGTGATGCAAAACAAACAGCATGTCGACCAGAAGGAATATTACTGATTGCCGATGCAGCGTTAGAAATAATTCCCAATGATATAACAGCTATCGGCGGACTAACCGCTGGTGCTGATCCAGTAGCTTTTGGTATTGCAGCAGCAGCAGCAGCTAAAGGAAGGGAGCTACGTTCTTTTAGCATTAGGAAAGAATCAAAGGATCACGGAGTAGAAGGGCGCCTAGCGGGTGCGTTATATCCAGGTGACAAAGTTGTTATATGTGAAGACACCGTCACCAGAGGGACTTCTCCTTTAGAGGCAGCACAAGTTGTTCGTAACTTAGGTGCTGATCCGGTAATGATTCTGCCAGTGGTTGACCGAGGAGGGACTTGTGGTTCACTGGCAGCAGCAGAAAATATTGAATTTCGGCCGCTTGTTACTGCCATTGATCTTGGATTCCCCTATGAGGGCCCTTAGTAATTTATTTTACTAATCGATTATTTGTACCCTCATTCCTAAGGTGACATGCTCTAAAAAAATTTCAATATCTTCTGGTTTCATGCGGATACAGCCATTTGAAACTTTTCCTCCTATTAACTCGGGAGAAGAAGTGCTATGTATAGCAATTGCTGGCCTCTTGCCTCCAAAATTTTCTAAAACTTCTGAATGTTGATTTAGTCCAAAGATGCGATCACCATAGATTTGACTGAAGTCAACGGAAGAGGTCGACCGTTCCCAAAGATAGTCAATAACCGCGTCAATTAGGGGGGTTGGAGTGGAGTCTTTCCCAATCGCTACTGGAGCTTCAGCCAGAACCTTATTGTTTGAATTTTTACATGCCATTAAAGGCATTTCAGGCAAGGCAAGAACAGAACACTCTTTTGACGTAATTACCCTTGCTGTCCTCTCAGATAAATCAATGACTATTTTCTTATCGCTATAAAAAGTGTCTACGTCTTTAGATAAAACCCATGCTTTTGATCCATTTGGTAAACGAGGAAGTATTACTTCTAAATATTTGCCATTTACTTCGCCAGTTGTTTGCAGTGTACGAAAACCTTCATACGGTCCGGGGTTACTTAATCCTTCTGAATATAGAGAGTCAGGGTCAGGTGAAATATAGATATCCAAAATCGGAATCTTTTCTTTGACTATTGCGTATCCAGAAACCGTTGGGATCGTTAACAGAATTTGATTATTTATTGCCGTCCCTTCACTTGGTAATTCATTTTGTTGCTGAATCTCAGAAGTAGTGGTTATTAAAGGTAAGGAACTGGTAGCGACTACCGCTTCAATTAAATTTTCATCAGCGACTATTCTTGGTCTTTCGGGCTTGCTGCAAGAAGAGAACCCAAAAACTAGTAAGAAAAGAAAACAGAATGAAAAAAATCTATAGTTTTTAAGCTTCATAGTGATTAACAATTATCCCTAATTTTATACGGATGTAGTTCAATGGTAGGGCCTTGGTTCCTGAAGTTGATGATGGAGTTTGATTCTTCTCATCTGCTAGATATCACATAGGAACATCATCGTTAGAATGAATTAATGGTACTTAAATCAGATGAGACGATAACCAGCGCCGATTACCATACAGGTGGCGAGCCTTTTCGTATCGTCGATATTGGGCCCATGGAAGGAACCACTGTTTTAGATCGCCGTTCTTGGGCAGAAGAAAATCTTGACGATCTTCGTAAATTTCTTATAAACGAACCGCGTGGGCATGCAGATATGTATGGAGGGTTTGTTGTGCCAGCCGACGATAGAAACGGTGATTTAGGTGTCGTATTTTTTCATAAAGATGGGTTCTCTACGGCATGTGGCCATGGAACAATTGCTCTTGTTACTTGGGCTATTGATACTGGCTTAATTGAGCCAAAGGATGAAATTGTAACTGTAATTGTTGATGTTCCTTCTGGGCGGCTTGTAACTGAAGCAAAAATGCATGATCAAAAAGTTGAGTCTGTTTGTTTCCAGAACGTTCCTAGTTTTGTTTCCGCGACAAATATTTCTTTACAAACTTCAGTCGGACAAGTAAGTGTCGATATTTCGTTTGGTGGAGCTTTTTATGCTTCAGTGAACGCTGGCGAGCTTGAGCTTTCACCAACTGCGTCAAACATTGACGCTTTAATTTCTCTTGGCAGAGAAATTAAAAATCAACTAAAAGATAACCAAAGTGCCGTACACCCAGATGACGATCGGTTGTCTGGGGTTTATGGAACTATTTTTTACGAAGAGATAGGAACTAATCCATTGCACCAAAGGAACATGACTGTTTTTGCTGATGGACAAGTTGATCGTTCACCTTGTGGGTCAGGAACTTCTGCGCGATTAGCCCTGCTCCATAAAGCTGGTCGAGTTTCAGTAGGCGAAAGCTTCTATAACGAAGGTGTAGCTAAAGAAAAATTTGTTGGGAAAATTACTTCTCATAGTGGTAATACTGTTACTACGACAATTCAAGGGTCTGCTTATCATTATGCAACAAGTACTTTTGTTCTTGATTCACGTGATTCTCTTGGGAATGGATTTCAACTTAGATGACTGCTTTACCTCATTTTGATGCTGATGCAATTAGAGATGTCGTTGATATGGGCACTGCTATTCAGGCTTTAACTGAAGCTTTTAAAGATTTAGGGGAGTTGCATCCAAGAACACAAGTCTCTCTTGGTCTAACTGATGATCTTTTGTTGATGCCTGCTGTTACTCCTCTTGGAATTGGTATAAAAACTGTGACAGTGATGAGTGAGAATCCGGCGAAAAATTTACCTTTAATTCACGCCCACTATTTACTTTGTGATCGAGAAACAGGTCGCCCACAAGCTACTTTTGATGGATCCGCTTTAACTTCTTTACGTACGCCAGCTGCTTCTGGGGTCGCTACCGAAGTCTTGGCTCGAGCAGAAATTACCTCTCTTGGTATTTTTGGTACCGGGGTGCAGGCGCAAGGGCATATTGATGCAATGTTGAGTGTTCGTCCAAATATTGAAACTATTTTTATTTGTGGTCGAACTTTTGAAGCAAGTACACAATTTGTTAATAACGCGAACGGATACGGAAGAAACCTAGTCACTGCTTCTCCGGAAGATACGGCAGAAGCTGATGTTTTATGTGGTTGTACTTCGTCAACAACACCAGTGATTCCCACGAGCAGTGTACAAAATGGTGCTCATATAAATCTTGTTGGATCCTATTCGGCAGCACGACGAGAAGTTGATATTGATTTAGTGACCGCTGCATCAGTTTTTGTTGATGAAAGAGAAGCAGCTGAAAATGAAGCTGGAGAGTTAATTCATGCAGACGCTTCGAAACAATGGAGTTTTGATTCAGTTGTAGGTGACCTAAGTGATCTTTGTTTGGGAAAAGTTACTCGTGGTAGTCAAGAAGAAATAACTTTATTTAAATCAGTGGGATTAGCAGTTGAAGACGTGGTGGTAGCAGCAGCGGTTTGGGCAGCTCACACTAATTAAAGTGCTGCTGCTCGCTTTTGAGCTTTTTGTCTTATCCAGTCGCCGACATTATTTAGTGAGAATACGGTGAAAACTAAAGCTAGGGATGGCCAAACAGCTGGCCAAATGGTTACCCGTAAATCAGCTCGTGCAAGATTAATCATATTCCCCCAAGAAGGGGCGGGAGATTCAACGCTAAGTCCTAGGAATGCAAGTGCTCCTTCAAGCGCTACAAGTACTGCTGCGGCAACTAAAGCATAGGCAAGGACTGTGGGCAGGACATTGGGAACAATTTCTTTTATAAGAATAGTTCTTTGCTTTGTTCCTAATGCTTCTGCTGCAGCGACAAATTCGCGTCTGCTTATTGTTAAAGCATTTGCTCTGGCCACTCTGGTATAAATAGGGATTGAAAGAGCTCCGATAATGATGCAAAGCACTTTTAAGTCTCGTGCACCAACAAAAGTAATAATTGTAAGTAAGAGAACTAACCCAGGGAAAGCCAAAATAACATCAATAGTTGCCATGACTGCTGCTTCTCTTTTACCCCGGACATAACCTACAAAGGAACCAAAAAGCCCACCAAAAACTACGCCGCAAGTTACGCCAGAAGCAACAACAGCTAAGGACACTCGGGCTCCATAAATTAAACGTGCCAGAATATCACGCCCATTGACGTCTGTTCCAAGCCAATGATTCCATGAAGGGGTGTCATTACGAAGTTCGTTTCCGGTGGTATCAAATAGCCATGCTTGATAGTTCGGATCGTCTAAACCTGGAATTAAATCGGCAAATATGGCAGTAAGAACAAGGACTACTAGCCAAGAAAAACATAGTTTTGTTAAAAAATTCATGGACTTGAATAGTTCTAAAAAAGAAAATTTACGTTTTGAACGCGGAGAAAATTTCATCACGACTTTCTCCTAATTCTTGGGTCAATGATCATGTAGAACAGATCAACGCAAGTGTTAATGACTACATAAACGCATGCCATGAATACTGTGACTCCTTGAACCATTATGAAATCTCGTTGGAAAATTGCATCTAATAAACGTTTTCCAAGACCTGGAAGTGCGAAAAGTTGTTCAATGACAACGGTACCGCCAATTAAGCCGGCGATATTGAGTCCAACAATTGTTGTTAGCGTTAATGAGCTTGGTCGTAACGCATGTCTAAAAAGAATAAACCGGTCTTTTAGCCCTTTTGATTTAGCTGAAAGAACGTAAGTTTCTTTCAAGGTATTGATCATGTCAGAACGAACGATTCTTGTATATACAGCTATTTCCGTGAGAGCAAGAGAAATAGCGGGCATGATTACAGTTTTTATGTTGCCGGTAACGCTTTCTGTAAGGCGTGTCCATCCCGTTGCAGGTAGCCATCGTAGTCGAATCGAAAGAAAATATATAAGAACCAAACCAACAATAAAGGAGGGAATACTTAGAAGGAATTGTGCTAAAGCAGATATAGATTGATCGATTTTTGTTCCCTGTCTATATCCTGCGGTCACCCCAAGCGGTATGGCAAGTAATAAAGCTAGGCCAATTGAAACTACTGCTAATTCGGCAGTAACAGGGATGCGATGTTTTATCTCGTCGGTGACAAGTTGGTCAGTAATAACCGATCGTCCTAAATCTCCACTTATTGCATCACTAAGCCAACTTCCGTAGCGAACAAAGAAAGGATCATTAAGTCCATACTCTTCCCTTAACTGTGCAACAAATTCTTGATCTTGTTGAGCGTCTGGAGGGATAAGTGCATTGATTGGGTCACCCGGAAGGGTGTTTACTAGAAAAAAAGTTAAAAATGAGACGGCGAGTAACGTTGCGACAAGCCGAACTAATCGAGCTGCAAGCATTTTTAACACGTCTAATTATTCCCTTAACACTAAATAAATACAAAAAGGGCGGGATGAGAGGTTCATCTCACCCCGCCCTTTGTATTAATTTCTACCTACTATTCCATTTCGGTCCAGTAAGCCTGTCCCCATCGGCCTTCGGCAGATGGGTGACCGATACCTATTTCACCATCTGGCAAAATCCATGAGTCAAATCCTCCGAGACCTGCTTCAGTAGCGATAGCTGTTGCTGTACCACCGGAGAAGTAGATCGGAACGTGCTCATTAACCATGATGCTGGCTTGCGCATAGAGTGCCGCACGAGTTGGAACGTCATCCGTGGTTCGTGCTTCTTCTAGGAGAGCATAGTGATCTGGGTCATGCCAGTTAGAGAAGTTGAACGGTGAAGTCTCCCATGGAGCTGAACCGGAGTTCTCTCCACCTGGATCGCTTTCACTACCCCATCTCCAGCAGTGAACTTCATGTTCACCTCTGAATTCATTAGCCATACCCAACGCCATGTTGATGTGAGTTGCTTGATCGAATGCAGTTAACTCAGTGTTAACCAATCCAGTCTCGTTCCAGAACTGCTGGGTTACTTCCATAGCAGCAATAAGTGTTGGATCTGGAGGACAACTCAAGACAACATCAAGTTTTTCTCCAACTGCTTTACCGTCTGAACGGTCAGCGTCATTGATGTAATCCTCAAGAAGTGCCATTGCTCCATCGAAGTCATAGCTAGCGTAAGCCTCTGCTGCTTCTTCGGAGTACCAAGGAGAATCCTCAGCATACAATTGTGTTGCTGGTTCAGAAATTCCTTCTCCACCAAGAGCAGCAATAATTGCGTCTTGGCGTGTTGCCATGATTAATCCTCGTCGTACACGAACATCATCATAAGGAGGTACAAGAACGTTGAACATACCGCCACCGGCGTTGTTTCCTTGGAATTCAAACATCCAGAGGCTTCCATCTTCTGCCACGGTACGTGCGTCACGAATTGTGGCTTGACGGAGAGTCTGCATAGCGGTGACTGTTCCAGATGATAGTGAGTCCAGTCGAGTTCCTTCATCAGGAATTGGATGGAAACTTACTGAATCTAGATATGGCAACTGGGTGCCAAAGTTATCGCTCATCCAATAGTTTGGATTTCGTTCCATTTCAGTTTTGTTGTCAACGTCGCGGTTTGTAACCATGAAAGGTCCAGTACCGATACCAGTTGGTGCGTTAGCAGCGGCTGCCATTGCATCTTCATCACCTGCAGGTACTAATGCAGCGTTGAAAACCATACCCATTGGTGCACGAGATAGAACTGCCATAAACGGTCCGTTTGTTGCACTAAGTGTGTAGGTAACTTCAAGGTCACCGGTTGCTTCAACACCTATAAGGTTTGATGAAGCAATTACA
>CERV01018140.1_pt1 | contig 19065 bp, 13 predicted proteins | sample 530871 | NCBI WGS metagenome assembly CERV01 (sample SAMEA2621045, study PRJEB7988) | marine metagenome | biome: marine biome (ENVO:00000447); feature: deep chlorophyll maximum layer (ENVO:xxxxxxxx); material: "saline water (ENVO:00002010), including plankton (ENVO:xxxxxxxx)" | depth 50 m
CATAAGATGCCCAAGGAAAAGCCAACCTGGGTATATCCACATCCAAATGATCAGTATGTCTATGTGGTAAATAACGGTGCGGATAATGTTGTTGAAGTTGACTTAAAAAAATGGACTATTACACGAAAATTTAATACAGATAAAGGGCCGTATAATTGCGAAGTAAGTCCAAATGGAAAATATTTGGTAGTTACTTATAAATCCGCAGCAAAGACTGGAATTTGGGAACTAAATTCAGGAATTGAATTAATACGATTAAAAAACACCAGAAGGGTTACTCATGGTGTAGTGATTTCTCCAGATAGCAGATATGCATTTGTCTCTGTTGAAGGAGTTGGAGGAGAGCCAGGCTCTGTTGATATAATCGATATAGAAAAATTAGCACTAATTAATCATGTTGAAGTAGGTAAGCAAGCAGGTGGAATAGCTTTCTGGAAAATGTCTAATTAATTTTTTTTATTACGATAATTTTTTCTCCAGTAAAATAATATTGCTATACCAATGATATTTGGAAACCAAATAAATGGATTGCTCCATGGAATTCCATCAAAATAAAAGTCCGTTAAAGGATAAAAAAGTTTAGTAGGAAAATATTCTTTTGAATGAAACGGAAAATCTAATAAGATGTGAAATGGCCACCCTAACATGGCAAAAGCAATTTTCTTCTTGAAATAATAAACAACTGCTATTGTTGAAAATGCAGTCACATAACTATGGGAAATATCATACATTAAAAAAACCCAATTAGGCAGAGCATCTAAAGGCGGAGGTCCGCCTCCAAATTGAGGAATATTTCCACTAATAATATTTATAATAATTAACGCGCCAAAAGATACCAAGTCCGGCATAGCTCCGAAAAATAAAGCAATCCAAGGCATACCACGATAACCAAATAAACCTCTACCCCATAACGCATGACTTAATGTATCCATAATATAATTTGATTAATAAATAGAATTCTTCATAAAGAAGTATAGTTAAATTTACTAATGATGGGTGTAAAAAATAGTTTCAAAAATTGATAGATACTTGATGAAAAACATAGGTTGTACTTCAATGGTCGATCCATTAGAAAGGGTAATTATGAAAAGCCCAATTACAGCATGGAAAGATATAAACAAAATTAAGAATAATTGGAAAGATTTACATTTTTCTGCAGAGCCCATATATAATAAAGCTATATCACAGTTTGATCAACTCATGAATCTTATAGAGTCATTTGGCACTGAGATACTAATGTTACCAAGTGATAACAAAACAAATCTTGACTCTATTTATACGCATGATCCTGGCATAACAACATCTACAGGAATTATAATAGGTAACATGGGGAAAGCAGAAAGAGAAAATGAGCCAAAAACATTAAAAAATTTCTTAATTCATAACAATATACCAGTTGTTGGAGAAATAAAATATCCAGGAATAATTGAAGGAGGAGATGTACTCTGGATTAATAAACGTACAATTGCCGTTGGAGAAGGATATAGAACTAATAAAGAGGGTATACAACAATTAAAAATAATTCTGGGTAATCAGATTGATCAAATCATAACTGTTCCTCTCCCCCATTGGCGTGGTTCTGAAACCTGCCTACACTTAATGAGTAATGTCAGTCCAATTGATTATAATCTTTATCTAATATATCCAAAACTTTTACCAGTGAGATTTATAGAGTATTTAAAAAATCAAAATATTAAACTAATCAATGTGCCTAATGAAGAATATGAATCAATGGCATGTAATGTATTAGCTTTAGCTCCAAAAAAATGCATCATGATGTCAGGAAACCCTAAAACAAAAAAATTATTAGAATCAAACAATGTGGAAGTTTTCACCTATGATGGGTCTGAAATTTCATTGAAAGGCGCTGGAGGTCCAACCTGTCTAACGAGGCCTATCTACCGCAGCAAATAAAATGTTTGATAAAAATACTTTTACAGCTAATACTCAATTAAAAATATCTCCTTTTTTTGATATCACATCAAAAATAAATGAATCCCAAGAATGGAAGAGATGGGGTGGTTATCTATCTGCAACAAAATATGAATTGAATCATGAAAATGAATATTTTTCAATTAGAACAAAAGCGGGCTTGCTAGATATCTCTCCATTATATAAGTACATTATTGAAGGCCCTGATGCTCAATATTTTCTTAATAGGTTAGTTACTAGAAATATTAATTTATGTAAGCAGGATCAAGTTATGTATACACCATGGTGTGATGAAGATGGGAAACAAATTGATGATGGCACTGTTCAAAGATTAGATAAAGAAAAATTTCGTCTTACAAGTGCAGAACCAAATCTTGAATGGCTTCATCATAATGGAAATAATTTAAATATTGAAATTAGTGATGAAACAGAATCTACTGCAGCATTAGCACTCCAAGGACCAAACTCATTAAAAATACTAAATAAGATTTCATCTAAATCATTAGATAGTTTAAAATTTTTTTGGTTAACTAAAACAAAGTTGGGTGATTTTCCAGTAACAATATCACGAACTGGATACACAGGCGATTTGGGATATGAAATATGGCTTAGCCCTGATCATGCATTGCAGATATGGAAATTATTATTAAATGCAGGAAAAGACTATGGTATCACCCCAACTGGATTAAACGCGTTAGATATTGCACGCGTAGAAGCCTCTCTTATACTACTGGATGTTGACTACATATCTTCGAGACACGCACTAGTGGATAATAGAAAATCATCACCTTATGAACTTGGATTGGGGTGGGCTGTAAAATTAAACGATCAAAATAACTTTATAGGAAAAAAAGCCTTAATGAAAGAATATTCAAATAAGGCAAAATGGAAGTTTGTAGGCATAGAAATTGAATGGGACACATTTGAAAAACATTTTAGAACTATTGGCTTACCTCCTGCTCTACCAAGCACAGCCTGGCGTAACAGTACGCCAATTTATTTCGGTAATATACAGGTAGGTTATGCAACAAGCGGTTGTTGGTCTCCAATTTTAAAACGATACATTGCTTTGGCGCATCTTGAATCTGAATATGCAGAAATTGGAACAAAATTAAACTTTGAAATAAAAGTAGAGCATTATCGAAAACTTACTACAGCAAGAGTTGTGCAAACTCCATTTTTTAATCCAGAAAGAAAGCGTTCATGTCCCGCGTAGATAATTATGATGCTATAATTATTGGGGGAGGACATAATGGCCTAACTGCTGCAGCCTATTTATCTAAGGCTGGTAAAAAGGTATTAGTTTTAGAACGCCGATACATTCTTGGCGGCGCAGCTGTAACAGAAGAAGTTTTCCCAGGTTTTAAATTTTCTGTTTGTTCCTATGTGGTTAGCTTGATGAAAGCAAATGTTATAAGAGAGCTAATGCTTCCAAAATTCGGATTAGAACTTTTACCCTTAGAAAGCACATTTACACCTCTAGATAATAACTATCTATTACGTACATCTGATGCAGATGAGACATATAGAGAAATATATAGGCACTCTCCTAAAGATGCCGAATCTTATATGCGTTTCGGTCCATTAATGAGTCAAATAGGAATGGCTGTTAGACCAATTCTAGAAACAATTGCTCCAAATGCAATTCGGCCAAGTTTATCAGATTTAAATTCAATAAATAAATTAATTAAACATTTTAAAACGCTGGACTCTGAGCAATTTGAATACCTTGCAAAACTTATGACGATGAGTTCTGCAGATTTTTTAGATGAGTGGTTTGAATGTGATTATCTTAAATCCACCATGTCAGCTAGCGGAATTATAGGAACCTTTATGGGACCTAGATCTCCTGGTTCTGCATATGTAATGTTACACCACTATATGGGTGATATTGATGGTGCTTTTCGAGCATGGGGATTCCAAAAAGGTGGTACAGGTGCGATAAGTATGGCTATTGCGAGATCAGCAGAACATTTTGGTGCAGATATTTTAACAGAAGCTCCAGTAAAAAAAGTAAAAGTTAAAAATGGAAAAGCTGTTGGAGTAGTTCTAAATAATGGAGATGAGTATAATGCTCACAAGATCATTTCTGGACTAGATCCTAAATTATCTTTTTTACATTTACTGGATGAAAAAGATTTACCTTCTGACTTTATTACTTCCATTAAAAATTTTCGTATTCGTGGTTCTTCAGGTAAAGTGAACCTAGCCTTAAATGGATTACCAGACTTTACTTGTTTACCTGGAAAAGGGCATCATTTACATGGTGCAATATCAATAAGTCCAAGTATGGATTACTTGGAAAAGGCATATGATGATGCTAAATATGGAAATTTTTCAGAATCTCCCTATATGGATATTATTATTCCTTCATTGTTAGATCCAGATATGGCACCACCTGGCAAACATGTCATGTCTTGTTTTGTGCAATATGCACCGTACAACATCAATGGTGGATGGGATGATAATAAACGTGAAGCGTTTGGAGATGCTGTGATAAAGGCACTCGCTCGATTTGCACCAAATATTGAGGATATTATAATTCACAGGCAAGTTCTTACACCAGCTGATCTTGAAGAAACTTTTGGCCTTACAGAGGGAAATATTTTTCATGGAGAATTATCTTTACAACAGCTTTTTGTATTACGACCTGCGGCAAAATGGGCTAACTATAAAACACCTATTAGAAACTATTATCAATGCGGATCGGGAACACATCCTGGAGGAGGAATTACAGGTTCTCCAGGAGAAATGGCAGCAAAAAAGATTTTGAGTGACTGGTGATGAAAAATTATGATATAATCATTATTGGTAGTGGAATACAAAGTCTTTCTGCGGCTTTGATCTTATCAAAGGCAGGCAAAAAAGTAATTGTTTTGGAAGGGAGAGATCAAATTGGAGGTCAAACAAGCAAATTTGAATTTGCACCTGGTTATCAATGTAATCTAATCCATGATGGAATAAAATGGTTTGATCCTAGAATACTTAAAGTATTAAAAATCCATAAAAATAATTCAGCAATCTATTCTCCAGAAGTTTTAAATATTGCTTTAGACTCAAATAATAACCATTTAGAATTTTATAAAGATCTCCAAAAAACTAGTATGTCAATGTCAAAGCATTCTAAGGATGATGCTGAAGTATGGAAAGATTTTTCTATACATATCCATAATCAAACGAAAATATTAGAAGAGATTTATAGGATTACTCCAACGAATCTACCGAATACTAGTCTGAAAGATATTTGGTCATTAAAATCTATATTAAAACCTTTAAGTAAAACAGGTACTAAAGGAATAGTTGACTTTGCCAGAATCGTTCCAATGATGATGCCAGAATTAATGGATGAATGGTTTAATTCAGCATTTATTCGCGGTGCTTTATCTTCTGCTGGAATTTCTATGATTAATCAAGGACCATTTTCTGCGGCAACTGGGTTAAATCTTTTACATCAGCACATCTATTCTTCTGGTGTGTTTTTCAATATAAAATTTTTAAACGGTGGGTTAGTAAATCTTGCTGAAAATATAGCTCAATCCTCAATATCAAATGGAGCAGTAATACAAACTGAATCATCCGTAAAATCAATTATTATTAAAAATGGAGTATGTACTGGGGTTCGATTAGCAAACGGTGATGAATTATTATCAAATAAAACCTTATCAGGATTAGATCCAACACAAACATTTATTCATTTAATTGGAGCAAATAATCTTGACCCTTCTATGTATAGGCAAATTAAAAATATTAAATACCGTGGGTGTGTTAGTAGAATACATTATGCCTTAAATAGATTACCAAAAATAACAGGTGTTTCAACAAATAAGATGAATACGATATTTTCTATAAGTCCATCTATAGAATATCTTGAACGAGCATATGATGCATCTAAATATGGACAGATTTCTAAAAATCCATATATTACTTTTAATATTCCAACTATAAATGATTCAACTTTTGCTGGAGAAGGAAAGCATGTGTTATCTGCGACAATACAGTATACACCTTATCATTTAAGAAATACTTTATGGACAGAAAAAATAAAGAATGATTTAATAGAAAATGTTACAAATATAATTGAACAATATATTCCTAATTTTTCATCATCTATCGAATCTTCAGTGTTATTTTCACCTATTGATTTAGAAGAGAAGCTTGGTATGACAGAAGGATCTATTAATCATGGAGAATTGACCTTAGATCAATTCTTCTTTATGCGACCAACTATTGCTTTATCACAATATGACACTCCTTTTAAAAATTTATTTCTTTGTGGATCTAGCACTCATCCAGGATGTGGCCCTAACGGATCTAGTGGATACAATGCAGCTATGGAGGTATTGAAAAATTGACATTTCTTAAAACGTCTAAAACATTAAAAGCAGGCTCAAAAACACTCCCCAGAAATTATTATACTCAACCTGATATTCTTAGACAAGAGTTCATAAATATATTTCAAAATAATTGGATCTGTATAGCAAGAAATTCTGATTTAACTGATAAAGGTCAATATATCACAGTACAACTTGGAGATGAAAGTGCAATTGTATTAAAAGATAAAAAAGATGAAATAAAGGCATTTTTTAATGTGTGTCGTCATAGAGGTACAAGAATTTGTAATAACCAAGAAGGAAAATTTTCCAATACAATACAATGCCCCTATCATGGCTGGACATATGATCTTAATGGAAAGCTAGTTGGTTCACCACATATGGAAAAGATTAATGATTTTAAAAAGATAGATTATCCATTATTCCCGATTCAAATAAAAGAATGGGAAGGATTTATATTTCTGAATCTTAGTGATAATCCTATAAGTTTTAATCAAGCATTTAAACCAATAGAAAGAAGGTTTCAATCGTGGGACTTACAAGATCTATCGGTTATAGATAAAAAAACATACCAAGTTAATTGTAATTGGAAATTAATTATTCAAAACTATTGTGAGTGCTATCATTGCCCTATGATTCATCCACAACTTGCAGAAATTCATAATTATCTAGGGGGAAGAAATGATTTTTTTAAGGGACCTTTTCTAGGAGGATATATGGATTTTAACTTAGATAAAGAAAGTATTACTTCGAGTGGGAAATATTGTTGTCCGCCATTAAAAAATATAAAAGGCAATGATTTGCGTCGAGTATATTATTATTCATTGTTTCCAAATATGCTATTAAGTCTACATCCTGAATATGTGATGTATCACACTGTATGGCCAAATGGTCCAGATAAATGTATAGTAGAATGTTCATGGCTTTTTTTGAAAGAAAGTGCTATTTCAAATAAAGATTCTATATATGAAGCAATAGACTTTTGGGATAAAACTAATCAACAGGATTGGCAAATATGCGAGTATTCCCAGCTAGGAATAAACTCTACAAAATATTCCCCTGCCCCTTACTCTGGACAAGAAAGTTTATTAGCCGCATATGATAATTATTATATTTCTCAAATGGAATAATGTTATTATTGAGAGGAATTTATTTTTCTATTAAATTTTCAACCATAATATAATCGGGAAAATACATGTTAGACCAATGAACGCCACCAAAAGGTCAAAATCAATAAATCTCTGTGTGTATATATTTCTTTTTATTACAAATATACTAGCAGAACAAGATAGTATATCTATTCAGATTCCTATAGATAGTATTTCACATAATAAAGAAGAATTGTCTGCAGATATAATTGATAGCATTGACACATTATTTATTGATAAAATAAATAGTAATCAGTCACCTCAAATTATAAATCCTATACCTCCTATTTTGATGTATGAGGATGAAAAATTGATTGTTAATCTTACTTCTTTTTATTCATATGTATCAGATCCAGATGACTCAATTGATAGTATTCAGTGGATATTTTCAGATGGAAATAATACTTCTACTAGTTTAATAAATGATCAACTGTATTTACAACCTGCTGCTAATTGGCATGGTGTAGATTCAATCAAATTTATTATATCTGATTCATTATTATCGGATACTTCTGTGATTCCTATTCAAGTAAATCCTCAAAACGATCCTCCAAAATTCTTTTCTAGATTAGATACAATTATAATAAATGAAGATGACACAATTATACTCAATGTGGATAAGCTAGATTCAATTATTCATGATATTGATAATAATCTTAATGAATTGTCATGGAGTATAATTGAAAATTACCCTTTCAAACCAATTGTAGATAATAGGCAGATACTTATTAAAGTTGTGGATAATTGGTATGGAAATGGAATAGTAAAAATAATTGCGTCAGATAATGAATCATCAGATACATTAGATGTTAATATATATATCTACCCTGTTAATGATCCGCCATCTTTTATTAAGAAAATTCCATCTGCAAATATTAATGAAGATGAAATTTTGCAAATTGCTTTTATTGATTGGATAGAATTCATCTCTGATGTTGATAATTCAGACGAATCCTTAATCTGGAATGCTCAAGAAAGTTCTAATATTGAATTGACTCTTTATGAAAATTCATTGATTCTAAAAAGTAAACCTAATTGGTATGGGGTTGATACAATCATGTTATCAATTACAGATGAACAATACTCTGATTCAATTGAATGGGTAATTAATGTAAACCCGGTGAATGATTCACCAAAATTTCTTAAAAATATATTTAGTTATGATTTTTACGAAGATAATTCACTCAAAATAAATAAGAAGAATATAATTTCAGAAATATATGATCCTGATAATAATATTGATCAATTAGCATTAAAAATAAGTCTTTTAAACAATATAAATATCAGTGAGGATGATCATAATTTTATTATAAGTGCAGGTGAAAATTGGTTTGGAAAAGATAGCCTTATTCTATCAGTGGATGATGGAGAATTGACAGATGATGCAATACTACTAATTGAAATTCTACCTGTAAATGATCCTCCAGAATTCCTAACAGCTATACCAGATACTTCAATGTATGAAGATGGTTTAATTTCCTTTAATATTTTACAATGGATTACCCATATTTCTGACCCAGATAATGATGTAGAATCACTAGAATGGAAAGTTATCTCACCTGATTATATTGATATAAAATTCGAAAATGAGACTGTAAACATAAAATCGTTAAATAATTGGTATGGGAATGAAACAATAGATATCATTGCTTCTGATAAAGAACTAAGTGATACAACAGAAATGATTATAAGCGTACTACCAGTAAATGATTTCCCAGCTATTAGTTATATACCCCCTATTACTATTAATGAAGATGAGCATATAATATTGCAATTAGATCAATTTGTTCATGATAGGGATGATCATGATAGTGTATTAACATGGTCTGCAATAAAAAGTTATGAAAAAAATAATTATAATTCATTGTATACCAGTCTATATAAAAACTCAAGGCGATATTTATCTACATTCTTAAACCAAGATTATCTTCTACAAAATAAGTACGGTTTAACTAATGAAGATGTAATTAATTGGGTTAAAATTGATTCTAAAAATCAAATAGCACATGTTCAGCCTCCTGCTAATTATTTTGGTAAAGACATTCCTATCCTGTTGCAAGTAGAGGATCCGATGAATGCAAAAGATATTGAATTACTATCCATTACAATTGAACCAATAAACGATGCACCAGTAATAAATAATATTCCAACACTATTCATTCAGGAAGATGAGCTTTTTCAAGATTCAATCAACATTTGGAATGATTATGTAGTAGATATTGATAACTTATTTCAAACCTTAGATTGGGAATTAATTAATTTTAATAAATGGGTAAAATATGATCTAATTAATAACAAGATTATAATCGAGCCACAGAACGATTGGTTTGGAAATGATACAATAATTATAATTGTTTCAGATGGGGAATTATCTGATTCATCAAAAGCTATAATTAATGTAGCATCTGTAAATGATCCACCTGAACCATTTGAATTAATTGATAATGTAATTGAAGATTCAACAAAGTTTACATTTCAATGGTATCCTACATTTGATGTAGATAATGATACTGTCGAGTATCATTTTCATTTAAAAGGAAGTAATATTGATACTGTTATCTACGGTATCATTGACAAATATAGTGTCACATTATCGATGAAAAATAAATTAAATACTGGTACACCTTATCTATGGTATGTCTCTGCTACAGATAGGATTGATACAGTTTTATGTGAAGAAAAGTTTACATTTTATGTCAAGACTATACCTAAGTCATTTGCTATACATCAAAACTATCCTAACCCTTTTAATAAAAATACTAAAATACCAATTGATATGTTGCATGGAGATGCACTTCGTATTGTTATTTATGATATGCATGGTAAACAAATTAAAACTTTATCTGATGAGTTTAAATCTGCAGGTAAATATGAACTTGAATGGGATGGAACAGACCGTTTTGGGAAACAAGTATCTACTGGAGTATATCTAACAATTATGCAAACAAGAAATTTTTCGCAAGCTAGAAAAATTATGTATATCAAATAATAAAGCATTTAATTAATATTATATTCTATTCGTACATTTTAACACTGATAAACTAAGGAAGGGTCAAAATGAAAATCAATCTTATGAGCAACGATACTTATTCAGAATCGCAACTAACTGGTCTTGTTATATTACGTATCTTAATAGGATGGCATTTTCTTTACGAGGGTATTTCAAAAATAATTAATCCATATTGGAGTTCAGCTGCCTATTTACTTGATTCCAAATGGATATTATCCTCATTAGCAAAAACAATTGTTGCAAATTCAACTCTCTTAAACTTTACAGATTTAATCAATATGTGGGGATTAACTTTGGTTGGTTTATCATTACTTTTAGGATTATTTAGCAAGTATGGCGCACTCATAGGCATGGGATTCGTATTGCTTTACTATTTATTCGCTCCTCCTTTTATTGGCTTAGAATATGGTAAACCTGGAGAAGGAAGTTATATAATTGTAAATAAAAACCTTATCGAGGCATTTGCATTATATGTTTTGTATCTGTTTCCAAGTAGTCAATTAATAGGTATGGATCGATTATTTAATTCATCAAAATCAAATTCGTCAGGAGATAAATAATGAGTCAAAATAATAATAAAAAACAAGCTGACTTATTGAACCGTAGAGAAGTTTTAAAGGGATTGGCAACTGTCCCCGTATTGGGATTATTCTTTATCAAATTATGGCAAAAATTACGATTAGATAGATTAAAGAAATCAAACCTCTTACAAGACCTTGTCAAAGAAAATAAAGCTCCTTCTATAGTAAAAAATATTGGTAATAATGATCATTTACGTGTTGGTGTTGTTGGATATGGAGGTCGTGGTGGTCATCTTACAAGAGGCCTTGGTTTTGCAACCCCCGATTGGACAACAAATGCAGCTGAAAGTGCTAAAAAGAATAAGCTAAATAAAGGATTTGAAACATTTATGTCTCAAACCGATCTTAATTGTTCTCTAGTTGGTGTGTGTGATTTATTTGACGCAAGGGCTGAATCTGGAGTTGCAGCTTCAAAGAACGAAATACGTGCAGGAGGAAAACCTAAGGAATCAGCAGTACGCTATAGACATTACACTGATCTAGTCTCAAGTAAGGATATCGATGCTGTAATTATTGCCACTCCTGATCACTGGCATTCTAGAGTTGCAATTGCTGCTGCGAAAGAAGGTAAACACGTGTATTGTGAGAAGGGGTTAACAAGGACATTTGATGAAACAATTGAATTATATGATACGGTAAAAGAAACTGGTATTACTTTCCAACTCGGACATCAGAATAGACAAGTTGAAGCATACGAGCAAGCAAAGAAAATTATTAACCAAGGTTTACTTGGGCCTGTTAATCTAGTTCAACTAACAACAAATAGAAATTCTCCTGGTGGAGCTTGGGTGTGGGGTATTGATCCAAGAGGAAATTCTAAAACAATTGACTGGGATACTTTTCAAGAACCTTCTCCAAATAAAATACCATTCGGCGAAGAAGCATTAAGAAGATTTTTCCGCTGGAGATGTTGGTTTGACTATGGAACAGGTTTATCTGGTGATCTTTTTTCCCATGATTTTGATCAGATTAACCAAATTATGGGTTTAGGTATTCCTAAGTATGCATCATCATCTGGAGGTATTTATTATTATAAAGATGGAAGAGATGTTCCAGATGTTTGGAATGCTACACTAGAATATCCAGATAAAGATTTGACTGTATTATATAGTGCAACTCTATCTAGTCTAAATAGTCGTGGAAATAGAATTATGGGTCACGATGCTACAATGCAGATAGGTGGAGAATCAAACTCTGGAGCCTTGGGTGGATTTATTGTGAAAGCAGATCCTTATTCTACAAGATATAAAGATCGAATTGATAAAGGTGTGATTAATTCAAAATATCCAATTTATTCATACGCACCAGGATCTAAAGAAATTGATGGAATCACCTCAGCAACATCTCAATATTTTGCTAATAAAGGGCTATTATATACTTATCGTGATGGTAAGCGAGTAGATTCAACGCATTTGCATGTAAAAGATTGGATTGATTCCATCCGAAGCAAATCATTACCCACTTGTAATATTGAAGAAGCTCTACATGAGGGTGTAACATGCCATATGGCTACAGAGTCATATCTTCAAGGACGTAGAATAGAATGGGATCCAGTTAATCGTAGATTAGTATAAATACTAAGTTCAAATAGTGAAGGATGATTCTATTCCATGATTGCAGTTAGCTGGGAAATAGCTTTTACTCAAAGTAATAAGTGGAAGGATTCTGGAAAAACAATTGTATTTACAAATGGTTGTTACGATTTAATTCACGCAGGCCATATTGATTTACTGGCTAATGCAAAAAATAAAGGTGATAAGTTAATTGTTGGACTCAATAGCGATAGATCTGTAAAACGGTTAAAAGGTCATAATCGTCCCATACAAACTTTTGATGATAGGCTTATTATATTAGATTCAATTAAGTCTGTAGATATGATAGTTGGATTTGATGAAGATACTCCTGAGAAATTAATTAATAAAATACTTCCACATGTTCTGGTAAAAGGTGGTGACTATTCTATAGATAAGGTTGTAGGTGCGGACACTGTAATATCACATGGTGGTAGAGTAGAAATCATTGATTTAATAGAGGGTAAAAGTACCTCTTCAATTTTAGATCAGATATTAAAATTAAAATAAACATGATCAAGCTTTTATTATTAACAATATGCTGTTCTATACTTATTGGAAAACCATTCTTTCAAGAAAATTCTATCTTTCCATTCCAAGATAAACATGTACACGGAAGCAGTATTATTGAAGCTCCAAATGGAGATTTATTATCTTGTTGGTTTTATGGATCAGGTGAAAGAACAGCCAACGATGTCCTTATAAAAGGAAGTCGTCTTAAAAAAGGGAGTGATAATTGGGGTGATGTTTTTGATATGGCTGATACTCCTGATTTACCAGACTGTAATCCCGTATTATGGGTTGATAATAATGAGAAATTATGGTTGTTTTGGATAGCTGTACGAGCAAATCGATGGGAGAATTCAATTCTTAGATATAGAACATCTATTAATTATTTAAACGAGGGAACACCTGATTGGAATTGGCAAGATAATATTATAATAAAACCAGGAGAGAAGTTTTCAGAGAATATTCAACTAGCGTTTGAAGAATATATTGATGAACCAATGTGGGCTGAATATGCCTTGCCCTACTCAAAATTAATTATTAAAGCTGCAAAGGATCCTGAAAAAAGACAAAAAGGATGGATGACACGAATTCATCCTTTATTACTAGAATCTGGTAGAATATTATTACCACTTTATTCAGATGGATACAATGTATCACTTATTGCAATAAGTGATAACAATGGAAAAAGCTGGAAAGCAAGTAGTCCCATAGTTGGACTAGGACCTATACAGCCAAGTTTAGTGAAAAAGAAAAATGGTCATATTATAGCATACATGAGAGATTCTGGCACTGATCCAAAAAGAATATTAAAAAGTATTTCGAAAGACAATGGAGAGACTTGGTCGTTTGCTACAGATACAAAAATACCAAATCCAAGCTCAAGTATTGAAGTGTTGCAACTCAAGAATGGAAATTGGATAATGGCATGTAATGATACAGAATCTGGTCGGAATCAAATGGCTATTTTATTATCATTTAACGAGGGAAAATCATGGGAAATAAAAAAATATATAGGCAAACACGAACAAAATAGTGGAATCACATTTGCTTATCCATCCTTAATTCAATCCACAGATGGATTGATACATCTAACCTATTCCTTAAAAAATAATGAAGGAAAAACAATTCAACATGCTACGTTTAATGAAGATTGGATAAAAAAGAAATAAGAATAAAAAAAAGTCCCTTTACTTTTTAAATAAAGGGACTATAAACAAATATTTTGTTAAAAATTATCTAAGTAAAAGCATTTTCTTCTTCGCTATAAAATCACCGGATCGTAATTCATAAAAATAGACACCTGATGCAACTGATTGACCATTATCATCAAGACCATTCCATTCAATATTATGATGACCTGGGTTTAAAGAAGAATTCATTAGAGTATTTATTTTTTTCCCAAGTAGATTGTATACAATCAATGTTGATTGCCCACCTTCTATTAAATCAAATGAAATCTTAGTAGATGGATTAAAAGGGTTGGGGTAATTCTGGGACAAATTATATTTTAACGGTATTCCATTTTCTGACATTACACTAAGATTAGTTGTACTAAAAGAAACCATATTAGAAGTATCTGGAAAACTACATGCTACGTTTAAAATTTCTGGATCCATTGAAGTGCCTGGAAGATCTAATGAACCAAGGCCAAAAGATATTGTAGCCGGTAGCCCTGCAAGTCCATTAACAGCTTTAAAGGTAAGATGAAATAAATTGCCTTCTATTCCATCACCAGATGTGTTTGCTCTAGAAGTACTATACGCCATCACTCTTACAAATCCATCCATCTCATTAGCTAATAAAGTCATGGATTCAATTACTGTTGAAGTAGTTGGGTCATCTAAATTATCAAGCTTATCACCTTTTAATACATTGCCCCCATCTTCATAGCTCAGAGCATTACCAGCATCATGGAAAATATCAATTTGTGTACCTCTAATAGGTTCATTATCAAGTAATAATAAAGTTAGAGTAAGCGTAGAATCTTCTTCAATACCAGATAGCTCAGCATTGAAACCAACACATCCACACAACCCAGTAGCAATTACTTGGTTAAATGTTGGGTTGGGTGAACCATTTGGTAATAAGGTTCTTAAATCCATGTGATAAGAAGAATCCGCTGGACAATCTAGCGCATAGAGATTTGCTGATAAAAGCAAGATTATTGATAATATATATTTTTTCATATTTTTTACTACTTTCACAGTGATAGAATCTAAGCTATTCATGTTTTATTCAAAATCCAACAATTGTTTATTTCATTAAAATTAGTTTTTTACTGAATAAGTTTTCGCCCATTTCTGCAATTAAGACATATACTCCACTCGTTGCAAAAGAATTATCTTTTAGGGTACCATCCCAAGAAATATTATATGTTCCAGGTTCATAATTATTTTGAGAAAGAATAGCAACTTCTCTACCTATTAAATCATAGACCCTTACATTCACGAAGCTCTGTATTGGTATTGATAATATAAAATTTGTTCTAGGATTAAAAGGATTTGGATAGGCATTAGAAATATGATATTTATTAGGAATAGGGCTATTCTCATCTATTGATAACTGATTTATCAAAGAAATCTCGAATGAATTCAATTCACTAATAGATACTTCACCATTGACTTTAGTGTATACACCCCAATACAATTCTTTATTATCTACATAACCAAACATAGATAATAACGTATCATAAGATAATTGAGTAGAAAGATCATTAAGCATATTTTGAGTAAATATTGGATGAATATTATCATCATTTTCAAGAATAAAGAATGTGTTTTCACTTTCAATATCTGCACTACTCCATGAAAAATCAATATGCTGATCCGATGATACTAATGTATCTACATGACCTGATACTGGAAGTGATAAAATAGGAGAATCAGGAAACTCTACATCAGCCATCAAATAATTCAACACGCTATAAACATAATCTTTATCAGTTAAAAATGCTGCGTTTGGAGGAGAAACTGCATCCATATTAAATGCCGAAAGAATTACTCTGTAATCGGGTGATGAATATCGTAAAACTGCGCCATGTGATTCATCTCCATTATAATAAAAGGAAAGATTCGATCTGGGATCACCATATGTTGATAATGAGTCAATCCCAACACTACCAAGTGATAAAAATAATTTATTATCTGAGTTTAAACCTACGGGATCACCATCAACGCCGCGTAATATTCCCCCAGTTCTAAAACCTGCATATCGCATTTCCAAATAATTATTTAATAATTCACTATCAGCAAGTTCTTCTCCTATGTGGCTACCAGAAAGGAAAAGGTTTTTTCCAGAATCTAGATAATCCATAATAACTTGTTTTTCAACAGCGGATAAACCATTTCCGTCAGCTGATCCAGTATTCCAAATCACAATATCACGTAAATCTAAAGTAAGATTATCTAGAGGCGTTATCATTCTATCTAGAATTTCATAACTTATATTTAATGAATCCATCCCTTCTACAAAACTAGCCTCTGTATTGTCGCCGTTATCATCATCAACAAGCAAAATTGGAGGAATACCTATATTAACATGCCATTCCTCTGTCACAGATTCATTTCCATCAAAAGTAAGAGTAATATCAAAAGATGCCATCCCCAATTCCACATTTTCACTAATATTTATTAAAAAGGGATCAGAAGTATTATCGGATTGTTCATTAGTTGCAACTGCTCCAAATTGTGTGGTTGCATCTGATATTGTGATGCCTGAATGATTTGTAGTAAGCTCTCCCGTAACAGAAGATAAGGCATTTCCATAATTTGCTACAGTTACTACAAGTGAAATTGTTTCACCTGGATCAGGATATGCATTATCTCCTGAAACACTAAATTCAACATCATCCAATAAAAGCAAATTCTCTATAGACATAAGTGTTAGTATATAATTAGCATTAGCACCACTTGTGCTTACCACGATAGGGTTAATAGTTGCAGCATTGTAGGATGTCCAATTATTTAAGACTGCAAATCCATCAGCATTTATATCTACTGGAATTTCAAAACCATCATCTAAGGTTCCTTGGTGAGTAAAAACTTTTAATCTCCAGTTAAAGCTTGCATCACCATCAAACTGAATTAATAAATTATCCTGCGAACCAGACCCTCTATTAATTTTTACATAATTAACCCCCATGTCATCTGGTAATTTATTTGAGGGAGGAGTATAATTTACTAATGCACCTGTTGCCGTACGGGTTATTGCTACAGGAGATATATTACTCGCTTCTTCAAATTCGCCTTCGTAATAATTACCATGAGATCTTGATCCAGTAAAATGTCGCCAAGCAGAAAACTTTGTGAACTCATCAACAAAATTAGATTCATTATTCACAAAATAATTGTTTATGGCAGAAATTGTACCACTAATTGGTGTCTCCCAAATATTTTTTACAGCACTATCGCCAAAGTTTTCATGTATATAAAGATTCCAGATTGTTGATCCATACTGGTATAAACCTCCCGATTCAAAATAATCTAAACTTCGGTATGGTTCATTCTGAAACGCTTGATCATATCCTTCATAACCATTCAATTCATCCCATACTATTTCTTCCGCCCATTGTGATGAGCACTCTCTATACCATGCGCCACTTGGTCCAGGATCACCATCACAACCAGTATAGGCATGCTGCACTAAATGATGAAGTTCATGAGAAGTTGTAAGCTTATTTTGACTATCACTTAAATTCTTACTCATATAAATCCTATGATAACTACTTCCTGGAACATATCCATAGGTACCCGATTGATATTCAATAGTGACTAAAAACATTGAATTGGTTGTACAGTTTAGAGGATTAATCCATCCTAAGTCAATATATACGGCAAGAGCATCTTCAATATATTGTCCCATATTTTCTACAAAATCAGGGTGTCCACTATTATCATTATCTTGCGCATTACTTCCTGTCAAGCCATCTTCACCTGTTAATTGATAATTAAGCTGAACATTTCCCTCTGGAGTGAAGTATGTTACTCTATCATTGGATCTAGTATCAAAATCAGTATTTATGTTATCTAATTTTAATTGTAAATCATTTGGAAGCTGATCATAGTATTGTTCTGCTTCATCAATAATACCAAGACCACAAGGAATATAATCAGGTTCTGAAAACTGATACCGGTCAGGTAAAGATTCAGGAATTAATAAAGTACGGGCTTTTAATTCAACTGCTTCAAAATCACTTAATAATCCATCACGTAAATCTTTATTAATAAGTAATAAAGGATTATTAACGGCCATCGCTACTTCCTGAAAAGAAAATAGAAAGATTAGTATTGTAACAATATTCTTCATGCAAAAACTTCTATAATTAATCCCTGTATAAATTTATACGTTCTTCAATCAATAATTACTCATTAGCAATTATTAACAAAAATTATTGAAAGTTATTTCATTAAAACCATTTTATCCGTTGCACGATATAGATTCTTTCCAGAATTCATGTCATTAGCAATTACTTCATAAAAGTAAATACCAGAAGGAACCTGATTTCCAGAAGAATGTTTTCCATTCCATGAAAAACTATGTATACCTGGAGAATACACTTGGTTACCTAAACGATTAATTTCTCTACCAAGAATATCACTAATTACAACTGTAAGGTCAGCACGTACAGGAATTTCAATACGAATTTGTGTCTCAGGATTGAATGGGTTTGGATAATTACCCATTAAGGAAAAGTCAATCGGAAGCACTTCATCCATTGTTGATAATACACCTGTGACAAGAGTAAGGGTGCGAGTTCCTGATTCAATAGATTCCAATCCATCTGAAGCAACAACTTTCCACGTTCCAGTAAGGGATTGATTCTCACCTATCATTTCCGTTACTTCAGCAGCTGATAGACTAACTGAAATACCATCTGTCGCTGGGACATCTAGCATAGCTAAATCACCATCAAGAACAACTTTATACCCAATTAAATCACCATCTGGATCCGAAACGCTACCACCAAACAAAAATGTTAATTGA
>CERV01009709.1_pt1 | contig 18825 bp, 14 predicted proteins | sample 530871 | NCBI WGS metagenome assembly CERV01 (sample SAMEA2621045, study PRJEB7988) | marine metagenome | biome: marine biome (ENVO:00000447); feature: deep chlorophyll maximum layer (ENVO:xxxxxxxx); material: "saline water (ENVO:00002010), including plankton (ENVO:xxxxxxxx)" | depth 50 m
AAGGTCAGCAAAATTATATTCTTTTTTATTTATTACAAATTTTTGAATACAAATTAAATTTTTAAAAAATTACTTATTGAAGTAGACAAAAATTCATTATTAAATATTTACTTTTATAATTAGCAAAATGAAATATAAAAGAATACTCTTAAAGTTGAGCGGCGAGGCGTTAATGGGAGAGAAAAATTATGGCATTGACTCTTCTCTTCTAGAGAAGTACTCTCAACAAATTAAAAATATTCATGATAAAGGAATTGAAATAGCAATAGTTATTGGAGGTGGAAATATTTATAGGGGTATTCAATCAGAAAAATCTGGAATAGATCGAGTTCAGGGAGATTATATGGGTATGCTAGCCACTTTAATGAATAGTATGGCCCTTCAAAGTCATTTAGAAAAGCTGGAATGTGACACAAGGTTAATGTCTGGGTTTAATATAGATCAAGTGTGTGAACCCTTTATACGAAGAAGAGCAATTCGCCATTTAGAAAAAGGTAGAATAGTAATTTTTGGTGCAGGTCTTGGTAAACCATATTTTACAACAGACTCTACCGCAAGCCTTAGAGCTGTTGAGATAGAAGCTAATATTGTACTTAAGGGTACCAGAGTTGATGGAGTATATGACTCAGATCCAGAAAAAGTTAAGGATGCTATAAAGTTTAATGAATTATCTTTTGATGAGGCGTATGAAAGAAACCTAAAAATTATGGATATGACAGCATTTACATTATGTAAAGAAAATAATTTACCTATTATAGTATTTGACATGAATAAACCTGGAAACTTAATTAAGTTAGTAGAAGGTGAAAAAGTAGGAACATTAATATATTAAAATAATGGAAGAAATAGATTTAATTTTAGAAGATACCAAAGAGAGAATGGATAAATCCATTCAGTTTTTAATTACAGAACTAAAAAAAATTAGAGCTGGAAAAGCTTCCCCTAGTATGCTTGATGGAATAATGGTTGAATATTATGGAGCCCCAACACCACTTTTACAAGTTGCATCAATAACAACTCCAGATACTAGAACTCTTTTTATTAAACCTTGGGAGAAAACAATAATTCAAGACATCGAAAAATCTATAGTAAATAGTGAATTAGGTCTCAACCCACAAAATGATGGAGAAAATGTAATAATAAATATTCCTCCACTAACTGAAGAGAGAAGACTAGTTCTGGTTAAACAGATTAAAGGAGAAGGAGAGAAAGGAAAGATTAGCATAAGATCAGTTAGAAAAGAGTCTAATGAACTTATTAAGAAATTATCTAACGAAGGGGTATCTGAAGATGCAATTAGTAGTGGTGAAAATGAGATTCAAAAAATAACTGATTCTAAAATCAACAAAGTAGATGAAGTTATTAAATCTAAGGAAGTAGAAATTACTACTATCTAGAATAATAACTTTTTTTTTCTATTTCCTTCATTACATTTAATGGTACAAGAGAGGAAATATCTTCATTTTTAGCAACTTTTCTTCTAATCATGGATGAAGAGATATCATACAACTTTCCTGTTAAAAAATTTTCATTTTTTAAGGTTGATTCCCTAGGATATACTAATATTTTAAAATTATTAATAATATAATTACTTTCTCTCCAGTCATTAATGTTTTTGTAATTATCCTCCCCCATTAAAATAATAAAATTATAATTTGGATGTTTTTTAGATAGCTCTAATAAGGTTAAATAAGTGTAGTTTGGTGTTTTCAAATTAAATTCTACTTTTGAGATATTAATTTTAGTTTCACTCATTAATGCTAACCTCATAAGTTCATACCTGTCCTTCTTATCTAAAACCTCTTCCTTATCTGGGCTCCTAGGAGAAAGTACCATCCAAATACTGTCAATTTCTGTTTTTTTTAAAACCTCTCTAGCTATATTCAAGTGACCGTTGTGAATAGGGTTAAAAGAACCAAAAAATAAACCTATAGTCATACTGATAAAAATTTTAAAACTATATTTAAAATGTCCTTTGAAGCTTTTTTAATATCACTATTCATAATTATTTCATCAAATTTCTCTTTATGAGATATTTCAATTTTTGCTTTATTAACCCTCTCCTTAATTTTCCTTTCAGTATCTGTTCCTCTCTTAATCAGTCTAGCCTCTAATTCTGATAAACTCGGGGAATCTATAAAAATTGACAAAGAATCTTTCCCAAAATATTTCTTTAAATTTAATCCACCAACTACATCTACATCAAATATTATATTTTTATTTTTGTTTTTTAATCTCTTTATTTCACTTTTCAGAGTTCCTTTAAAATCATCATTATAAACCTGTTCCCACTCAATAAAATCATTGTTTTTTATATGTTCATTAAATTCACCTTTTGATATAAAATAATAGTCAGTTCCTTCTTTTTCATTTTTTCTTATTTCACGTGTTGTCGAAGAAACAGAAAAAGAAAGAGACTTTAAATTTTCAAGTAAATAAGAGGCAAGAGTTGACTTGCCAGATCCCGATGGCGCAGATAGGATTATATATTTAGACATACTTAAAATTACTCTCTTTTAGTATAATTTGAAATTATTATAATAATAACTCAAGACTTCCAAAGTCAAAATGTTTTATTTTATCATTTATCATCAATGAAATCTTTCCGTCATTTTTAACATCAATAATTTTACCTGAAAATCTATTTTCTTTTGATCTATAATGTAAGATTTTATTGAACCCTAAAAGCTTTTTTTTATAAGATTCTTTATTTAAGCTATCCATTTCATTGTATTCCTTACTAAAATATGACTTAAATAGAGACAAAACTTCTTTCCTATTTGTTTTTTTGTTTATTTCATTATAAATGGAGGTGGCTTTAATATTACCAAAATCTTTTTGGTTAATGTTAATACCAATTCCTAAAATGGATTTCTTTATCCTCTTTTTAAAAATTTGATTCTCAATTAAAATACCACATATCTTTTTATTATTAACATAAATATCATTTGGCCATTTTATTTTAACATTACTAAGTCCAATTTTTTTTAATGAATGATAGACTGATAAAGATGTTATTATATGAAGAATAAATTGTTCAGATAATTTTATTTTAGGAAATAGAATAAAGGAGAAAAGAAGGTTTTCTTGCCTATTAGAGCTCCAAAAGTTATTTCTTTGACCTTTACCTTTAGTTTGGAAATCAGTAATTACCACTGAACCTTCTTCTATTGAATTTTTTAATGAAAGTTGCATTAAAAAGTCATTGGTTGAGAGACATTCTGTCACATAAACATTAGTTTTGTCTTTAAATAGATTATTGGCAGGTTTTTTGCTCATATAATTATATAATATTTAGCAATATATATTGAAAATAGATCAAAATATAAATTCAAGTAAACTTAGCTCTTACATTGCTGATTGTATGGAAAACAAGAAAGCAGAAGATATAAGAATAATTGATTTAAAAAAAATTAAAAACTCAGTTACTGATTATTTCGTTTTAGCTACTGGTAACTCTAACATACATATAGATTCAATAGCTGATGGTATTGAGTCTGATGTTTTTAAGGAATTTAAAGAGAGACCATGGAAAAAAGAAGGTAAAATAAATAGTGAGTGGGTCTTAATTGATTTTGTTAATGTAGTTGCTCACGTATTTGATAAGGATAAAAGAAATTTATATAATTTAGAAACTTTGTGGGGGGATGGAATAATTAAAGATATTAAATCAAAAAAATGAAAAAAAACTCTAACAATAAATTAATTAATAACAACTTCAATAACCAGATATGGGTTGTGTTTTTAATATCTATTTTTATCTATATATCATTTAGTTTCTTCTCTACTAAACCTATCACAATTGATTATAATCGATTTCAAAAAATGATTAGAAGTCATGATATATCAAAAATTGTAGTAATAAAAAATCAAGAAATTATAGAAATATCTTTAAAAGAAGAAGCACTCTTAAATTCAGCATATAAAGATGAGTTAGAATCTTCTAGTTTATTGAACAATACATATGGCCCACATTATCGTCTTGAAGTCTCTTCAATCGAATCTTTTGAGAAGAGATATGATGATCTCACTGGTTCACTAGGAAAAGAAAATTCTAATGAAATAGAATATTTGACTGAGAGTAGGACTGATATTTATTCTTTTTTGCAGACATGGGGATTCACTATACTAATTTTAATTGGTTTCTGGTTCTTATTAAGAAGGATGTCTACTGGGGGAGGTCCTGGAGGACAAATTTTTAATATTGGAAAATCAAAAGCTTCATTATTTGATAAGGAGAGTAAAGTGAAATTATCATTTAAAGATGTCGCTGGATTAGAGGAAGCTAAAGAGGAGGTAAAAGAAATTGTAGAATTCTTAAAAAACCCAAAAAAATTCACAAGACTAGGTGGCAAAATACCTAAAGGAGCCCTATTAGTAGGTTCACCAGGTACAGGTAAAACCTTATTAGCAAAAGCAGTTGCCGGAGAAGCTAATGTTCCTTTCTATTCCCTATCTGGATCTGATTTTGTTGAGATGTTTGTTGGGGTTGGTGCAGCAAGAGTTAGAGACCTTTTCAAAAAAGCAAAAGAAAAAGCTCCATGTATTGTCTTCATTGATGAAATTGATGCAATAGGTAGAAGTAGAGGAAGAGGTCAGATGCCTGGTTCTAATGATGAGAGAGAGAATACACTTAATTCATTATTAGTTGAGATGGATGGATTTTCAACTGACTCAGGGGTTATTATTTTAGCAGCAACAAATAGACCTGATGTATTAGATTCTGCATTACTTAGACCTGGAAGGTTTGACAGACAAATTTCTATTGATAAGCCAGATCTAAAGGGAAGAGAAGAAATATTTAAGGTTCATGTAAGACCTCTTAAATTACATGATGATGTAGTTGTTAAAAATTTAGCAGCACAGACTCCGGGTTTTGCTGGAGCTGAAATTGCGAATGTTTGTAATGAATCTGCTTTAATTGCAGCGAGAAAAAATAAGAAGTCTATAGAAATGATAGATTTTCAAGATGCAATTGACAGAGTAATTGGAGGTCTAGAAAAGAAAAATAAAATTATATCACCAGAAGAAAAGAAAATAGTTGCATACCATGAAGCTGGACATGCAGTAGCAGGTTGGTATTTAGAACATGCTGACCCTCTAGTGAAAGTTAGTATTGTCCCAAGAGGAATTGCAGCTCTTGGTTACGCACAGTACCTGCCTAAAGAACAATATCTTTATCAAACTGATCAGCTATTAGATGAAATGTGTATGGCTTTAGGAGGAAGAGCAGCTGAGGAAATAGTATTTGGTAAAATATCAACTGGTGCTCTAAGTGACCTTGAAAGAATAACTAAAATGGCATACAGCATAGTTTCCGTTTATGGAATGAATAAAAATATAGGTAATATTTCATTTTTTGATTCAAAGCAATCAGACTATAATTTCACTAAACCCTATTCTGACTCAACAGCTGAAAAGATTGATTCGGAAGTTAAGAGAATAGTAGATAATGCATACGATAGAACAAAAAATTTACTATTAGAGAAAAAAGAACAATTAGAAAAAATTGCAAAAAAACTTCTTGAAAAAGAGATTTTATTTCAAAATGATCTAGAAGAGCTTATTGGGAAAAGACCATTTGAAAATAATGTAGAAACTGATATAGAAGTTGATGATAAAGGCATTAAAGAAAATGATACAGATCAACCTTCGGTTAAAGAAGAATAAAAAAGCATATTTTGCTGGTGACTTTCATTTGGGTAGGCCAGATAAAAAATCATCATCTATTAGAGAAAAAAAAATAATTTCCTGGTTAAATCATATATCAAAAGATGCTCAAGAGGTATTTTTGATGGGGGATGTTTTTGATTTTTGGTTTGAGTATAGAAATGTTATACCAAAAGAAAATCTAAGATTTTTATCTACTATATCTAATATGATTGATTCAGGAATTAATTTTCATTATTTTTTAGGGAATCGTGACATGTGGGTTCTAAGCTATTTCAATGAACTTGGAATTAAAGTGTATGATAATCCTCAAAAATTTCTTTTAAATAATAAACTTATTCTTGTAGGCCATGGAGATGGTATTGGAAAAGGTGATTTAGGCTTTAAATTTCTAAAGTTGATTTTTAAAAATAAAATATGTCAGTTTTTGTTTAGGTGGATTCATCCAGATATAGGTATACCACTTGGTAGATTTCTATCAGGATCAAAAAGAATAATGAATATATCAGAAAACGCGAAGAGGAATGATAAAAGAATTATTCATTATTGTAACGAATATAGAAAAGAAGAAAATATTGATACTTTTATCTTCGGTCATAGCCATTATAAGAATAAGAAAAAATTATCAGAAGGTTGTTATTACTTTAACTGCGGAGAATGGATGACAGATTCACCATTCCTTGAGTTCGACGGAAAAAATTTTGAACTCAAATTAAGCTAACCTATAGATTTTGAAAGCTCATCTCTTTGCTTTATTCTCAAATCTATCTCAGATAACTTATTATTAGATTTAATTAATGATATTATCTCATTATTGATACTTTTAAAGGTATCAATATCTTCAGAAGAAAATGAAATATCTAAACTTGAATTATCATTTTGTAGTTTATAACCCAGTTCCTTTAAAATGTTTTTGTTGATTGATTCAAATATTAATATTTCATTATCAGATAATTCTCTCTTAAACTTTTCTTTATTATCTCTTATTAATGGTTTTGATAAATTTTTCCACATTCCACCTGATTTGGATGCTTTCAGTGACTCTTTAGATAAATAAAAATTTAAAAAATCTTTATTGAACTTTATATCATATCTATCACAAAGATTATTAAAGACACTAGTTGGATCTTCAAGCAAGTCCTCATACTTAACAGAAAAAAAATATTCGCTAGGTGTTATTTTTTTTATCTCATTACATACACGCTGGTCATATGCCCACTTTTTTGCAAGAAAATATATGTGCTTATCTCCTATGGGAGCATTCTTAAAAGATGATGCTACATCTCTTCCGTCCCTATATATATAAATATATATAGGATTTAAATTTTGAAATTCTTTAATGGTATAAAATTTTAAATTTTGAAGACTTTTACAACACCAAAAATTAGGATTATTAGAGGTATATATTGCTTTAAATATCTCAAAAAGATTTCTATTCTTTACAGAATTAAAAATGGTTTCAGTAGTTGGAATATTGCTCCATTTAATAGGATTATTATTTATCCAACCTAACATATCACTAATAAGTCTCTTTAAATTTTTATCTTTATTTAGATCATTATATTTCTCTAATAAAGGATAAAATGTATTTAGAAGATGAGGGGGATGAGGAGCAAAAACATTTTCAAATTCATTTAGCATTAACCTAAATAAATTTGATCCAGACCTTTGAGTTCCAATTATTTGAAAAAATTTCATAGGTTATATTTCTAAAAAGTATCCCAGTAGACCAAAAGTTAAAATCAAAAATAATGGATGGATTTTAGTTTTATTTAAAATAATAAAAGAAAATATACAAATAGAAATACTGAGAATATTAAAAGACTCAAGTTGTTTGAACATGATTATATACCCTGAATAATATATTAATCCTATTATACCTATTTTAAACCCTTTAATAATGAGTTTTACAGTAGTATTTTTCTTTACGAAATAATAAACTCTAGAAAAGAATATTATGACAACTGAAGAAGGTAAAAATATTGATAATGTTGAGAAAAAAGCTCCAGCTATTCCATTTATCTTGTAACCTATAAAAGTGGCCGTAATCAGTATTGGGCCTGGAGTTATTTGACCCATAGCTATAGAGTCGATAAACTCTCTTTTAGTTAGCCAACCTATCTGCTCTACAATTATTTTATCCAAATAAGGTATAAAAACATATCCTCCTCCAAAAAGAGTAAGAGATATATTGGCAAAAACTTTTGAGAGATTAAAATTTAAAGAATCAATAGGGGCATTATTTAAAAAGACAAATAATAATATCATAATTAATGAGGCAATAACAATACCCTTTGTTCTTATGAATGCTTTTTTTGGATTTTGGATTTTTTTAATCTTATCTCCATTATAAATTAAGTTAAGACCACCACATATAAATAAAGGCAGAATTATTGAGATATAACCCTTTATTAAAGAAGTTAATGCAAAGCTAAGGACTACAAGCAATAGTGTAAAAGTTTTGTCTTTGGAGTCTTTATAGAAACCATATCCTACAGAAAAAATAACTGCAGACACAACAGGCATTACTCCGTCAAAGAATGAAGAGAATCCTGGAATATTTCTTGAGTTTAGATATAAGTGAGAAAATAATACCATAATAATAAATGAAGGGAGGAGAACTCCAATAAATGATATTACTGCACCTTTCCAGCCTTTAATTAGAAAACCAATGTAAGAAGCAACATTAATTGCCATAGGTCCAGGGAGAAAGCTGGCCATTGTAATAGCATCTAATATCTTTTTTTTACTTAAAATTTTTTTTCTCACTGAGAACTCATGTTGAATCATTGCTATTAACATCATGTAACCACCAAAAGATATAGTACCAGTTTTTAGGAAAGTAAAAAATAATTTAAAATAACTCATCAAAATGCTTTGAAGATCAAACTAAAGAATAAAAAATAAATTTAAAACAACTTTTTTTTATCGATATAATATACTCTATAAAATGAATGATCACTTGATAAATTCCATAAAATTTTACCAGTTTCATCTGATATTATTGTTTTATTATTAACTGAACTAGAAAAAAGATAGTTGTTATTACCCATAGAATATACACTTCCTTGCTTAAAAGTAAATAAACTATCAGGCAGGAAAATACTCTTAGAATAATTAAAATTTTTATTCTTCTCATCTAATGAAAAAACAAGAGCCCTAGATGTTTTCCTATACTCTGATGAACCATTATCAAATAGCATATAATGACTACTATCAATTTTATGTATAGCATGTTGTTGATAGAAAATTTCTTTGTTTTCTAAATTAAAATCTCCATTTTTCCCTAGTCGCCATATCACATCCCCATTAACAGAATTAACTTTCCATATTTGATCAAAATTTCTGAATGAGATAAGATAGTTACCATCAGAATCTATATCTATTCCATTTGCATGACTCCAGTCATCACGAATTAAAAACTCCTCTTCATCTGGTTTAGAATGATTAAATATATTCCAGGTCCATACTTTTTCACCTTTTTCATCATACACCACAATTCCATCTCCCATAATTGAATCAATATCATTTTTATAATATTTATAGTATTCATAGGTAAGACCAACATAATATGATTTTTCTTTATCAAGAAATTTTAGGATATCATGATGAAAAATATGTTTGTCAGATGTTTTGGAAAACAATGTGTCTCCTTCGTAAGATATTTCATTAATTATATTTTTTTTTGATAAGGATATATAAGTGTTATTTAACCCTTTATTAAACGGTCTAGATAAAACAGTATCTGCTATATTATACCACACAATTTCACCAGAATCATCCATCATAAATTGAATTCCAGGATCTTCTTGAGTTCTAAATAAAAGATAACCATCAAATGAAAATAAGGAATCTTTTATCAAATTAAAGTTGGGGAAAAAACTTGGTAAATCTCTGGTCTTAAAAGAATATAAAACTGAGGAATTAATTATTGATGATTTTGAAATCTCATTTATTTTGAAGGAATAACTAGATGATGGCTTTAAGTAAGGTAACACTATATTGAAAGAATCTCCTTTGTTAGTTGAAGAGAAAAGAACTTGATTTTTATCTTTCCAATACGATATCTTAGCAGAAGTTGAAAAATCAGATATAAAATTAACATGGTATTTTGAATGGTTATAATTTGGCAAACTAATAGATACCTTATTAAAATTATTTTTTTTTGAGCAAGAGATAATAAATAAAAAGATGAGAAATGAATATCTTTTATGTAATATCATTTAAATACAATTTTAGTTGACTTGACTGACCCATCTTCAAAATGAACCATTATCAAGTAAATACCTTTCTGTAAATTATTAATATTTAATATAATTTTTTTATGATTTTCAATTACATTCTTAGATAAAATAATTTTACCAGATAAATTAATAAATTTTATTTTGTCAATATTTTTTGAGGTTTCATTTAATACAGTAAGGTTTTTATTATTATAGAGGGGATTAGGAAAAACAGAAAACTTATACTCTTTATATTCATTACCTGTAATTAGACTTCTGTCTTCAAATAAAAGTTTCCCTTTAGAAAAAGCATCGTCACCAATATTTTTTCCTATTTTCCTACCTGGTATATCATCAATATATGGGTGAATACCTCCCCAAATTCGAGAAAGAGCACATTGATCTGCAGCATCTCGATAGGTTGCCCATTGTAACTTCATATCAACAGAAGGACCTTTCTCAAAAACAAGAAAATTATTTTTTGGTATATTAAATTCCCCAATTCCACCAGGAAAATATTCGCTTCCAGTTAATTTTTCTAATATAGTTGCTGCTGCACTAGAGTAGGTAGAGTGACCTGATATATAACCAGCAAAGGGAGGAGTAACAAAGCTAGGCCTTTGATAAGGCCACCATTCTTCGGCTAGTATCCAACCTGCGCCTTTCTCAATATCAGATGAATCAGATTCACTGAAACCCTTCCATGTAAATAATTTTACTTTTCCTAAATTCTTACTATCCTCACCAACTAATGGATCATCTAAAGACACCAACTCTATATAACCCTCAATTAAAGGGAACCCATTAGGGTTATAATTGGCAGAATCTTCATATGTTGACTGCCCATTTTCAGATAAATATCTGATAACAGAAATTGGTCTAGCATAATCATAATATCCTTTTGAACCCCATGCTGAGATTGCTGCGTCATGCATAGCTCCTCCCATTAAAAAATAAGATTTTATATCCCATTCTAGTCTATCTAATTCATCTCCTATACCCTGGAATTTTCTTATTAAATTTTCATCATCATTTACTTCATTTAATATTACAAACCAATGACCAGGAGGTGTTTCAGAATCTGGACCATCTGCCCAAAACTCTGCAAGAACTCTTGTGTAATCACCTCTAGGGACAATTTGTTCTTCATATTTTAGATTATTAAATGGATTAATATTATGCCCAATACCTACATCCCCCCCATCAAAATACTTATAGAGATTGAAGAACTCAAAAAAATCACTAGGATATGAGTTTAAGTTACCAATTGAATTGGGAGATATATCTAAAAGTACCCCATCAGATCTATCTAAGTGCGATCCCCAAATTGATACCATAGAGAATGAACTTTTAAACAAGGAATCTAAAATTCCTTGATTTATTGTATCAAGTAAAGGTGGGGGGCCAGGGTCATGGTATATTTTGTAGATATTATCATCTCTCAACTTAATAACTAAATCTTCCTCTTTTAAAGCAAAGGGGATTACATTACCCCACTCTGGTGAAATAAATTTAGGAATACCTTCAATTAAATTTCCAGACTGATCTATGAAATTAGATATTTTTAATGGTTGCCATCTATTTGGATCTATTATATTTGGATTACCATAATAATCTAAATCTAGAGGAGGATTTAAAGGAGAGTAATAATTACTAGAATAATCATTTAATTCATTTGAGTTGTCAATGAACCCATAATCTGAATAAATTTTATACAAATAATTACCGATAGATCTCGGGTCACCTGATAGGTAATCTAACTTATCATAATTAATATCATAATCTAATGTTAACATAAGAGAGTCTGCACTATTAAATGTATTTATAACACCAACTGATTTCTGAAATCTATGTCTAATAAAATTATATGCGGAATAAGAAATTATTTTCTCTATAAACTCTTCATCTTCTATATAATTTGGAAATTCAAAAGGGAAGTCAGTTTCATTAATAGTATTTCCAAGCAAAAATGGAGTCATATTCTTATCATGTATAAGCTTTTCTTTTATTACTAGAGCATCATACATAAGTGAAGAAAGATGAAATAAGTTTCTAGCATGAATTGGTGGTCTAGCTAAGTCATCCCTAATGGCTTGTAATAATACCTCCATCCATTTTCTTGCTATAGACTGATTTGTGAACTCAGAGTTTCCTGAATCTTTAACTAAATTTTTTATCTCAAAACTTTTAGTTGATTCACACCCTCTTTCATCTCTTATAGTTATAGAATGTTCTCCAGAACTTAAATTAGAAAAGAAAAATTTATTTTTATAGTAAGTACCTCCGTCTAATGATAAATAATATTCATTTGAAGAATTAATATTACTAATTTGAATAGAGCTAGTATGTTGGTTTGTAATGTCTTTAACAATTATATCAAAAGTTGGAGGGAATTTCTTTTCAATATTTATAGTATCTGAAGAGAACATAATTCCTAATTCATTATAAACATTAACAAAATAATTACCACCTTGACTAATATTTATATACTGAGTTGTATCCCCTGTAGACCATAAATATTGATTATAATAACCAGTTTCTAAGGTTAGCGAACTACCATCACAAAAAGAATTACTAAAAGAATATATTTTAGGTATTGAAGATGTAGAACCCTCATTTATAGTTATTAATTTATTCACTTCTACCTGATAAAGAACATCAATTTCACCTGATGGCCAATAAACCTTTAGACTATCAACTAAAGGACTACTTCCTAAACCAAAGAATAATGAATTAGAATTCTGAGAGAGATATCCCTCAGTAGAAAATTTACCACGTGATATTGATTTGTCATCTAAAAATAATACAACTTTAGCACCATATGCATCACTATTGGAGTTAAAACCGATTAAATTAACTTTGAGCCAGTTATTAGTTCCAAAATAATTGTTTTTGAAAAGAAAGGAATTAAAAGGCTCCATATTTAATACTACAATATCAGGGTAACCATCATTATTTATATCCCCTACTGCATTTCCATAACTAGAGACTGTGTCAACTCCTAAGCCTACAGAAATGTTTTTTTCAAAATATTTACCAAAAATATTAGAGTAATATGCGCTAGAATTTACATTAGACCCAACAAGTGATCCACTTACATAAAGATCCTCATAACCATCCATATCAAAATCTTCAAATTGAGCACCCCAGCCTTCTGCATTGAATGAAACACTTAAATCATCCGCCCGTTCAGTAAAAGTAAGATCTTGATTATTTACAAATAATTTATTTCCTTCTTCTAGATTTGTAGAATATATATCAAAGAAAGAATCATTATTAAAATCACCTACTGTCACTGACATAGCATCCATTTCAATATTAGTATTAGACTGAATACTTATATTAGAAAAAGTAGAATCAAAATTATTATAATAAAGTGAATTACCTGAAGACTTATCATTAGCTATGTATAGGTCTTGAACATTGTCATTATCAATATCTATAAATGTAGCACAGAAAGGTAACTTATTAAGTTCTGAAATTGAAGATAGATTTGTTATATCTATAAAAGATAAACCACCATTATTTAAAAATAAACTTACAGTATTAGTTATAGAATCCCCAGATCTATAGGTCTGCAATAAATCAAGATAACCGTCATTATTTATATCTGACCAAGACGATCCAAATGAGTTAGAAATTGAATCTGGCAAATTAACTGAGTTTGTCACATCTTCAAATTCTAAAAATCCATTATTATTATAAAGTTTATTTTTACCATTGAAAGAAGATACATAAAGATCTTTATCATAATCATTATCATAATCAATCCATAGTACTTGTTTTATTTGAGAAGGAAATTCAATACCAAAAGATAATGGGACAAGTTTTTCTCCATTATTTCTTAAAAAAAGGATAGAATTGTTACCATTTGTTGGTATTGTGATATCATCTAACCCATCTTGATCAAAATCAACAAAAGTAACACCTGCGCCTGAGACACCTTGGAAGTATGAATGATTAAAATCTAGAGAAGAAGAAATCTCATTAAAATATAATTGAGATAATAATTGAGAGTGCGTGAAGAGCAGAATAAAAAAAAAAAGATATTTTTTCATTACTCTAAAAATAAACAAAAAAAAAGGTAACGACTTACGCCGTTACCCTTTTAAATCATATATGTAAATATATGTACTAACTAGTTAGTTCAAGTCAGGCCAATTCTGTCCATCATTTCTGGTAAGTACAGATAGTGCACCTTCGCCATAGTCATTAGACCAGTCAATAGTTAACGCAGCACCAGCTGAGCTAACATCATGAAAAGTATATACTTCTGACCATCTTGAAGCACCTACTGGTGATAATATACCACAAGCATCTTGTACTTTAAGTGTTCCTCCCGGATTAGTTGAAGTCGCACCGTAACAACCTAGATATGCACCCCAGTCAAACTGACCAGAAGGCTCTATATATAAATTGTCACCACCAGACTTCACCCAAGAACCAGAAAAGTTAGATGTTGCACTACATCCCCAAGTTCCACCAACTCCAGGTGCTGTACTAACAGCATCCCAAGTAGCTTCAAGGTCTGAAGGACAAACAACAGAAACATTAAGTCTAAATAATGCACCAAATGCACTTGAAGACTGTAAGTTTGGTCCTGTGTTATTATAATCGTAAGTAGTTCCATCAGACTTAGTTATAGTAAACCAATATCTGAAATAGTTACCACCATCGATATCAGCAATAGTTTTACCTACTGCCGCCATAGTCGCACCAAAGCCTAAACTTATATCATTACTAAGGTATCCATCAGCATTCTTTACGAATTCTGAAGAAGTTATAGTTCTGAATTGAGTTCTAGCTACACTTTTAGCGCCACCACCAATAACATCTACATATTCTACATCAATATCAAACTCAGTGATGTTTGCACCCTGAGCTTCATCATAATATTCTACATGCATGTCAATTGACGAACTAGCTACATCAAAGTAATTGAATTTACCAGTTTGAGACATCTTTCTAGCGTATGCACCATATTGCATTTCTGGAAAAAGTTCAACAGGTAAAACAGGATCACCACATGATACTGCCATCGTCATTGCAATGAATGCTACGAATAACTTTTTTAAATTTTTCATAATAGTTTTAATTTAAAATTAGTTTAATGCACCAGCTCTATCCCAGAAAATTTTCTCACCTAGATCTGTTCTAACAGGAGCATTCTTGTTCAAGTTAGAGAAATCAGATGGATAAGGGAACAACCTTGGAAAAGTACCAGCATCAGGAGTCTTCATAGGACCCTGCATCTCAGTTGGATGACCAGTTCTTCTCATTGCATTGTACAATTCAATACCGTTAGAGAATGAAGCGAGCCTATGCTCTTTAACAATGATATTCATCTTTGCTTCATTATCAGATGCGGCATCATACGCACTCAATACATAATTGACATAAGCGTCAATACTTCTTTGCTCAGGAATTGCACCAACTCCGTCACCATTGAAGTCACCAACTTCACCCCATCCTGCAGAGTAACTCATTACAGAACTTATTGAAGTAGTTAACGCTGTTTCTAACATATCTTTAGCGTTTTCACTAGATAACCCATCAAGAGCAGCTTCGGCTCTCATGAAGTATACGTTAGCAGACATAAGCATTGGAGCGTGTCCGTCTCCTCCGCCACCGTCAACACCACCATGTTGAGTATGAGAAACCCCACTACCAAATGTACCAGTTGCAGCATCACCGTCATCATAAGCACCAGCAGCTGGATAAATCCCTCTGTGTGTTCTTTTCTGACCATCTGGAGGAGTACCATCGTTATTACCGTGGTCTCTTCCCCAGTAACCTTTCGCATTAGCAGCATCAACAGTTGTTGTACTACTTCCTGCACAGAAAGGCCATGTTACTGAAACACCATATGCATTTGTGTAAGGAGTGTCATACCATACTGGTCTAGTATCAGGTATTACACAGTCAATTGTAAATAAATCTTCACCTACAATATTTAGATCTTGTCTTTTATAATAGTATCTAAGTCTTGGATCAGGGATACCCTTTTCTTCCATTAACTCCCACATGTAGTAGTTAGATTGGTATGGACCAGAAAATGATTCATACGATCCACTATACCATGGATGTCTTGAGTCTGGGTTCTGTCTATTACTTCCGTATTTAAACACCCAATCCTCAGACTTATCGTCTATTACACCAGCTGATAAAGCAGCAGAAATTCCAGCAGCATCACCTTCATTCAGAGCCATTCTGAACTTAAGTGTATTTGCTAAAGTTATCCACTTGGCCTTATCACCACCATAGTAGATGTCCACACCTGGAGCACCAATGGCAGTTTTATTAAGATCCGCAATTGCTTCGTCATATAATCCTTTTACAGCTGCGTACACAGTTTGTGCATCATCAACTTTAGGACTTAGATTAGCAGTTCCTTGCCATGCTTCGCTGTAAGGGATAGCACCATGCTTGTCAACAAGCATTTGAAGAGCATATCCTTTTAAGATTTTACCAGCACCTACATGAATCCAAGATTCAGCTTCAGTACCAGCACCAATCATTGCGTCAATGTCAGGAACTAGTCCAGAATAAACAGAGTTCCAAGATCCATTAAAACTTGTAGATAGGTACGCATTGTCATAAGTTTCACCCCATGTCATACACGCAACTCTAGCTACTTGGAGCATTGGAGTTTGATTACCATACCACCATCCAGCAAAACTAGTCTGAACAGCGTTCCAGTATAAATCAAGACCTGCATTCTCAACAGTCACAGCATTCGGATTATTTAACTGATCTAAATCAGTTATTTCACACGAGTAGCCTACAAACATGAAGGCAACTATCAAGTATAATTTGTTTAATTTTTTCATTATATATTAATTTTAAAAATTAGAAACTTAAACTTAATGTAGCTCCCCACTTCTTAGCAGTAGGACCAGTCATCTCATCCCATCCTCTAGCATTAGAACCTGCACCGTAACTTATAACCTCAGGGTCAAAATTTGATCCTGCAGGGAAGTTCCATGCATAATGCCAGATGTTCTGAGCAGACATAGTTAAACTAGCACTTCCAAAAGGAGTTCCATTAAGGAACGACTTAGGCGCAACTAAAGAAAGGGAAACCTCTCTTATTCTCATTACTGAAGCATCATACATTGAGTTTTCATCATAGAAAACACCAGTGTTTGGCCAGTAGTGAGCGTTTGCAGTAGTTTGTTTCGTGTTAGGAGATCCGTCATTTGTCAGACCTTTTGTAACAATTGGAACAAACCTATCAAAACCTGTTTCCTCAAGGATACCTCTACCAAGTAGAGTAGAACTAGTAGTAGAGAATACATCTCCACCTACAGAAGAATCGAACTGAACTCTAGCAGTTACCCACTTATACGTTAAAGTATTAGTAACACCATAAACATAGTCTGGGTTTGGATCACCAATTACACCAAAACCAAGTTGCTGATATCCACCATTAGAGTTAACAATAGGAGTATAGTTTAATCTATCATCCCAACTAACTTGTAAGTGATCAGTTCCATCAAGGCTACCATAATCTCTCTTGATCACGTCACCTTCCATTATACCATAAGGTAATCCTGGGATAGCGATGTTACCTCTACCAACATATCCACCAACATAAATTTGCTCAACTCCATCAGCAATGGAAAGAACCTCACTTCTCAACATAGAGAATTGTCCAGCTATTTCCCAAGTAAAGTCTCTCGACTGAACAGGAATTACTGAAACGATGGCTTCTAAACCTTTGTTATTGATAGATGCTGAGTTAACAGTTGAAGATGTGTAACCAGTAGATGCATCAAGATCAAGATCAATAATTAGATCTTCTGAATCTTTAGTAAATAATGATAAGTCTAAACCAACTTTATTCTTAAAGAACTTACCTTCGATACCGAGCTCTAGCTCTTTATGAATCTCAGGAGTTAAGTCTGGGTTAGCAAAGAAATTACTTACAGCATTAGAATTTAACAACGCACCACTTGAAGTTTGGAAAATCTTAGTATATGTATTAAGCGATCCTCTCGTAGAATAAGGAGAAGGATAACCTGCAGATGTTCCGAAACCAAATCTAACTTTCAAGAAGTTAAGGTTTTGATTGTTAATAGACAATGCTTCTAAAGGTAAAACAGATAAAGATACAGATGGATATAAGAATGATCTGTTAGCTTCTTCTAAAGTAGAAGTCCAGTCATTTCTAGCAGACGCAGATAAGAATCCCCAGTCTCTATATCCTAGAGTAAGGTTAGCGTATGCACCATAAGTATTTTCTCTTAATACGTAAGTATTAGCATTAGTTACTGTAAAGTTACTATGATCGAAGAAGTCGAAGATAAACATATCAGAACTAGTGATCTGAGATAATTCATAATTTCTTGACTGTAAGTTTCCACCTACTAAGAAATCAAAATCAAGATCCTCAGATAATTCAACTGATCCGTTTAAGTTTACAACTTGATCATAATTTATATTATTTCTATTGGACGTAGCAAAATAGCCAAGAACAGCATAGCCTTGAACTCCATTCTTATTAATCATGTAGTTGTTAAGCATATTAGTTCTATCAAGACCTATTCTATACGTCAGATTTAAAAAGTCAGCTATCTCATAACTTAAAGTAACGTTACCAATAAATCTGTTAACATCGTCTTTATCTCTAGCGTTATGTAGAGTCCATAAAGGATGTTGCATCCCGTTATTACCTCTATAATAAACACTACCATGAGTATCTGGTCTTTCATATTCCATACCAAATAAGTTCCAACTTCTTGGAGTATACATAACATTACCAAATAATGATACATTGGTTGCGTTTGAGTTTCTACTCGGGTTTACAGGAGGTTTATTAGCTGATGATTCAATATAATTGAATGAAGCATTAAGCTTTAAACCATTTGCAAGCTGAGTATTAGCTCCTAACGCAAAATTATGTTTTCTATAATCGTTGAATGGAACATAT
>CERV01019442.1_pt1 | contig 18704 bp, 20 predicted proteins | sample 530871 | NCBI WGS metagenome assembly CERV01 (sample SAMEA2621045, study PRJEB7988) | marine metagenome | biome: marine biome (ENVO:00000447); feature: deep chlorophyll maximum layer (ENVO:xxxxxxxx); material: "saline water (ENVO:00002010), including plankton (ENVO:xxxxxxxx)" | depth 50 m
TGAGCCATGATCAAACTCTTCAAATAAACTGTTATCTACCAAAAAGGTAGAAATTTTTTTTCCATCATAAGATGGATTTTTTTGGGCACTCACACGAGTGACTAATTGTTCTCAATCAGATCTGCCCCATCTCTGTGGGGAAACCATCAAGTATATCGATTTAAGTTAAAAAGGAAAGCATTATTTACAATTATTTTATGGTTTAAAACCAAGACAGACAAACGTTTCGAAGTGATTTCTCTTTATCTCTTCTCCATGAAAATAAACTATCCTCATTTTCGTATGAACAGAGTGAAGATTCATTAATTATTTTAATGCCATATTTAGTTAGCTTTTTGTCACATAAAGACCTTAAATTCATATAAGTTTTTCCATCATTTCTTGTAATAAATCGATCTATATCAATCTTTGATGAAGCAAATGCCTCAACAAAATCTTTTTTTACCTCAAAATTCTTATAAGAAATATGGGGCCCAACAAAAGCGTGAGTTACTTCTATGCCTGGGTTTGAGCTCAAAGCTTTCTCAATTATTCCACTTAATATTCCACGCCAACCACAATGCAAACCAAACAATATAGTTTTTTTAGGATTCCATAAAATTAAAGGTATGCAATCAGCTGTTTTAATGCCATATGCTTCGTTTTTTTGGCTTGCATAGAATCCATCGAATGAAACTGACGCCCCATCAATGCCAAAAATATTATCTCCATGCGATTGTTGAAAATCTTTATAACTATCAATTTTAAAATGTTTTTTTAATAGTGCTTCCTTTTCTGAAATGCTTAAAGTTGAGAAATCTAATTTTGATTTTAATGAAACTAAAATTTTTGGATTTTCAGAAACTTGCATCATTCTGAATCCATCTATAATTATTTCTTTCATAACTGATCTATTACTCTTTGTAATTCTTCTGGCATGTTGGATGAAAAACTAAACCCTTTATCTTGATAAATGAATTCAAGTTTATATGCATGCAGAGATTGCCTTCCAAGACTATTTAAGGCATTGATTTCATTTTCTGTACTATTTTTCCAATTTTGTATTCTGCAATAAGATTGATCTCCAGCTATGGGATAACCAATATGCTGCATATGAACTCTAATCTGATGAGTTCGTCCTGTTTCTAAAGAAATATCTAATAATGAAAAATTTTTAAACTTTTTATGGACCTTAAAATGGGTGACTGCTTCCCTACCACCTTCTTTAACGCAAAATAACAACCTATTTTTTGGATGCCTTCCAATAGGTTTATCTATTGTATTGCCAGCTATTGGCTGTCCATGAACTAAAGCATAGTAATTTCTTTTTATTTTTCTTGTTTGTATAAGATCAGTTAGATTTGTATGTGATTCTAGTGTTCTAGCAATAATCATTAGACCGCTTGTATCTTTATCTAACCTATGCACTACCCCATATCTAGGTATTTTTTTCTGATCAGGATATATGTACAGCAACCCATTTATCAGTGTTGAGTCTTTTTGTCCTGCTCCGGGATGAACTGTTAACCCCGCATATTTATCGATAATCAGAAAATCATTGTTTTCAAAAATAATATTTAACTTAATATCTTGTGGAAGATCTGCATTATTTGTTTCTAGGTCGAATTCGATTTCAATTTGATCATCAATCTTTGTCTTATAGTCTCGTTCCACTTTCTTTCCATTTACAAGAACTTTACCTTCATCAATTAAACCTTGAACTATTCCTCTTGATAATGAGTCAAAGTTTCTAGAAAGAAAGATATCAATGCGATTATTAGCATTCTCTTCGTCAATTTGGAATCTTTTTGATATCATTGTTTTTTAGTTTAATGCATATAAATAATTTTCATGAAAAATAAATTTACTTTAACTTTATTGGCTCTACTTATAATTGGTGGTTGCTCTAGCATCCAGGAAGAAGAAAGAGAAGAACCAGAAGTACTCCTCTATAAGCAGTCCCAAGATAGAATTAATGCAAAGAATTTCATTGGTGCTGTTGAATCTCTAAGCAGAATAGAGAGGTTTTATCCATTTGGAGTATATGCGGAACAAGCTCGTGCAGATCTAATATATGCATTCTATATGAGTGGTGATTATGACAATGCATATGCTGCATCAGAAAAATTCATTCGCCTTTATCCACGAAATACAAACATTGATTACGCTTACTTTATGAGAGGTATGACAGGATATTATGAAGATGACGGTTTGTTGAGTAGTGTCTTTTCATTAGATCTTTCGAAGAGAGATGTTTCTACTGCAATGAAATCTTATGCGGATTTAACTGAGTTCATGATTAGATATCCAGAAAGTGAATACGTAGATGTTGCTAGAGAGAGATTAATATTTTTAAGGAATCTTATTGCAAGCAGTGAATTAGATGGAGCGGAATATTACCTGAAAAGAGGTGCCTATCTTGGTGCTCTTAATAGGGCAAACTATGTATTAAAGAATATACCTGATTCAAGTGAAAAAGATCGAGCTCTTAGAATAATGAAAGAAGCTTATGAAAAGCTAGGCTATGATGAATATGCAGATGAAATCATAGCATTTGAATCTAACTAAAATGAATTTTCTCATTGCTGGAGTTCTGGCTCCAATAGCATATTTTCTCATTAGATATATCGTAAAAAAATTTGTTATGAGCCTAATAGTATCTGCAAAAAATAATTCTAATGTAAAAAATATGGCTCAATGTGAAAAATGTAAAATGTTCCTAGATGAAGGAGAGCTCTTTGAGAAAGACGGCAGACTGATCTGCAAAAAAAACGAATGTAATAGATAATGCCTAATATTCGAATAATCTCAGGAAAAATTGGTGGTAGGAATTTAAAAACATCTGATAATAAAAATTTAAGGCCCACTCCGGCTAAAATGAGAGAACAACTATTTTCTTGGCTAAGGCCGGCTATTGATGATCTTATATGTCTTGATCTTTTTGCAGGAAGTGGTGCATTAGGATTGGAAGCTTTATCTAATGGTGCTAAAAACGTAACTTTTGTTGAACAAAATCAAGATATTTATAACTGTCTTAAGAAGAATTGCTTAGAATTAAATTTACTGGAGGAAGTTAAACTACATCGTCAAAGCGCTGAAAATTATATACGTAGAGTTAAGGATATTAAATTCGACTTAATATTCTTAGATCCTCCTTATAATAAGGATTATATCAATACACTTTTACCAAAAATAATAGAAAAATTTGTAAAAAATGGCGCTTATATTTTTATTGAAATGAATTCTTATGACGAAGAGGTTTATCATGAGGATATGAAACTTTTGAAAGAAGCTTCTTCAGGAGATTCTACAGGACGACTTTATCAAATCAAAAATGAGAATAGCGACTAGATCTTCAAAACTAGCTTTAGCCCAAACATCTTTTTTTGAAAGTTGGGTGTCTAAAGAACCTGCTGAGATCGTTGAAATAAAGACCGAGGGCGATAAAAAAAGTGCTATGGGTGAAGTACTATTTGATAAAGCACACTTTGTTAAGGATATAGAAAAGTGTTTATTAGACGATGAAGCAGATGTTGCCATACATTCTGCGAAAGATATGGCTGCATCTAAACATCCAGAATTAGATCATTTTTTCTTTGGCCCAAAATCAAGATCAGATCTGTTAATTTTTAAAAACGGAGCTGATCCTGTCTTTGAACAGGATATGAGATTAGGCACCTCTAGCTTAAGGAGAAAATTGCAAGCAAAATTCCATCTTGGAGCTGAGAATGTTGTGCCTCTTAGTGGAAATGTTAATACGAGAATAGATAAGTTAAATAAGGGTGTTTATGATTGCATTATTCTTGCTGAAGCAGGGTGTCAAAGGTTGAAATTAGATGAAGATTTAAATTATATAGAACTAGACCATCTTTCATGTGCGGGTCAAGGTGTACTAGCCGTTCAATATAAGCCAGACAATGAGTACGCAAAAGAATTTATTTTAGAATGGAAGCAAAATTTTCTTCAGAGAGTAATTCATGATGAAACTGAAATGGAAAAAAAATTTTTAGAAAAAATTAATGCTGGGTGTAATTCTGCAATTGCAGTTAGAGCTAATCATGTTGGACCAAAAGGTATAAATAAAATAATCAAAGGTGAGGTATATGGATTGAACAAATATATTTCTTTTGATGGCAAATCTGATGATATTGATACAGCTATTACTGATGCGGTCAGAATGTTAAATAGCAAAAATGGTTTGGAGTTGCTTAATGAACATAATTGATACAAAAGCAGAGAACACTTTAAGATTCTTAGAAGCAGTATCCATAAAAAATATTCCTTTATTTAAGCTAGAACCGGTTAACTATACATTAGAAAACCATGATTTTACTGAAATTATTTTTCAAAGTAGCCCTGCTGTTGATTTTTTTAAAGATCATGCTTTGCTAGCGAACAAACAGATTTACTCAATGGGCCAAGCCACTAGTGCAACTCTTGAATCAAAGGGATTAGCTTCTTTAAATCCTAAATCTCCTAGTTCTGAAGGTTTGATTGAGCTTCTTGAGCAATCTAGAGGCATAAATCCAAGTTATCTAGTTGTAAAGGGTCAAGAAGGCTTAACAAAAATTTCTGATTACTTGATAGAAAGAGGTCTGAAAGTAAAAGAGATAGCTTGCTATAAGAGAATTAAGTTTGAATCATATGAAAACATCCGAGAAAATTTTTATAAAGCTGATGCCATAATATTTCCAAGTAATTTTTCAGCCGAAATATATTTTCAAGAGATACATTGCGACCAAAGTAAAGCTATCTTCTTTGGAATATCTAATAGAATAATCAATAGTATCCATTCATTAGGATATAAGGCTCATATGCTAGATTACTTCTCTGATGACCTAGAAAACTCGATCAAAAAAACTATTTCTTCGCTTTAGATTTAGTCATTGAAGCAAAAAATTCTTCATTTGTTTTTGTATTTTTAAGTTTTGAAATTAAGAATTCTGTAGCAGCAACTTCTTCTTGTTCACTTAGAACTTTTCTTAACATATGGACACGGGTAAGTTCATCTTTATCAACTAGAAGATCTTCTCTTCTTGTGCCAGATCTAAGAATATTAATCGCTGGAAAAACCTTTCTTTCAGCAATTTTTCTCTCAAGATGTACTTCCATATTCCCTGTTCCTTTGAACTCTTCATAGATTACATCGTCCATTTTAGAGCCTGTTTCAACTAGTGCTGTAGCAATAATTGTCAGACTTCCGCCTTCTTCAATATTTCTTGCAGCTCCATAGAATCTTTTAGGTCTCTCAAGAGCATTTGAATCAACCCCGCCTGAAAGTATCTTTCCGCTCGCAGGTTGAACTGTATTGTATGCTCTGCCTAATCTAGTAATTGAGTCTAAAAGAATGACTACATCTTTTTTGTGTTCTACAAGTCGCTTTGCTTTTTCTATAACAAGGTCTGCAACTTGAACATGTCTCTGCGGAGACTCATCAAATGTACTTGCAACAACTTCTGCATCTACAGTTCTTTGCATATCTGTTACTTCTTCTGGTCTCTCATCAATTAACAGAACAATTACATGTGCTTCTGGGCTATTTTTTACAATTGACTGTGCTAAGTTCTGCAATAGTAAAGTTTTACCTGCTTTTGGTGGTGAAACAATTAAACCTCTCTGACCTTTTCCTATAGGTGCTACAAGATCAATTATTCTTGGAGAGATATCTACAGAACTACCTGAACCAGTTTCTAATCTAAAACGATCGTCTGGAAATAATGGCGTTAAATTTTCAAATGCAATTTTTTCTTGTGTCTTAGAAGGTTCATTATCGTTAATAGTATCAACTTGGACCAATGCAAAATACCTTTCTTGTTCTCTTGGAGGCCTTATTTTACCGATAACAAAGTCACCTGTTCTTAAGTTGAATTTCCTAATCTGGCTTGGAGATACATAAACATCATCTGGACCAGCGAGATAAGAGCCCCATGGAGATCTTAAAAAGCCAAAACCATCTGGTAAAGTTTCTAGAATTCCTCCGCCTAATAGGTCTTTTCCGTCTTTAGATATAGTTTTAAGGATATTAAAAATTATATCGGCCTTTTTTTGTCTCGAAACATGCTTAAGGCCATATTCTTCTGCTATAGCTAGCAGTTCTTTCGTATTTTTTTGTTTTAATTCTAATGTGTTCATAAGTTTTTAAATTGAATTGTGAAGGGAGTCTGAAGTCTCTAAAAGATTACTCTAAATCATTTTAGATCGATTTAAAAGTTTCTAGTAACTAAATCCTCTAATTCTTCTAGGCTGACAGCTCCCATTAAACTGTCTATCATTTCTCCTTCTTTAAAAATCATCAAAGAAGGAATGCTTCTAACATTGTACTGTAACGCTAGTTCTCTGTTTGAATCTACATCGACTTTACATACTGATAAGTTCTCAGAATATTTCTCTGATATTTCATCTAGCCTTGGAGCAATCTGTTTACAAGGACCGCACCACTCAGCCCAGAAATCTACAAGCACCAACTTATTATTCTGTAGCACCTCACTAGAAAAAGTTTCTTTATCAACTGATATTGTCATAATTTTCTGCGGTCCATCTTGCAAAATAAGTAATCACTGAAGATGAGCCCGCTCTGAAAAGACTTATTAATGTCTCAGGGATAACATTATGGACAAATATTTTTTTGTCAATACCCATTTTTAACATTGAGTACTCTCCGCTCACTTGATATGCAAAAATTGGAACATTAATTTCTTGATGAAGGTCATTTATTACATCTAAGTAAGGCATTGCTGGCTTCACCATTATAATGTCGGCTCCCTCACTTATATCTAGTAATGTTTCTTTATGTGCTTCTTTAAGATTCTTCGAATCCATCTGATATGTTTTCTTTGAAATGCCATCTATTTGTTTAGAGCCAACAGCGTCCCTAAATGGGCCATAGAAGTTTGATGCATATTTAGCTGCATAGCTTAATAAAATGGTGTCTTTAAAATTATTAACTTCTAATGAATCTCTTATTTTACCGATTCTTCCATCCATCATGTCAGAAGGAGCAAGAATATCGGCACCTGATGAAGCTAAATTGACAGACATTTTTATTAATGCTTCTAGAGTATGATCATTATCAACTTTACCATTCAGTATGACTCCATCATGCCCTGAAGACGTATAAGGATCTAAAGCTACATCTGTAATGACAACCAATTTAGGGAAACGGTCCTTTATTTTTCTTACAGTCTTGCAAATTAGATTATCTTCTTTCAATGCTTCGGTGCCTGATTGATCCTTAAGATCACTATCTATGTTCGGGAATAGTGCAATTGTATTAATGCCTAAATTTGTTAATTCATCTATTTCAGATAAAAGATCATCTTGAGAATAGAGGTACTGACCAGGCATTGTTATAATTTCTTCCTTCTTTTTTAGGGTTCCAGAAACAAACAAAGGTTGGATAAGTTTAGACTTATTAATGCTAGTTTCAGAGACTAGATCTCTAATTGTTTCATTCAACCTTAGTCTTCTAGGTCTAACTCTTGGAAATAGTGTTTTTCGCATGTTATTTTGTGTAAGGGGGTTAAGTATAACCTAGTTAAAATTTTTCAATAGAAATTTCATTTAATTTCTTTATTTCTAGTATCTAAAATTGGCTTAATTTATTTAGTTTTGTTATATATTTGTTGTTAAAATGTATCTAAATTCATTGAATATGTAGTTAATTTCATCTAAAATCAAAAAATGAAAATTTTAATAGTAAATGGTGTAAACCTAAATATGCTTGGTAAACGAGAGACAGATTTATATGGCAATGAATCACTAAAGGACCTTGAAAATAGGTTAAATTCACTAAAAAGTGGCGCTGAGCTCCATTTTTTTCAGAGTAATTCTGAAAAAGAAATAATAGAAAAAATTCATTCAAATAAGAGTGAAAAGTATAATTATGGTATTTTTAACTTTGGAGCGCATACACATACTAATATCGCCATAAGAGATGCCATACTTTCTGTAAAGTTGCCCTTTTATGAGGTACATATAAGCAATATTTATGCTAGAGAAGAATTTAGACATCACTCTTTCTTTAGTGATATTGCCATAGGCTCTATTGTTGGCTTTGGTTTAGATGGTTATGAATTTGCATTAACAAAAATATTAAGGGGAAAGGATGGATCTTAGAAAGATAAAAAAACTCATTGAAATGCTTCAAGAGTCAGATTTAAATGAAATTGAAGTTAAAGAAGGTGAAGAAAGCGTAAGAATTAACAGAAAGAAGGAAAAACATATAGTCCAATCAGTTGCTAGACAGTCAAGCAAGGCAACAAAATCAGAGGATGATATTGAAGCAGATGATTTTACTAACCTTGATGTTATTACTTCTCCTATGGTTGGAACTTTCTATAGAAAACCTGCCCCTGATAAAGAACCATTCGTTCTGGTAGGCCAAGAAGTTAAGAAAGGTGATACTGTCTGTATTATTGAGGCCATGAAAATGATGAATCAAGTCAAATCAGAATTTGATGGCACAGTAGTTTCTGTTGAAATAGAAGATGGCGAACCAGTCGAATTCAATCAAACCTTAATCTCCATTGAAAGAAACTAAAAAAATACTAATTGCAAATAGAGGAGTGATTGCAATTAGAGCACTAAGAGCTGCTAAAGAACTTGGTTATAAAGTTGCTTCAGTCTATTCAACTGTCGATAGAGACCAAAAGCATTTAAAACTTTCAGATGAAGCAATATGTATAGGTCCTGGACCTGCTAGAGATAGCTATTTAAATGAAGCTGCAATAATTGCTGCTGCAGAATTAGCAAATGTAGATGCAATATACCCTGGATATGGTTTTCTTGCTGAAAATGCATCTTTTGCAGAAAAATGTAATCAATCTGGATTTAAATTTATAGGTCCAGACCCAAAAGTAATTGAAATTATGGGAGATAAAATAAAAGCAAAAGAATTAGTTGTCTCTCTTGGAATACCCATAGTACCTGGATACTCTGGAGATATTCAATCAAACGAGCAAATTAGGCCAATTGTTAGAGAAATAGGTTATCCAGTAATAGTTAAAGCAACTTCTGGTGGTGGTGGAAAAGGAATGCGCATAGTAAATAATGAAAATGAACTATGGGATTCCATAGTCAGTGCTCAAAATGAAGCAAAACTAGCATTTGGTAATAATAAGGTATTCATAGAAAAGTTTCTTGGCAAACCTAGACATATTGAAATACAAATATTCGGTGATGGAAAAGGTAAGGCTATTCACCTTTACTCACGAGATTGCTCTCTACAAAGAAAATATCAAAAAATTTTAGAAGAAGCTCCAGCCTTGAATATTCCACGAGAAAAATTAGATGAAATACAAAATATATGTGTCAAAGCATGTGAAGAAATAAGTTATGAGGGTGCTGGTACATTAGAATTCCTTTATGAAGATGGCCAATTCTTCTTTATTGAGATGAATACAAGAATACAAGTTGAACATACGGTAACTGAAATGATTACAGGAATTGATTTAGTGCAATCACAATTAATTTTAGCTTTAGAAGGTCAATTTAAGATGGAGCAAGATGATATAAAAGTGAATGGTCATGCAATGCAGTGTCGTATTAATGCAGAAGATCCTGAAACGTTTATTCCATCACCAGGAGTAATCGAAAATGTACACCGACCTGGTGGATATCATGTAAGATTTGAATCACAGATATATAGTGGCTATAAAGTCCCTACGAATTACGATTCTTTAATAGCTGAAGTTATAGTTAAAGATAGAGATAGAGACAAAACCATAAATAAAATGGAAATGGCATTAAATGAACTAGTTATAAGTGGAATAAAAACTAATAAAGAGCTACATTTGCGTATCCTTGAAGATAGTAAATTCAAAAATGTTGACTATTACATTAAATACCTAGAAGAAGAATTGATATAAATGAAAATAGAATATAGACATTCAGAAATTGAAAAAGATATCCAATCAAAATGGGAAAAATCTAATACGTTCACAGTAAATATAGATAAGAAAAAACCAAAGTATTATTGCTTATCAATGCTTCCATATCCATCAGGAGACTTACATATGGGTCATGTTAGAAATTATGCAATTGGTGATGCTGTCTCAAGATATAAAAGACTTAAAGGCTTTAATGTTTTACAGCCTATGGGTTGGGATGCTTTTGGACTGCCTGCTGAAAATGCTGCAAAAGGAAAAAATATTCATCCTAAAGACTGGACTGAAAAAAATATAACTAATATGCGTGAACAATTGAAATCACTGGGTTTTAGTTATGATTGGTCAAAGGAATTAAATACTTCGGATATTTCTTACTATAAATTTGAACAAGAACTTTTTCTTAAATTTTATGAGAAAGGGTTAGCTTACCGTAAAAAATCACTTGTGAATTGGGATCCTATTGATGAAACAGTCCTTGCAAATGAACAAGTCATAGATGGCAAGGGATGGCGGACAGGAGCCAAAGTTGAATTAAAAGAAATAGATACCTGGTTTTTAAAAATAACAGATTATGTAGATGAATTAGAGGAAAGTTTAGAAAGCATAGATTGGCCTGAAAATGTTATCAATATGCAAAAAAATTGGATTGGAAAATCAAAAGGGGTAGAAATTAGTTTCACAACAGATAATGGTAAAAAGATAAACGCTTTTACAACTAGGCCAGACACATTATTTGGAGTAACTTTTTTTGGCATTTCACCTAATCATCCTATTGTTAAGGAGCTATCAAAAAATAATGACAATTTGACCAAGTTCCTTACAGATATTAAAAATGTATCATCTGCTGAAGCAGATCTAGCTAAAGCAGAGAAACTGGGTTTTAAAACAGAAATTCATATTATTCATCCTATTACAGGTAAAAAAGTGCCTGTATGGATAATAAATTATGTGGTAATGGATTATGGCACAGGAGCTATCATGGGGGTTCCTGGCCATGATGAAAGAGATTTTGAATTTGCAACAAAATACAAAATACCAATAACGAGAGTAGTAGACTCCGAAGAAGAGCTTCCATACTCCGGTAAAGGACAGCTCGTAAATTCACAAGATTTTGATGGTCTTGATTCGGATAAAGCTTTTCATGCAATAGCTAAAAAATTAGAAAAACAAAATGCTGCTAAATTTTTGTATCAATATAGATTAAGAGATTGGGGTATTAGCAGACAGAGATATTGGGGTTGTCCGATTCCAATAATCTATAAAGATGGAAAAGCTATGCCTAGCAAGAATCTCCCAGTTGAATTGCCTATATCTCAAGATGGTACTTATGCCCCTCTTCATCAGAATGAAAAATTTAAAAAACTTGAAGATAATTTTGAAAGAGAGACAGATACATTTGATACTTTTATGGAATCATCCTGGTATTTTGCTAGATATACATCAGCTACTAATAAAAATGAGATATTTGATGAAAATACAGATTATTGGTTGCCAGTAGACCTTTATATTGGTGGGGTAGAGCATGCTATTCTACATTTACTTTATTCCCGTTTCTTTTTTAAAGCATTGCGAGATATGGGTATAGTTAAAGGAGATGAACCGTTTAAAAAACTTCTAACACAAGGCATGGTACTAAAAGATGGTGCAAAAATGTCAAAATCTAAGGGCAATACAGTAGATCCAAAACAATATGTAATAGATTATGGAGCCGACTCAATAAGAACTTTCATGATTTTTGCTAGTCCCCCTGAACAATCACTTGAATGGTCAGATAATGGATTAGAGGGATGCCATAAATTTCTCAAGCGGCTTTGGAATCTATCAATAAATATTAATGAAATTGATGCAGATAGATTTAAAGAGAGTGAAAATAGCCTACTGAATGACTGCAAAAAATTATTTAAAAAAATAAATGATGACTATGAAAAAAGACTTAACTTGAATACTGTTGTCTCATCCTGCATGGAGATTTTAAATACTATTAATAAACGCATTGATGGAAAGAACATTAATTGTACAAAAGAAGAGCTCTTCAGCGTCTATGATTTTTTATTACTAGCCCTATACCCAATAGCTCCTCATATCTGTGAAAAATTATATGAAGAAGTATTAAAGAAAGATATTTCAGAAGCAAAATGGCCTAATGATAGTTTCTTTAGTACTAATTTTTCAGATTCAAATTATCTTATCCAAGTTAACGGAAAGTTGAGAGCAAACATTTTGATGCCAATAGACTTAGATGAGCAACAAGCAAAAGAAATAGCATTAACAAATGAAAATGTGGCCAGACATTTAGAAAATAAGAATATAATTAAGATAATTTTTATTAAAAATAAATTAATTAACTTTGTTTATACGTAATTTTATATTTCTAATAGTTCTCTCTGGTTGTTCATCTTTCCAGGAAATTAAAGGTACAGTTGATTTTGATGGGACCTTCACAAATTCAGATAAATTTCACTTTAAAAAATGCTTAAGCAAATTAGATACTAATTTTAAACTCTATGATTTAAGTGTTACTGGATTTGCAGAAAACATTACTAGTGAAGGCTTAGAATTTAATACTAAAATTAATGCTAAGTTGTCAGTTGAGGTCGAAGGTTCAGAAGAAGTGCTATATATGGAGTCTTCAAGAGTAAATACGACAAATTATATTTCCAGCAATATGGCAGAAGAAGAAAATAAGAGATTGAGAGAGATGCTGCTAGATGATTTCTGTGCAATTCTATTAAAAAATGCCTGAATCGAATACTGATATAAATAAATTCTTAGAGTTAAACACATTCTCTAATAAGAAGTTCTTCATATTTGGCGAAGAGCCTGCCCTGTTAGTCAGAGTAAAAAATCATGCTCTAGCAAATGAAGACTTAAGAATGATAGAAAAAGTATATTTAAACATGGAACAGGAAGGTTTTGAGCAAAATTTTCATCAAGCAATACTATCTAATAGTCTTTTTAATGAAAAAAAAGCTGTGTTTATTAATTTAGATAAAAATCGTTTAAATAAAGGTTTAATTCAGCTATTTCAGACTATATCTGAAGCAAATACTGATAATTTTATATTCATTGAGGTTCAGAGCATACCTAGAAAAACCATTTTAAAAGATGTTATTCCAATTTTTGAATCTACCGCACATATTGTAGAGTGTTCAATGAATTATGATTCAAATGTAAGAGATTTTTTAAAAGCTAATCTACCAAGTATTGTTAATAATGATAAAAACATAAGTAATCTAATTAATTTATATGAGGGCAATTTTTCTTTGCTAGCTAATGACCTTGAAATTCTCAAGGTTCTTAATTTAAAAAATGAAGAGGAAATTTTAAACATTTTTAATAATAATGGAATTAGAAAAAGTTCAAGGTTAATTGAACACATAAGCAAAAGGGAAGCTAATCAAGCTGTCGATATCCTTGAGTCTATGAAGAGTAATGATAGAAATTCAATTGCTCTACTTATATGGATTCTAGCAAGAGATTGTCAAGCCTTAAGATCACTGAAAGAGAATAATGCTAATCTTAGATCTCTTAATATCTGGGATAATCAAATTAAATGGTATGAAGCATTATCAAAAAGAATTTCACATCAGCAAATCAAACAATCAATTATTATGCTTGATATAGCAGATAAAAGTTTAAAAGGGATCATTGATGGAGACCCATGGATCCGGGCAAAAGATATAGTTTTAGAGTTATCTGCTTAATTGAATAAAGATTTAATCCAATTCCAAATAATCGCAATTATTCTTTGAAAAAAGCCTAGCTCTTCAACAGATTCTAGATAGATTAAATCAGACTGATAAATAATATTATTGTCTGCATCAAATACTTTAACTGTTCCTGCCTTATCCATTAAATTAACAGGAGCAAGTACTGTTGTATCTGCTGTAACTTCATATCTTAGAGAATCCCTTTGATCTCTTTGCAATGTCAAGACAACATCTTCAGGTATTCCTATGTTTACATTATCTCTTTTGCCTGCTATAACTTTAACTGATTTAAGGGGATCATTTTTTTCAAATAATTTTTCTGTTTTAAAGTACCTAAATCCATATACCATTAAATTAGATACATCATTAAATCTTTTATCATCTTCACTTCCTAAGACTACTGCCACTAATCTCATACCATCTTTAACGGCAGACCCCACAAGACAGTAGCCTGCTGATTGGGTATAACCAGTTTTTACGCCGTCAAAAGTTACACTAGCGTTATCTCTCCATAGAAGTTGATTTCTGTTTTTTTGAGCTATGCCAGCATAAGTGAAAGATTTTTGGGAATAATGTCTATAGTGCTCTGGAAAATTTTTAATTAGTTCTCCTGTTAATATTGCTAAGTCATATGCTGATGTAACGTTCAACGGATCAGGCAAACCTGATGCATTATTAAAAGAGGTATTTTCCATTCCAAGTTCCTTAGCCTGCTCATTCATTAGATATGTAAAATTTTCTTCGCTTCCAGCTACATGTTCTGCTAGTGCTACACTTGCGTCATTACCGGATTGAATAATCATTCCTTTGATTAATTCTTGTACTGGTACTTTAGTGCTCTCTCTAATAAACATTCTAGATCCAGGAGTTTTCCATGCATTTATTGAAATTTTTGGTGTATCAGTTAAAGATATGAAATCTTTTTCTATAAAATCTGCAACAACATAGCTTGTCATTAATTTAGTTAAGCTAGCAGGCTCAACAGGAGCATCAGCATTAAAGCTTGCCAAAACTTTTTTGGTATTTGGCTCATAAAGGATATAACTGCCTATACCTAAATCAGGTGGATTAGGTATTGCAGCTGATAAATTAATGCTTAGAAAGGTTAGGAATATAAACTTGATCTTATTCATAAAATTTATTTGAAATTTCCATTGCAAGCTGATGGACAGCTAAAGCATATTTACTGCTTCGATTATATTTAGTTATAACCCTAAAATTGTCAAATCCTAAATAAAGTTTTGTTAAATCTTTTTGTTGAACCAGGATAGGTGAAATCAAAGATAAATATTCTTCCTCAAAATCAAATCCAGCTTTCTTCAGCTCTTCTGCGTAAATTTTTGTTCTAAAATTATTAAGCTCAAATGGTAAATTTAGTTCATTTATTTGATCTTCACTTAAATTAGTGAAATCTCCATTAAAATCAATTTGAATTGCAGCAATCTTTCCTTTAATCCAGCCATTAGCCTGCAAGTAATTAGCAACACTTGCGATACCATCTTCCTTCGAACCTAATAAATCAACAATACCATTAAGATCATAGTCCACACCATACGCATTGTAACTAGAAGGTATAAACTGGCCTAGACCAATTGCACCAGACCATGAACTCTTTATTTTTTTTGGATTTAGATTATATCTTTTAGACAAAATGAATAGTTGTATTAGCTCTTTTTGCCAAAAATTACTATTTGGTTCAAATGCTCTTGTAAAAATTGTGTCTAATGGGTTATAAGAACCATAATAACTGCCATAATTTGTTTCCATTCCTATTATTGAAGCAATATAAAATTTTGAAACTCCAAAATCTTTTTCAGCTGATTCAAATATATCAATGTGATCTTTCAAGAATAATACTCCATTACTGATTCTCCTAGAAGTCACTCTTTTACTTAGATAATCATCCCATGTTGCCTTTACTTCTGGTTGATTGCTTCTAGCTTGAACAGCCCTATTGGATGGCTCTGCATCCTTTAAATAATCTATTATTTCTTCTCGACTTAGATCTGAGCCTTCAACTGCCATATCTATAAATTCTTGTATGTCTTCTCTTTCTAAAATTTCTGAAGAAGCATTAAACGAAAAAAATAATATCAATAGTCTTATCATCTTAAAAAACTCCTGGATGAAAAAATTAAACCAATCATCATTGAAAAGCATAACAGAGATGAACCGCCCTTAGTAAAAAAAGGTAATGGAAGGCCTACTACAGGAATTAAGCCGCTGACCATTAATATGTTGAGCAAGAAACTAAATCCGATGACTAAACAAAAGTAAGTCCCTAAAAAATATGGAGATAGATCATCGGTAAGTCTTTTTTGCTCCATTGATATTACTGTTGTTAATACTATAAAAAGGCCGAGCAGCATAAAGACAGATAGCACACCTAAAAAGCCAAATTGTTCCGCGTAAATTGAGAATATAAAATCTGTATCAGCTTCAGGCAAGAAATTAAATTCATTCTGTTTACTGTTAAGAAAGCCTTCTCCAAACAAGCCGCCTGAACCAATACTTATCTCAGACTGCAATATATTCCATTTTTCAGACAAACTCTGATCAGAGGAAAACCAGCTAATTATTCTCTCTTTTTGATATGCAGTTAAACCAAAACTATAGATGATTGGAGATAATAAGATTCCTAATCCTGCCATACCAATAAAATATATTCTGTGCATGCCACATATAAATAAAAGCATCAATCCTAATAGTATATAAACTAATCCTGTTCCAAGATCTGGTTGAATAATTATTGGAGTAGCGGAAATGAACAGGACTCCAAGCAAAAATATTGCCCTAAAGCCATTAAACTGAAAACTATAAAACCTTAGGTACTGTATGACAAATAACGCAAATGTTATCTTCATGAATTCTGATGGCTGCAGGCTTAAAAAACCAAAATCAAGCCATCTTTTTGAACCCTTTACTTCGCTTCCTAACAATTCTACGCTCAAGACAATAACGATATTGAAGAGAAATAGCACCCAGCCAACAGAAAGTATCCGATTAAGATTTATTTGATTGAAAATTAAGGTCACTAGTAAAATTGCGAAGATATTTATCAATAAAAATCTAATAAAATAATAAACATCTATTGAAGTCACAGAATAAACTGTAAGAGAGCCAACAAATATTATTAAAGCTAAACAAAAAATTATTGTTGTAGTTCGAAGATCAAGTATCATTAAGCAATTCCTTTAATACATCTCTAGCAATTGGGCCTGCGACCCTTCCTCCACTCTCACCATTTTCAACGATGACAGCAATTGAATATCTTGGGTCATCAAAAGGAGCATACCCGATAAATATTGCATGATCCCTGAGATTAATATTTTCTCTTACACGGTCGTATTCTTCTCTTGAGTTGATATCAACTACTTGAGCAGTGCCGCTTTTACCTGCTAGATTTAAATTACCAGCTTTAATTCTGTATCCTGTTCCATTCGATGAATACACAACGTCAATTAATGCCTGATTTAATTTCACCCAATCAGCTTCTTGGATTTCAACATCTATTGAGAAATCTAAATCATTTTTGTTCACTAAATGAGGGAGCTTATACTGACCCTTAGAAGCTAACATTCCCGCAATCAATGAAAGATGTAAAGGAGTTGTTAGCATATAGCCTTGGCCAATACCTAAATTTATGAAATCTCCTTTGAAAAGATCTTTACCGAAGTTTTTTCTTTTCCATGCATCATCGATTAAGGGGCTATATTGATGTGGATAGCAATCTTCACACAACTTAGAGCCAAATGAAGAAGATTTTAACAATTCAACAAATTTAGATTTTTCATACTTTACAGATAGATTCATGAAAAACGGATTTGAGCTTTCTATTAGTGCTTTATTTAAATCTGTATAGCCATGACCACCTTCTTTCCATGCATTAAATACTCTTTGCTCTTCTTCAAATCTGAAGAATCCATCATCAAATATTGTCTCATCCCAATTTGTATATGAATTACTAATAGCAAAGGTTGCAAATAGCGGTTTTATTGAAGAGCCAGGAGGGTATAAACCCATAAATGCTCGGTTGAAAAGAGGTCTTGAAGAATCATTCAAAAGTTCTTGATACTGAGAACTAGATATATCTTTAAGATCATTAGCGCTTATAGAAGGCGTACTTACAGCAACAGTAATACTGAAGTCTTTTAAATCAATTACAACAACTGAACCTTTATTTCCTTGCATTAACTCATATGCTAATTTCTGAGCTTCGTAATCTATAGATATTGTAATTTCATCACCTTCCGAAAATGGTTCTTCATTAGTTATAACTCTTCTATCGCCTCTGGCATTCCTTTGAAAGAATTTTTTTCCATGCTTGCCTTGCAATTCATGTTCATACACCCGCTCAATGCCTGATTTACCTACTTTTCTCCATAGCTTAGGATCATAGTCATTAATCCTAGTAGAAAAGTGGTCAGCATCAGATTCAGCAAGATATCCCATATGCCCTAATACGTGAAAAAAAGATGGATGAGGATCATACTGTCGCTCATAATCCTCAATAATAGAAAAACCTATCAAACTGTCTCCTCTTACCAGAAACTTAGCTAATTCCTCTTGACCTATTGTTGATAGAACAATTTCAGAGCGTCTAAATTTCAATGACTGCTCTACTTTAGATTCAATCTCATCAAATGTTATTCTATCAGCAAATATATTTGCAAAAGCCTGTATTGATTCTTTGCTGGGCTTCTGTTCTAGATCTATGGCAATTGAATATATCTTTCTATCTTCTGCTAGAACTATTCCATCTTTCGATAAAATTCTTCCTCTTTTAGGATATATATATTCAAAATCATTTATATTTTGCTCTCTAAGATCTCTTAGCTCTCCTCCTTTAATGATCTGTAAATAAAAAAACCTTCCGGTAGAGATAGCTAGAATGATGATAAAAAAGGAGAGAAGAAGTTTTGTTCTTCCTCGGTATATTGCAAATCTATTATCTTTCAATTTTGGTGATAAGGATGGTTAGTAAATATACACTGTGCTCTGTAAATTTGCTCTAAGAGCATTATTCTAAAAATTTCATGTGAAAATTCCATATCAGAGAATGAAATTAATTTCTTAGCTTTCGTCTTTACATCAGCACTTATTCCAAATGCTCCTCCAATTATTAAGT
>CERV01058276.1_pt1 | contig 18622 bp, 16 predicted proteins | sample 530871 | NCBI WGS metagenome assembly CERV01 (sample SAMEA2621045, study PRJEB7988) | marine metagenome | biome: marine biome (ENVO:00000447); feature: deep chlorophyll maximum layer (ENVO:xxxxxxxx); material: "saline water (ENVO:00002010), including plankton (ENVO:xxxxxxxx)" | depth 50 m
CCTTTCCCCTATGCTAAGTCTTTATCTGAAAATATCACCTTAAGGACTCGTTAAGTAAACCAAAAAATTTTGGGTATTATTAATACCACCCTATAATTATTCAAATTTTTCATTTTTTGCGAATTGACAATAAAATTTGCTTTACACCAAGGCTAATTTTTTGTAAATTCATTTTGTTAACATGTTAAGTATAATAAATATTTAAAATAAATAACTTGCTTACATAATACTTAGATGCCTAGTTTAAAAAATATATTTAAACTAAATTATAATGGGGAGTTTCTGGAACAGAAATCACATTTCCAGAAAACAACAAAGAAAGGAATTAAAGTGTTTAAATCAAAATTTATGGGATTATTAGCGCTGCCATTTGTATTTGCATCCGCAACAAATGCGGCAGAAAATTTGTCAGCAGAATCTGCAGGAGCTGGAGGTGTTACGCACACTGTTACTAGCCACTTTGCACAAATTCTTTCTGAAGCAGGCGTTGCAGAGCTACAAGTACAGTCTGGGGCAACACTTACAAATACCCTGCAAAATGTTGCCAATGGGACTACAGATGTTGGTATAACACCTCTAATCTTACCTTTTCTTTTAAAGAATGGCCGTGGTCCTTATGCAAAGACCGGTAAGGAAGAAGGTTCAAAACAAATGGATAACATAAGAGCACTGTTTCCTTACAATCTTGGTGCCTTTCATTTATTTGCATACGAAAGTACAGGCTTAAAAAGTTGGGATTTGGCTGGAAAAGTTGTCTACAACGGACCTCCAAGAGGTGGCGCCTTAACCAATGCAAGACAGGTCATTAGTGTTGTTACTGGACTTAAAGACGGTGAGGGTTACACAGGATTACAGGTAAATTGGGGGCAGATGTCAAAGACAATAACTGACAATAGTGCCGAAGCAAATGTACTTCCTTTCACAATCCCATCAGACATTATGATTGGCGCCCTTTCAGCGGGAAACATCAATCTCATCTCAGTGCCTAAAGATATTTATGAGGGCGAAGCTTTTCAAAAGTTAACAAAAGGACCAGGAAGCGCTCCAATCGTAGTACCAATTGATGAAATGGGATACACAGGAGGCGTCAATATCATATCAGAAGACGGTTATTGGAGAGGTATGGTTACCACAGGCGCACAAGTCGTAAATAAAGACATGTCATTTGATCTCGCGAAAGCAATGACGGCAACGCATATCGCAAACATCGATAAACTAATCGCCAACACTGCTTATGCTAAAAACTTGGGATTGAATACAGCTGGAAGTGCTGGAGATTCAGGCTTTTGTGGTGCAGTTGGAATGAAGTACCATCCTGGCGCCGTAGCTGCTTGGGAAGAAGCAGGCGTAAAAATACCTGATTGCGCTAAACCATAATGACTTAATCCCGGTTGAATACAAAACAACCGGGATTATTCTTCTACTAGAAAGATAACCTTTTGGCATCCACTGGTGTTGATAATGAAAATCCAAAGCTTCAAGAAAATGAAGATCTTGGAATAAAGATAGCCACTATATTTGGTTTTCTCCTGGTGGTTTTAGGGATGGTCAATAATATTCCATCTATTCCAGGTTTAGAAGACACAATCGCGAATATTTTTAATGCAGAATCGGTGCTAATTCGTAAATTTCCTTATGAATGGCTTCATCCAATAGCATTTATTATTATGATGCTGGTTACAGTCCTTAAGCACTCATTTTTTCGTGATGCAAAAACACCCAGAGGAAGACAGTTTGGCATTATATTTGATCTTATGATGCTCTTTATTACCATTTTTATGGCAATTACCTATCTAATTGAAATTGATAGTGTTTGTCTTATTGACCAAATAACTGGTGAACGAGCAAAACTCATCGCTGAAAGTTTAAAGGAAGAAATAGCATTTGCAGAATTATACGGCCTACCCGCCCCAAGTGGTGTCGATGATCCTCAATGTATGGCGACAACTGGAGTGTGGTTATTTCTAATAATGGCTGCAACTATAACAGTCTTTCTAATCTATAATATTAAAGTGTGGGGATTCCCGCTTGTCGTTGTTACAATAATTGTCGTAGCTTATACTTTTTTCACTATAGCCGTTTGGTATTTCTACGGCGCCGAAGACATAAATAAATATCTTGTCACCAAACTAGGAAGTGACCCAAGACAACTCATTGATGGGCGTCCAAAAGTTCATGACATTATTGTCAATAATAGCAGTGGTTTATTAGGACGATTTATGGATATTTTACTAAATACTGTTTTCCCATTTATTATATTAGGTAGCTTGTTTGGTGCTTCAGCTGGTGGCAAGTCACTAATAAAATTAGCATTTAGATGGACTAGGAAACTAAATGGTGGGCCAGCTCACGCGGCAATCGTGAGTTCTGCTCTATTTGGAACAATTTCTGGTGGGCCAGTCGTTAATGTTTTAGCAACTGGCATTTTAACTATACCAATGATGATTAAACGAGGGTTTTCTAAGATTTTTGCTGGTGGAGTTGAAGCAGCGGCCTCAAGTGGTGGTCAAATAATGCCTCCTATTATGGGGGTAGCTGCTTTTATCCTGGCTGCTTTAACACAAGTTCCCTATAGAGAAGTAATAATTGCGGCATTAATTCCAGCTATAGCCTATTTTGGATGTTTGTTTTTATCTGCTGTTTTTCAAGCTAGGAAACAAAACATTAAAGCGATCGGTGTTATAACCGATGATATGGTTTTAGATAGACAAGATAAATTTAATTTAATTATGATTATAGCGCCATTATTACTCATATTGGTTTTATTGCTCACTCCAAAAGAGCAAGTTGGATGTGGCTTTATCGGATCATTATTTGGCGTCGAAAAACTTCCAGGAGCAACCAGTTGCACTGCTGATCAATTGCCATGGTTTTTCAGAGTAATTCAAAACTCTGCAGGTGACGCTGGATCATCTGGTTGGTGGGCTTGTATATTGTTAATGGGACTTCTATTTCTTGATCCAAAAATCCGTGCAAAACCTCAAAAGATTCTTAAAGCATTAGGCGGCGCTGGTGTAATGATTTCAACATTATATCTCATGTTTTTAAGTGTTTCAGTAATTGATTTTTGTTTAAATCTAACTGGCTTTTCAACTTATATTGCTCGAGATATACTTGGACTTCTTACTGCTATGGACCTCAGCGTCACTGGATCACCTTTCCTCTTGTTCATAGCTCTTCTTTTAACAATGTTAATGGCAGTATTGTTGGGCATGGGAATGCCGTCTGTTCCAGCATACATTAACGTTGCACTTTTAATGGGACCAATGTTGGCGGGACTCGGTATTGCTACTTTTACCGCACATATGTTTATTTTCTATTTTGCCGTAGCTTCCGCTATCACACCACCTGTTGCAATCGCTGCTTTTGCTGCAGCATCAATAACAAAAGAAGAACCAATGGTAACAGGTTTTTCGGCAGTTAGGTCAGGTATAGTAATTTTTGTTATACCATTTGTATTCGCTTTTCATCCTGAATTACTATTAATTGAAGCAGCTGTTTTAAGCCCTGACGATAGCAAAGGAAAATACTTAACCGGATATGATGGTAACCTTAATTATACTGCCTTAGTTTGGTTAATAATTCGTTTAATTATTTCGTTATATCTTGTTGCAAGCGCATTATGTGGTTTTGATCATCGTCCTCTTAAAGCTTGGGAAGTTATAACCCGATTGGGATTAGCGCTTCTTTTATTGTCGGGATCATTATTTATCTATCTGCCAGCTCTTCTGCTCGCTATTTTAGTAGTAATTATCCATATAACCTTTGCTAAAAGAACAACTACAGCCGAACCTTAAAATACTTAAACTTTTGGTTCTTCTGGATATTTTATTAAATCATTGAACGCAAATTCTGTTTGACCATAAGTGTTAAGATATTTTAAGCGATCATAAGCTTCTTTTATGGTGGGCCTGTAATCTTTAGAAATGTACCACATAACAAAGGTTTCATCTGCACAGGTTTTAAACCACTCATCCCGCCTATTCATTACTGCACTATGCATCTCACTGATCATAAATCGGCGTAGACAATCCACGCTTGTCCAGGTCGATAAATTTGCAGCAGGATTATCTTTCCTGCCAAAAACACGATAAACTTCATTAATAGTATTATCCTCATGAAGCCAAATTAAGCCAGGATTAGAGACAGCTATTTTCATAACCTTATCTAACTGTTCTATATAAGAACTCATCTCTGGGGCGTCTCTCGCGTATTTAAGATAGCCCAAATTAAATTGTGCAACGGGCATAGGAATATATTTTAACCAAACATTAATTTTGCGGTTATATTAATAATATACTATTGAAAGTAACAGTATAAAAATCTTGGTTTATAATATATGGTTAATTATATTTTTAGATCTAAACGTGGTTTCCAAAAAGGCCTAAAGAGCTCTATCTTGGGGCATCGATTCATAACAACTTTTATCCCTGCATTTTCAGCGACACGAGCTGCTTCATCGTTTCGCACACCTATTTGCCCCCATAAGACCTTAGCACCAATTTCAATAGCCTCGTAAGCAATTCCAAGCAAATCTTCTGGACGTCGGAAAACTTCAACAATATCGACTGGCCTGTCTATTTCAGCCAATGAATTAAAGACTTTCATACCTCGAATTTCCTCGACATCTGGACGAGGATTTACGGGAATCATATCATATCCTGTTTCATGTAAGACACGTAAGACACCGTAACTAAATTTGGTCTTGTCCGGACTAGCACCGACCATAGCTATCGTTTTTGCAGATTTTAATATGTCCTGCAAATACTCATTCCTATATGGTTCATTGTGATCCATAATACCCATCACTTAACCTCCTTTGGGGTTGCAATATCAGCTTTTAATTCATGTGGTTGCAATGGATCTAAGAATGGATTTCTATAAAGCTTATCATGACTTTCCACGCCAATTTCCAACGTACAATCACTTTTTGGTCGCGCGACACACAAAATTATATAACCATCATTTAATTGCCGGTTATTAAGCGCAACCTGACGACGTTGATCAATTTTTCCCGAAGTAAGTTTCGCAGCACAGGTAATGCAACCACCATACTTACACCCATAGGGAAGATCCACACCTTGCTCACGAAGACTATCTAAAAGTGGTCGTTTAGAATCTACTTGATATATAGCATTTTCTCTATTTTCTATTTTAACAGTATACACCATTATAACCATATATCGCTTGTACAATCTCCACCAGGATAACGAGCCTCATGACATCGACTAGGTCCATTAGGTTCCTTGCCAAAATCTACTATAAAGTCTGGATTTATAGACATTCCACCATTTTCAGGATCACAATCAATCATAACCATAACACCGCCCTGTTCCCTTATCTCTGGATAGAATTGATTATCCCAAGTTGAAAACAATGATGTTGTTACATAGAGCCGTCTCCCATCCAGACTAAGTTGAAACATCTGTGGCCCTCCGGCCATTTTTATTCCATTCACCTCTGGAGCTTTTCCTAACAAGCCTCCCATCCAAACTTGTCCAGTTAACTTTGGATTATGGGGATCACTTATATCGTACTGTCGCATATCCCCATGCAACCAATTATTCAAATAAAGATATTTATCGTCCATAGATATCAATATAGCCGACATTACTCCAGGAATTGGAATTGGCCACTCAGCATGAGGTTCGTTTTCTACATCAATTATTTTTTCCCATTCCCATTTACCGTCTGAATTTTTCCACCAATGTATCACATTCGCACTTAATGCTGCTCCACAAAATCCATGAGAACTATCAGGATTATGGTGAAATTTTACCTCCAGAGGGACTAAACCATCCTCCCCTAAGTAAAAAGTTTCAACGGGCTCCTTTTTCTCAAAATCCCAAAAATGTAACTCCCTACCATATTTTAAGTGTCCAACTTCCTCTAAATCAAACCCAGGCATGAAAGTATTTGGCGCAGCCCACTCAGAGGATACCATTACATTATGACGAGGTTGATACCAAAAATCATAACCAAACTTTATATCACCCATTGAGTTTTCCCAACGGCCAACTATTTCAAAGTTCTTATCAAGTTGAAGATACCCGCCAGGAGCTTCACCCTTTGCATCACCTAAAAAGGAGATTATGATTTCACTCCCCAAACAATGAACCGTATGCGGACCAGACAAATTTGTTTTTGATTTAATCTCGTTACCATCAATTATCTTAGAAAGCTTAGGTGCCCTTGGATCTGTCTGCGTATCAACGATATGAATATTGTTTGATCTTACTCCAGGTAAAAGGAGGTATTTACGCGCCATGCTGTTGTCGTCATGGCAAGATGAACAAGCATTCCAACCCATATGATGTAGCTCATCCCCTATTCCAGGCATTTCCAACCGGTGTATAACTTCTGAGTAGTTATTACTTTCAGGATCTACATCGACGGTTGCTAGATAATCAGGTTTTTGAATACCAGTGCCAGTATAGATTGCAATAGTATACAATAACTTTTCACGCGGCGCCTGTATCGCCAAAGCAGGGGAGGCATAACCTGGTCCACAGCATTCCATGATAAATCCTTCCAAAATAAAATATTGCTTAAATTACTTTTTTCTTATATTTTAATAGTGTTTCTTAGTAAATGAGAAAAATATGAATATTGAAAGAATGATGAATATCCTTGAAGTTGTCTCAAACTCAGGACAAGAAATCTCAACAACAGAAATTCACAAACTTTCAAAAATTCCCAAACCCAGTTGCTATCGAACAATTGTACAACTGTTAAATCATGAACTATTAGACGATCCTAATAAAAATAATCGATACATTATCGGTAAGAGATTACACACCATTGCGCGAACCGGAACTCCTGACAAAGATATCTGCATTCTAACAAGCCCTTTACTTCAAGAAACTGCCAAATTATTTGATGAAGCAGTATTCTTATCGAGATTCCGTAATAATGGCGTTGAAATTATCCATGTAGAAACACCAAAAAATGTTTCATCATCTTTTGTACATCCTGGCTTAGGATTTAGACCACTACATGCATGTTCCTGCTCAAAGGCAATTTTGGCTTTTTCGGATGCTTCACTCAAACAAAGAATTCTTAACGGCCCAAAGAAGCAATACACCCAAAATACAAAAATCTCAAAAACAGAATTAGAAAGAGAACTTCAGCTCATACAAGCCCGAGGATATGCAGAATGCGTTGAAGAAATCCAAGATGGAATCGCAAGTGTAGCGGTGCCAATTAAAGTAAATAATAATAATAACCTCTTTAGCATAGGCACAATAGGTCCATCACATACTTTTACAGAGCAAAAACGCGATAATTTAGGTAATAAATTAATCATTATAAGTGACAAATTTCAGCGACTAGTGGAGCACAGCTCATTGTAAATCTTAATATTTTTGATAGTTAGTTTTCCAAACTAAGGTGTTGTGAAACTTTTTCAAAAAAACTAAGCCCCTCCTCTAACTCTGAAAGCTTTATGTACTCATCGGGTTTATGCGCCCGACTAATACTTCCCGGGCCAAATACAACTGTTGAATATCCTTTATCACTAAAATAGCCAGCATCAGTCCCGAAAGAAACAACCCCGGTACTATTTAGACCAGTAATTGCAGTTATAAAAGATACAGCCTTTAAAGCATTTCGATCATCCAATCCGCCAACTGGCGCCTGTGTGATAATATTGATATCTGCGTCATTACTAACTTTTTTCATCTCTGGTAAAAGTTTTTCATTTGCAAACTTTTCAATTTCAAGGATAGTTTTAGATCCATCTTCACCCGGCATAGGACGATATTCCCAATCAAAATTACACCACCCGGCGGTGGCATTGCTAGCGGCACCACCTTCGATAATTCCTACATTAAAAGTAGCAAATGGCGGGTCGTATGGAGATCCCTCAATTGGATTTGCAGCACGCAACAATCCAATTTCCTCTATTTTAGAAATAAGTTTCATAGCGATTGATATAGCATTTACACCAATTAACGGATTGGAGGAATGGACCTCATAACCAGAAATTTCAGTCCGCATCTCATAGCTACCTTTGTGACCTGTAATTATTTTCATTTCAGTAGGTTCTCCAACCACAACAATACTTGGTTGAAAATGATTTAATGCCATACTGTCTAACAAAACTGGCATTCCAAAACCTCCTGTTTCCTCATCATATGAAAATGTTAAATACACAGGTCTTTTTAAATTGGCTCTTTTAAACATTGGCACCGATGCCAACATGCAAGCTAAAAAACCTTTCATGTCAACTGAACCCCTACCATACAAACGATCATCAATCTGCGTTAACTTAAAAGGATCAGTAGCCCATTTTTGTCCTTTCACAGGCACCACATCTGTATGACCGTTAAATAAGACACCGCCATCAATTTCCGGTCCAATTATTGCAAAAACATTTGACCTAATTCCATCCTCATCATAACTCAATTTAGGTTCAACATTATGCTTTTTTAAATAATCAATAATAAACTGGTTTATCTTTTCAGTGGATGTTCCTGAAATGGTCTCGAAGCCTACCAAATGATCTAATATTGCTATTGTTTCAAGAATTCTTTCCTTCACAATTCTCTCCGTTTAATTGACCATTTAAACTTCTTTGTCATTTGACATTACCACTTTGGTTCTTCTCATAACATATAAAATACATATAAAACCCATAAGTGCACTTAAAAACATTATTATTTGTAAAGCATATGCGCCCTCACTATTTGACAATAAAAACCCAGCTAGTGTCGCAAGCGCAGAGCCGCCACCAATCTGAATAGCCCCACCGATACCGCTTGCCGTACCCGCAACTGATGGACGGATCGAGAGCATACCTGCTGTTGAGTTTGCTAACGTTAATCCATTGCCAATACCAATAAAAATACAAAATCCAAAAAAGGTAAATGCTGTCCCAAAACCTAAAATAGAAATAATTAATGACATACCCATTCCGAAGATTTGGGCTATCGTTCCCAGCAAAATCATTCTATCAATTCCAATTCTCATTGAGAATTTTCCTGTTAAGAAGTTTCCTCCGAAAAATCCCAATGCTGGAAGGCCAAAAAGAACACCCATGGTTGCTGGAGATAGGTTGAATACTTTGGAGCCTACAAATGGTGCTCCACCTAAAAATGCAAAAAATGTTCCTGTGCTAAACGCAGCTGCAAAAGCGTATCCCCAAAACCTACGTGAAGCAAACAAAATTGGGTATTCACTAACCTGTTCACGCAGGCTTTTATTTTTCTCTTTATTGGTCTCTCCCAAATCAAACCAACACAACAAAAATAGACCAAAGCTCAAAATTATTACAAAAAGAAAGGTTGCTTGCCAATTATAATATGTTTCAAATAAACCACCAATTGAAGGTGCAATCATCGGAGCTACCGACATGCCCATTGTTACATAACCAAGCATTGACGCTGCTTTTTCTGGAGAAGCCATATCTCTAACAATTGCCTTAGAGATCACCATCAATGTCGCAATCGAAGCTTGTAAAATCCTAAAAAATAAAAATGTCTCAATACTCTTTGATAAATAGCAACCGATAGTTGCAAAAATCAAAATAATAAGAGCAGAAAGTACAACCCTCCGTCGCCCAAAATAATCTGACAATGGTCCAGCAACTAATTGGACTATAGCGGTGCAAGCCAAATAGAGAGAAATGGAGAGCTGCATTAAAGCATAATCAGTTTTAAAAAACTCTGTCATACTAGGCAACGATGGCAGGAAAACACTCATACTCGTTACGGACATGCCCGACATTAATATCAGCGTGAGAAGATGAGGAGCAGTTTTATTATTCAAAAACATTTTATTCAATCATAATAGTTCTAGAGCTTTAAACAAATAAATAACTGTTTTACAATAGTTGCTGCGGCATCAAAATGACTGTTGTTTAACTTAGCAAGAGAAATAATTTTGTATGTAGACAAATATTCAAGAATTCAAATCAAATTCTTTTTTAATGATACTCGCTGCCTTCTCTGCAATCATAATTGTTGGCGCATTGGTATTTCCAGAAACTAAAGTTGGCATTATCGATGCGTCAATAACCCGTAATTTTTTCAACCCATGTACCTTTAATTTTGGAGAAACTACCGACATTTCATCATGGCCCATTTTACAGGTTCCAACAGGATGGTAAATTGTATCAGCACGCTTTCTGATATGCCTCTCCCAATCTTTTTCTGTCATATTCTTTTTAACCCCAAATAATTCTTTATGCCGATATTTTGATAAAGCTGGAGCTTTCAAAATTTTCTCAGCAATTTGCGTTCCTTTAATTAAAGTTGCCATATCTCTTTCATCGGAAAGATAATTTGGATCAATAAGCGGATCAGATGAGGGATTCTTATCTTTAATCCGCACACTTCCTCTACTGTAAGGTCTTAATGCACATATGTGACAACTATATCCATATCCCAAATGAAGCTTTCGAACGTGATCGTCTAAGATTGCCACTACAAAATGAAGCTGCACATCTGGATAATCTTCTTCTAGTTTTGTTTTAAAAAAAGCAGCACCTTCGGCAAAAGGGGAAGCTATCATTCCAGTACCATCTTTTCTCCAACGAAAAATATTCTTTAAAAGCGCTATTAAGCCCGCTGGCGCTAATCCGAAAACATCTCTATCCTTTGATCTATAAGCGAGCGCAAAATCTAAATGGTCCTGTAGGTTTTGCCCAACTCCAGGCAACTCCTTTATCAGCTTGATTCCATGAGGTAAGATATCTTCCTTTCTACCGACACCAGATCTTTGTAAAATTTGAGGGCTATTTAAAGCACCGCTTGAAAGAATTATTTCTTTTTTCGCTGAAACCAAGTGGCACTTACCCTTTTTCCAAAATACGACACTTTCCGCAGTATCATTTTTAAAATTTATTTTTTCCACATGGGCTTTTGTAATGATTGTTAAATTCTTTCTTTCCACAACGGGAAATAAAAAGGCTTCTGCTGCAGAGCATCTTTGCCCATTTTTCAATTTACTGTGAAACTGTGTTACTTGATAAAATCCTACTCCTTCATTTTCACCGCCATTAAAATCTGCTCGTTCGCGGTGCTGCATTTCCTTTGCAGCATCAATGAATGCAGTTGTGATTGGTCGCGGGCTCTTTTGGTTTGAAACATGCAATGGACCATCAATTCCGTGACTTTCATCACTACCCAACTCATTATTTTCTGATTTTTTAAAGTACGGAAGACATTCATCCCAGGACCAACCTTCGCAGCCATTTTCTGCCCAGCTATCATAATCTAATTTATGCCCCCTAATATACAACATAGCATTGATTGCACTAGAACCACCTAAGACTTTACCTCTAGGCTGATACCCTCTTCGGTTATTCAAATATTTTTGCCTGACCGTTTGATAAGCCCAGTTATATAGACGTCCATAACCTGGCAAAATTATAGCACCTGCTATTGGCGCACGAATAAGAATACTGTTTCCCCATCCACCCGCCTCTAACAAGCAAACAGAAATATTCGGATCTTCACTCAGACGCGCTGCAAGAACTGACCCTGCAGAACCACCTCCAACGATTATAAAATCATATAATTGATCAGCCATATTGAGTTTTAAAGATTAGTCTCTATATCCAGGCATATTTCTATCCACCCATCGTAATTGGGGTTTCCAATCGTCAGCTCCAGAAGGTTCATTCTTAGGAACATCACCATCAGTAAAAAGCCCATCAACAATCTTTTCACTCAATAATAATGGCTCTTGCCCAGAGGCTAAGACATCAACTTGAATCTTGCATGCAGTTTCAAGATAATAAAGATAATAAAAGCACTCTCCAATAGACCTACCACAAGCGAGTAATCCATGATTTTCCATGATCATGGCAAAGTTTTCTCCAATATCTTTTGCCAAAGCCTCACATTCATCTTCAGCAGTGGTAACGTCTTGATATGGGTGGATGCAAACTGTCGGCATAATCAGTCCAGCATGTTGGGATAAAGGCAACAAACCACATTTCATAGCTGATACGGCAGCACCAGCTCGGGAATGGGTATGGGCAGAATAATTAATATCAGGTCGGGCCCCCAGTATTGCAGCATGAATCAAAGCTCCAGCACGATTGACTTTCTTATCGCCATCCACTTGGTTTCCATTAAGGTCAACAATTGACAAAGAAGAGGCTGTGACCTCTTCCATCAAGTACTCATCTGGCTTTATAAAAAAAAGATCTGGCCTTCCCGGCACTCTGGCAGCGGCGTGAGTTTGGTTCAAATCAGTCCAGCCAAATTTTGAATATAATCTATAAAGTGCTGCTAAGTTTTCTCTACTCTGCTGCTCAGTTACAAATTCATTCTGTGAAAAATCTGAATTAACATTCATAATGATTTTCTCCACCCAATTATTTAAGATTTTAAGTTAAGATACACATTATTCAGATTTTATTGCAAACTATTTTATCACGATAAAAATTTAAAAGAGTTAAATTTCTTATAATTGAATGAGACAAGAATAAGTCGTATATTTACTTATGTCTTCGTTATTTAAAGTAATTGCACTTATTTGCATCTGGTCAACACCAATTCAAATCTTTGTTTTTTTGTGGGGGATTTGGATCACAATTGAAACTGAATATACCTTCTATAGCTTGACTAATTTGAAGTTTATTGAATTGAAATTTCATTTCTTAATTAGTTTTATTCATTGGTTGTATACTTGGTTTTGGGAACCATATTTGGATTTCGTCCTCTCATTACCATTGTTAATACATCAACCAATTAAAGCGATCTTTAGCACATTGATTGGATTTTGGATCTTAAAAAAACTTGATTAATTAAAAGTTGTTCAATCAAGTTAATTCTCTTAAAGTCTTTCGAGGTAATTCAAGAGATTAAGATCACCAGCTTCTTGTCAAATACTGAGAGTCCAAAGATCAACAACAAAATAGCTGAGAGACATATCCATGTATAATTTAAGCTTGTATGGCGTGACAATAATAATATGGGGATCAACCTGGATTATCACCAAATATCAGGTGGAAGAATCAAGCGCATTACTGGCAGTTATGTTTCGCTATATTCTTGCGGCAGTCATATTACAATTAACCGTTAATTTATTTAGATCAAAAGAATATCACTCAAGAAAAACCCATCTTCTATTTTTTCTGCTTGGATCATCACTGTTTTGTTGGAATTACGTATTTTTTTATAATGCGGCTGGTTCCGGATTAAAGACTGGCCTTATCGCCGTAATTTTCTCAACGATAATTTCCATGAACATATTAAATAATGCAATATTTTTTAAAGAATATCCACGTTTAAGTACAGTCACTGGCGCCTTAATAGGCTTGATTGGAATCTCATTAGTTTTTTCAGAAGATATAATGGAGTTCATAGAAACAGGTCTATTTGGTTCCATTATCTTTTGCTTGCTTGGTACATATCTTGCTTCGATTGGAAATATGTTATCAAAATTCCTACAACAAAAGGATGTTTCTGTCGTGAGCGCTAACAATTGGGGTATGACTTATGGTGCATTAACTCTAATCATCGTAACTATTCTTTATGAACAAAAGATTTATATTCCAACGAGCTACTCATTTTTATCAGGGCTTATATTTCTTTCAGTATTTGGTTCTGTGATTGGGTTTTGGACTTACCTAACACTTCTTGGTAGAGTTGGCGCCGATAGAGCAGCTTACGCGATGATTGTTTTCCCGATATGGGCATTAATATTGTCATGGATATTTGAAGGTTTCGAGTGGACACCCATAAAAATAATTGGGGTTATGATAATAATAATGGGGAACCTCTTTATGCTTAAAAAATCAAATTTAACCTTTAAGCCCAAAAATTATGGATAGTTACAAAACAATAATTGGTATAATATGCACATTGACTGCGGTTCTATTTGGATTGGGAACTGGTATGTTAGTGAAGAAGGTGGGTACTGATGTTACTGTTATTACTACCTTGTTTTATAGATTTCTTTTTTCAGTACCTTTATTGTTACTCTTTGCTCTTGTGGCCAGAAAATCCAAATTCCTGGAGATAAAACAAAAGAGAACACTCATTCTTCGTATAATCTTCGGATTTAGTGGAATAACCTTTTGGTTCTTGGCAGTTCGCTCAATGCCATTAGGCCAAGCTACAACATTATTTCAAAGTTCTGTAATATTTGTAACTTTATTATCTCCTTTACTATTAGGTGAAAAAGTTGGTCCTGTTCGATGGTCAGCGGTTTTAGCAGGATTGATTGGCATAATTATTGTTACCGAACCATTCTCATCAGCTTTGAATGCAGCTGCTCTATACGGAGTGATGGCAGCATTTTCAGGTGCAATTCTAGCCATTCTACTTAGGAAATTGGGGCGAAGTGACAAACCTACGAGTGTAGCTCTTTGGTACAATTTTGCGGGAGCAGTAATATTGGGTTTTGTGATAATTTATGTCCCGGAACAATTATCCCCAATTGGCGGGCAAATATTAATTGATTTAATTTTACTGGGTGTCGTCGCCTCTGTTTTACAAATCTTTTTTACAACAGCTTATAAATATCTTGATGCTGTTGTTGTATCCGCTTTGAGGTACATACAGATACCCTTGTCCGGAGTAGCTGGATATTTTTTATTCGCTGAAACCATGAGTTCTAGTCAAATACTGGGTGCACTGATAATTATTACAAGTTGCTTGGTTATTGCTTGGAGGGAATTTATCCGAAATGAGAAATAAACTTATTAAACTTTACATATTGAAAATTTGATATGTTAACATTTTCTCTTGCTGTAACTCTTTTGATGTTAACCCCCGGCCCAGCTGTTTTGATGATTGCAAATATCGGCGTTAACTTTGATTTTCGCAAAGGTGTACCCTTTGTATTTGGAGTAATTGTTGGAGCAAACATCGTGGCCCTATCCGTTGTGCTTGGAATTGCCTCGGTAATAAATACCTACACACTACTACGGCTTATTCTTCTTATAATCTCATCAATTTTTATCTTCTATTTGGCAGTAAAAATTTTAATGCAAAACTCAGCAGAAGAAACAACTAGTAATTTTAAAAAAATAAATTTTTATGATGGTTTGGTTTTACAAATCTTGAACCCAAAAAATTATATTGTACAAATCACACTTTTTTCTGGATTTTTAATTTGGAATGACAACTTTATACTTGAAGCGTTTATTAAGTTGGTAATTGCAAATATGATTTGGTTTCCAATGCATTTACTCTGGTTAATATTGGGAGTTACGGTAAAGAAAATGCAACTATCCAGAAAAAGTCTTAAAATTTTGAACATGGTCATGGCTGGCTCGCTGTTGAGTTTTATAGCTATGGCATTCTTCAATTTTGAATAAATTATTAAATTATATCAATATCAGAACCTAATTTACGCCCCATATAATTTAGAAAATCCCAAATCGTACCCTCCAAGTCATCTGGAGCCAAATAACCTGGTTTATAATATCTCGTATTCTGCGCAATTTGAAGAGTTTCTAATTTTTCCTTATCCTCAATATTGAATGCTTTACATAAATCTATATACGCTACCACTTCTGGATCATTTGGGTCTTCCTTCAACCCAGCGATACCCCAACGAATAGCTACTTTATCTACGCCCACAGGCCTCAGACATAAATATAGAGTATAATTAGCAGCCACTGCGATTACGAAGCTTGGGAAAACATTGAAGAGCACAGAATTTTTTTGCTCATCTTCTGTCATATCTTCATGAAATGGGCCGCGTGGAGGATAACTTGGGTCATAATATGAACGATATGCAGTCCACGCATCTTCTCCAGGCACTTTTTTACAAAGCTGAGTTGGCGTCATGGGTTGTAAAGTTTTTGGGTGCGTCGCAAATAAGTGGTAACCTTCCATAAAATTCTCAGTTAAGTTCTTCCAATTGGTGTTCCAAACGGATTCTTCCGTAAAAAGCAAATTTCGTAATTCATGATGATAATTGTGAAGGATTTTATCCAGTTTCTTCAACTGTGGCGATAACGGATCCGCATTTCCATCCAAATTAACAAAAATAAAATTATTCCAAATCTCAGAATTTAACCTTGGCAAACTACATTTCTTATAATCAAAATTCTTTACTTTTTTCATTAAGGGAGCGGTTTTAAGCGTACCATCAATATCATAGGTCCAAGCATGATATTCACACACAAAACTACGCTTATTACCTTTACCTTGGGCTACAAGATTTCCTCGATGGCGACAAACATTTGACAATACATGAACTTGATTTTCTTTATCCCTTGAAACAATTATTTGTTCTCCGATTAACTCAGAAGTAAAATAATCACCTGTGTTAGGTATTTCTCCTACATGACCAAGGCAAACCCATTCTTTTCGAAAGATTTCCTCCTTTTCTAACTCGTGAAAACTTGAAAGTGTATAAAATGCCGACGGCATTGTTCGCGCCTCAGCAGAGTCTGTAGATTTAATGATTTCCAACTCTTTTCTCAAAGCATCTACGTTATCAAATCTTTCTAACAGCATTAATAAATCCAGTCTTTCTGTGATCACAGATAATTATCATGAATTTTTGTCAAAAACTAGACAAATTTTATATACCTAAGAAAACCTAACGTAAAATTTAAGAAATTTAAATCTACTCAACGCCTTGCATTCGATTTAATTCTGCAAGCAACTGCCTTCGCTCCAATACAGCGTTATCTAACCAATCAGTCCTCATTTCCGGTACTGAATTTAACAGCAATTGTGTATATTCATGACACGGTGGGGTTAGTACATCTTCAACAAAACCCTGTTCTATGATTTTTCCTTCTCTCATAACAGCTATCTTCTTTGATATCTGTGCAACAGTAGCAATATTATGAGTAATAAATAAATAGCTTAACCCTAATTCTTCTTGTAGCGATTGAAGCAAATCAAGAATTTGTTGCGCGACGATCGTATCTAAAGCTGAGGTTATCTCGTCACAAATAATTAACTTTGGTTCAGCTGCTAGAGCCCGAGCCAGATTCACTCTTTGTCTCTGCCCACCAGATAATTCTGTTGGATACCTTTTACTGAAATCTGCTGGTAATTCCACCCGACTTAATAATTTCTCCACTTCAAACCGCACTTCTTTCTTAGAGAAATTTTTATAAAATAGCATTGGGCGCCCTAAAATCTTTTCAATTTTTTGCCTCGGATTTAAAGCCACATCTGCCATTTGAAAAGCAAATTGAATATCGCGTAGTTCGTCCCTAGATCGATTTGCAAGATGTCCGTGTAAAGGCTTTCCATTTAACATTACAACACCACTTCTTGGCGCCATTAGTCCAGATATAATTCTACCAAGAGTTGTCTTGCCCGACCCAGACTCCCCAATGACGCCAACTGTTTCTCCAGATTCAATGGTCAAATTTACATTTTCTACTGCAGTCATTTCTTGTCTTTTCCCATAACCTGCTGTAATGTCTTTTACCTCAATCAATGGTGCAGTTTTTGAAGAGATAAAATAGGAAGAGCTCAATTCCTCTGGCATAATATGTGCGGCCGCAATTAATGCTTTTGTATAATCTTCCTTTGGATTATTTATAATCTGACTGGTACTACCATATTCAATCTGCATACCATCTTTTAGTACCAAAATATTATCTGCGATTTGGGCTACTAAAGATAAATCATGTGTCACATAAATTGCTGCGGTCTTGTTGGTTTTAATTAATTTCTTAAAAGCATGCAGTACTTCAATTTGTGTAGTAACGTCTAAAGCAGTTGTTGGCTCATCCAAAATTAATAGGTTTGGGTCACTAATCATTGCCATTGCAGCCATGAGACGTTGCAATTGACCACCCGAAACTTGGTGCGGATAGCGGAGACCAATAGTAGTTGGGTTTGGAAGTTCTAAGTCCTTATAAAGTTTTTCTGCCTTATTTAATGCTTCTTCCTTAGTCATAGTTTTCGTAATTATTGGTATTTCAGTGACCTGTGCATTAATAGTCATTGCACCATTAAATGAAGCAGCAGCACTTTGTGCTACATAGGTAATTTCCTTGCCTCTAAGAGTCTGGAGTTCCTTTAATGTCTTCTTTAAAACGCTTTCACCATCCAGTTGAACTTCACCATCGGTTATAAAACAACCAGGTCGAGCAAATCCCATGCAAGATAAGGAAATAGTAGTTTTACCTGAACCAGACTCTCCAATTAATGCGATAACTTCCCCAGGCTTTATATCAAAAGATATATTATTAACGATCTTATGCTGCTTATCTTGTTTGTCTTTAACGCAAACACTTAAGTTCTTTACTTTTAATAATGGAGTGGTCATATCAAATCTCTTCAGATAATTTTGCGCTTGATCTCTTGAGAAGCCAGTCAACAAAGACATTCATCGAAATCGCTATCGCAGCAATGGTTACTGCAGGATAAATGTTCGTGTACTCGCCATATAATAATGCTTGCATATTCTCTTTCACCAAAACTCCTAAATCAGATTGTGGCGGTTGCACACCCAAACCAAGAAAAGAAAGTGCTGAAATAAACAAAATAGCGTAGGTAAATCTAATACCAAACTCAGCAGCTAGTGGTGTCAAAGAATTTGGTAAAACCTCTTGAAGAATAATCCAAGTTTTCCCTTCCCCTCGCACAACTGCAGCTTCAACGTAATCCATAACCATAATATTTACCGCTAAAGCCCTCGCCACTCTATAAACCCGAGTCATATCGATGAAGGCAATTGTAAC
>CERV01024993.1_pt1 | contig 18363 bp, 22 predicted proteins | sample 530871 | NCBI WGS metagenome assembly CERV01 (sample SAMEA2621045, study PRJEB7988) | marine metagenome | biome: marine biome (ENVO:00000447); feature: deep chlorophyll maximum layer (ENVO:xxxxxxxx); material: "saline water (ENVO:00002010), including plankton (ENVO:xxxxxxxx)" | depth 50 m
ATTAAATAATAATCTTTTAGAATTTCTTCTTTAGATATTTTTAGAGATTTATTTACTGTAAGATTAGAGTCAATCATATATAAAATAACAGACGCAAATATACAATAAAACAGGTGAAATAAATTTTAAATAATTTAATAATCAAGTATAATATTATGACTAGATATAAAAAGAAAAATTATATTTCAATATTATATTAAATACAAAATAATATTTTGAATTAATATAAAAATATAAAATTAAAAAAAACAAAAATTATTTAATTAATATATTCAAAAACATCATATTTGTGGCCTATGAAAATAGGTATACCTAAAGAAATTAAAAATAATGAGTTTAGAGTTTCATTAACTCCAAATGGTGTGAAAGAATTAGTTTCTAATGGCCATGAAGTTTTTATTCAAAAAAACGCAGGACTTAATTCAAGCTTTACAGATCAGAATTATATTGACAAAGGAGGAAAAATTTTAAATGATAATAAATCTATATTTAATATTTCTGACCTTATTTTAAAAGTTAAAGAACCTATAAAGGAGGAATATGCTTTAATAAAAAAAGATCAAATTGTATTCACATATTTTCATTTTGCATCTCATGAACCTCTTCTTGACGCGATGATTAAAAATAATTCAGTTTGTATTGCATACGAAACAGTACAAGATAATAAAGGAAACTTACCATTACTCGTACCAATGTCAGAAGTAGCTGGAAGAATGGCTACCCAAGAAGGTGCAAAATATCTTGAAAAGCCAATGGGAGGAAGAGGAATTTTGTTAGGTGGAGTTACTGGTGTTAAACCAGCTAAAGTATTGATAATTGGTGGAGGTATATCTGGTACAGAAGCAGCTAAAATGGCTATTGGATTAGGTGCTAATGTAACTTTATTAGATACAAATGATAAAAGAATTGAAGAACTTAATAATCTTTTTGGAGAAAAAGCAAGATGTATTAAATCAAATCAGAATATAATTGATGATGAAGCCATCAAAAGTGACTTAATTATAGGTGCAGTACTTATTGCTGGTGCGAAAGCACCTAAACTTATTTCTAAAAATTTATTAAAAAAATTAAAACCTGGATGTGTAATGGTAGATATAGCTATTGATCAAGGAGGTTGTTTTGAAACTTCTGTTCCTACTACTCATGAAAATCCAATATATACTATTGATAATGTGGTCCATTACTGCGTTGCAAATATGCCTGGCGCAGTACCATATACATCGACTTATGCTTTAACTAATAAAACTCTACCATATCTACTCGAAATAGCTAATAAAGGGTGGAAAATTGCTTCAAAAGAAAACTTAGAAATTAAATCTGGAGTAAATGTAATATCAGGAAAAATAGTTAATAAAAATGTTTCAGAAGCATTTGACAGAGAGTATTATAATATAAATTCCTTAATATAATTATTTATATTTTGGTATTGAATCTAAAAAAGCATACGACTCATTTAACCAGTTATATTCACAAATTATATGTTGTAAACCATTTGTTAACATAAGATATCTACTTTTATAAATCTTATTATACATTGCAGCTTGATTCAAATTTGAATTATTTAGTTTTAATTTGAAAGATTTACATTCTATTACCATAAAGTTTTTCATGGCTCTATCTAAAATAATTATATCTGATCTTTTCTTTAACATATTATATTTTAATGAGGACTCAGTTTTTATTAGACCTTTTGGGTAATTAAGATCATTGACTAAATGACTAACAAGGTTTTGTCTTACCCATTCTTCAGGAGTTAAGATTAATTTTTTTTTTCTTAAAAAGTCGAAAATATATGTTTTGGAATTAATTTTTTTTATCTGAAGATTTTGATCTGGTATATTTAATTTGATCATTTAGGATCACTTTTTAATTTTAGTGAAAATTAAAAAAATAAGACCAATAATAAAAAAGGACATCAAGGCTAAAATGCTAGCTCTCATACTACCAGTTAATTGTTCAATATAACCATAAGAAAAAGTTCCAATTACTACTGAAATATTATATGTGATAGCGTAAAAATTAAATAAAGAAGCATTATCACTTCGATTTGGTGGTATTAATTTTGAAAATGTAGATCTTGATAAAGATTGAATACCCCCCATAAGAATCCCCACTCCTAATGCTAACAAGTAAAATTGATTTTCATTAGTTGTATAGTAAGCTGATAAACAAATAAAAATCCAACAAATATTCATTACAACCAGTGAAAACTTATTCCCTTTTAATTTAGATATATATGCAAAAAAGTATGCTCCGAATATGGCAATAATCTGAATTATTAAAATTGTCATTATTAATTTTGACTGTTCTAATTTCAATTCTTTATCACCAAAATAAGATGCAATTAACATGATTGTTTGCACACCCATACTATAAAAAAAATAGGAAAATAGATACAATTTTAAATTCCTTACACTCTTAATATAATTCCATGCTTTAATTAATTCATTAGTACCATACAATAAAATCTTTTTTGATAAAATAATCTTATTAGATTTTTCAGGTATAAAATAAATTGTTAACTGTGAAAATAAAATCCACCATATACCTACTAATAAAAAAGTAAATTGAGTAGCTTCTTTAGAATCAGAAAAACCAAATAAATCATAATTTTGAATTAATAATAAACATATTATTAATAGAATAACGCTTCCGACGTAACCAAAACTATAACCTCTTGCACTTACTTTATCAAAATCTTTTGGTTCTGATATTTCTGGCAAAAAAGCATTATAAAATACTAGACTTCCTGTAAACCCAACACTTGCTAATACTGAACAAATAATCCCATATTCTACATTATCACCTTCAAAAAAATAAAGTGATATACAAGATAATGATCCTAGGTACATAAAAAGTTTTAAGAAAAACTTCTTATTTCCAGAATAGTCTGCAATACCTGAAAGAATAGGTTGAAAAAAAGTTAATAATAAGAAAGAAAAAGAAAGAGAGTAGGAATATAGTACAGAGTTTACTATGTTAATTCCAAAAAAACTTACAATGTCAGACCCAGAGTTACTAGTTGTAACAGAATTATAAAATATAGGAAATATTGCAGTAGTAATAACTAATGAATATACTGAATTTGCCCAGTCATACATACACCAGGCATTTATCTTTTTACTATAAGAACTTTGAATCATAATTTAAATAAGAGTTATATATCTTATTTAAATTAAATATCTATCGATTGGACAGAACTATAAAGAATTTTTCTAGCATTAGCTTCTCTGAGCTCTTGTTGAACATCAGATACAATTCCCATTTTAGATTCAACATCAACCTTTAAGGACATTGTGATCTGATCCCTTTCAGCTTCATTCAATTTATCTTTTTCTTGGTTAACGAATTGTATTATTTCATCAACCTCAACAAAAACATCATTAACCTGAATTTTAGGTTCTTTACCAAACAAATTACTTTGTTTTGGTTCACCTATATATATATAACTTACTAAAGATTTTCTTTCTAGTTTAGATAACTGAGCAGCCTTAGGTAATTTCTGCTTAACTAATATATCTGTCTCTCTAAGAACAGTAGTTACCATGAAGAAAAATAATAGCATAAAAATTATATCAGGTAATGCTGCAGTAGGAATATCCTGAGAGGTATTTGATTTTTTTCCGAATTTAGCCATTAGTTAACAATTTTATTAGGTTCAGCAATTGATATAGCACGTGGAATACCCTGCCTCGCAGCAAGATATTTTTTATCTTGAATGGGATCATCTCTATCAAGTTGAAGAAACTCATTAGCAGAAAGACCTACCCTTTCACCATAAACATCGTTATATGCAGCATTTACTTGGTCAAGTACTTGGACATATAATTCATAAGAAGTCCCTCTATCAGCTTTGAACGAAACAACGGCTTCGGTTGGGTCATCAGAAAAGTCAGATCTTCTTCCATTTAAAGAAACATATGATTTCATAGAATTAGGTAAACTATTATAAATTGCAACACCCTCTTCTCCTGGACTACCAAAATTTAGTATAAAACCCTTTACCATTTCTCTTAATTCAAAGACATCTGTTAAAGGTTCATCCTCAACCAAAAGTTTATCTTGAGAATTTGCTAAAATTTTAAATATATTTCTATCATTTTTGGTAACCTCTGGTGGTGGTTGATTTGGATCAGGTTTTGGAGGCAATAACATCGCTATACCTTTATCATTTGCTATAGTTGTGGTAACTAAGAAAAATATTAATAAAAGAAAGGCAATATCAGCCATTGATCCGTTAGGAATTTCAGCAGTAGGTCTATTTTTTCTAGCCATTTTTTAATGATTTGGTTATTTCAGAATATATAATACCAGAAACAGCTAAACCAACTAACATGTAAACAAGTATCAACATTCCACCTATAAATTTAGAAAGAGAAGCATCTACACCAAATTCACTGTAACTAGAATAAACTTCACTACCGGAAAGCAACCAGGCTATTAAAAATAACACGAGAATAGAGCCTAAACCCATTCCAGTTCCAACTAAGGATTTTGGGTTTTTTGAAGCAATCCACAAAGGAAAACCAATAGCTAGGACTGCTCCTACCATTACCATTCCATATCCGAAATATAAAATAACATCAACGAGATCTAATAATATCATTATTTAGAAAGTTTGTTTTTAACAAGAATATCTACTAAAGATATAGATGCATCTTCCATAGTATTGACTAAAGAATCAATTTTAGATACTAAATAATTATAAAATAATTGAAGAATTACAGCAACGATTAAACCACCAACAGTAGTAAGAAGTGCTATTTTGATACCACCAGCAACAAGAGAAGGAGAAACATCTCCAGCCTCAGCAATAGCATCAAATGCCCCAATCATACCTATAACTGTTCCCATGAAACCAAGCATAGGTGCAAGAGAAATAAATAAAGAAATCCATACCATACCTTTCTCAAGTTTTCCCATTTCAACAGATCCATAAGAAATAATTGATTTTTCTACCATATCAATACCTTCTGAAGCTCTCATGAGCCCTTGTACAAATATAGATGCAACTGGTCCTCTAGTATTTTTACAAATTTCTTTAGCTGATTCAACACCTCCTTTAGATGAAAGTGCATTATCAATATCAGATAATAATTTTTTTGTATTAGTTGTAGCAAGATTAAGAGTAATAATTCTCTCTATAGCAACTGCAAGTCCAAGGATTAAACATAACAATACGATACCCATAAATTGCCATCCCCCCTGTATGAATTGTTCTTTAATTGCGTAATGAAAAGACTGAGACTCCTCAACCACTTCTTCAATCTCCTCTTCTTCAACAAACTGAACAGTGTTCATTATTTCTGTTGTTGAATCAACGATAACTGCTGATGAAGTATCATCTTGCATTTCAGTTTCAGCTACCTGCTCTTCTTGAGAATAAGTAACATTTGAAAAAGTCAAGAGACTAAATGTTAATATTAATGTAAATAATTTTTTCATAGTTAAATGTGTTATTTTTAATATAGAATTTTTCAAAAATAAAGATTTAGTATTAATATAAAAATTATAACATAAATTTTTATAATTGAAATTTTTGCAGAGAGGAAGGGATTCGAACCCTCGATACGAATTACTTCGTATACGCACTTTCCAGGCGCGCGCCTTCGACCGCTCGGCCACCTCTCTAAATTAAGAAGACAAATCAAATAAATTATTTGCATTTTGAGAAGTAACTTTTGAAACTAATTCAAGAGGAACGGATAATATATCTGATAATTTTTCTGCAATATATTTAATATTTGAAGGTTCATTTATTTTTCCTCTATTTGGTTCCGGCGAAAGGTATGGACTATCTGTCTCAAGAAGAATTGAAGATAAATCAATCTTTGATATAACATCCTTTAAATGAGAGTTTTTAAATGTTAATATCCCTCCTACTCCAATTTTAAATCCTAGATCAATAATTTGATTAGCCTGTTTCAAATTTCCAGTAAAACAATGAAAAACACCTTTAATATTTTTATTAGAATATTTTTTAATAACATTTATCGATTCATCTATAGAGTTTCTAGTATGTATTACAATAGGTAATTTTTTTTCAATAGCAATCTCACATTGTAATTCAAAAGCTTTTAATTGATTAGTAAAAGTTTTATCTGATTGATAATAATCAAGCCCTATTTCTCCAATAGCAATAATTTCAGAATCAAAAAATTTAAAAATATCATTTATCTCTTTTTCGTAATTATCTTCGACATAACACGGATGCAACCCAAGCATAGAAAAACATACACCTTCATATTTTAATGATAAATTTTTCATTGAGTTAACTGTTTTCAAATTAATATTTGGCATTAAAATTTTATCAACATTATTCTTAATAGAATTATCAATAATATTTTCTATTTGATTATTAAAGTCATCAAGATAAATATGGGCATGAGAATCAATAAAAGAATTCATAACTTTTTAAATTATTTAATAGTTTTTATGATCGTGAAATTAATAATAATATATTCACATAATGGCTACAGATAAAATTATTTTAGGACTTGATCCAGGAACAAATGTTATGGGTTTTGGTATAATTAGTTTTAAAAATCAAAAATTAAAAGCTTTACAATATGGAGTGATTAAGATGAATAAAGAAAAGGACCATATTAAGAAATTGAAAGTTATTTTTGAAACAGTAAATAACTTAATTAATGAATTCAAACCAAATGAAATATCAATAGAATCTCCTTTTTATGGTAAAAACATCCAATCTATGTTAAAATTAGGAAGAGCCCAAGGTGTGGCAATGGTAGCAGGAGAGATAAATAATATCACTATTACTGAATATGCTCCAAAAAAAATAAAACAAGCTGTCACCGGAAATGGGAATGCGTCAAAAGAACAATTGAACAAAATGATACAGAAAATATTAAATATTAAAATTTTAGATTCTAATAAACTTGATGCTTCTGATGCTTTAGGTGCTGCTTTATGTCATTTATATCAAAAGTCTAATAACCAAACTACAAAAAAATCCTGGAAAGAGTATCTAATTTCAAACCCAGATAAACTAGTTTAAATTATTTACAATTTTTTTCTGAAGTTCTAAAAATTCATCATTAGATAATTTTAATCTTTTATTAGAAAAACTCATTTCTCTTTCATTATTAAATGGAATTAAATGTAGGTGAGCATGTGGTACCTCCAAACCAACAACTGTCAAGCCGACTCGTTTACAAATGACACTTTTAGAAAGAGCATTTGATACGACTTTTGAAAACATCATTATTTTATTTAAGTAATTATCATCCAAATCAAAAAAGTAATCAATTTCTACTTTAGGAATTACTAATGAATGACCTAGAGTTAATGGACTAATATCAAGAATAGAAATGAAATCTTCATTTTCGTATAAAATATTAGCTGGAATTTCTCTCTGAATAATTTTTGTAAAAATAGTGGCCATTATTACTATAGAGAAATATCTAAAATTTTAAATTTTAATTTACCAGAGGGAACGTCGATATTTACTGTCTGTCCTTTCTTCTTGCCAAGCAAACCTTTTCCAATAGGTGATTGAACAGAAATTTTTCCAGCTTGAAGATCTGACTCTTCTTCAGATACAATTGTATATTGAAATTCTTTATTAAATGAGAGATTAAGAATCTTAACTTTAGATAATATAGAAACTTTATCAGTATTTATTTCTGACTCATCAATTACTCTAGCATTACTAATTGACTCCTCTAATTTAGATATTTTTAACTCGTGTAAGCCTTGAGCATCTTTTGCTGCATCATATTCAGCATTTTCAGAAAGATCACCTTTATCTCTTGCTTCTGCTATTTGATTGGCAATATCTGTCCTTCCCTTTGTTTTTAAATAATGTAATTCATCATTTAATTTTTTTAGACCAGACTCTGTAAAATATTTTATTTTACTCATAATTTTTAGATAAAAAAAACGGATTATATCCGTTATTCAAACAAATATATGCAATATGAATTAAATTCCTCCTAATACAAGAGCAACTATGAAATATATTGCTAATGCTATTAAGTCATTAGTTGTAGTTATAAATGGACCAGATGCAAGAGCAGGATTAAAATTAAGTTTATCTAATATTAAAGGTGTAATTGTTCCTAAAAGTGAAGAAAGCATAACTATTGAAAATAGAGAAACTGATACTATAAGTGCAGTTTGAGAATAAAGACCAAAATCTAAATAACCTAAATAATCAAAAGCAATTAATCCTAAATAAACAATTATTGATAATACTATACCATTAATAATTGATACGAGTAAAACTTTAAATAATCTATTAGTAACAGAACTCTCAAAAGCACTAGGATTAGATAAACTTTGTATAACAATTGAAGATGACTGAATTCCTACATTACCTGCAGTTGCCATAATTAAAGGTATAAATAGAGATAAAGTAAGAAACATTTGATTGTCTTTAAAATAATTGTTTTCAAATGACCCAAGAAAGAATGCACCAAAAAGGCCTCCAACTATGCCTATTATTAACCAAGGAAGACGAGCGTTAGATAACTTCCATATTGAATCATCTTCTTCTACATCAGAAGTTATACCTGACATGATTTGTCTTTCTTCTTCAGCTGTATCAGTAATTACATCAACAACATCATCTATAGTAATTCTACCTAATAATTTTCCTCTTTTATTAATTACAGGAAGAACAGTTAAATCATACTTCTGCATTATTTGTGACACTTCCTCCTGGTTCATGTGAGCATCAACTGAAATTATATAATCATCAAAAACATCTTTGATACTAGAATTGTCTTTAGCTAAAATAATATCCTTAAGAGAAACTGTTCCAAGTAATTTTCCTTTATCGTCCGTTACATAAACACTAAAAATATTTTGAACGTTTTTTGCTTGTTTTTTAATTAATTCTATACACTGATTTATTTTCCAATTTATATTACACTTAACTAACTCAATAGCCATTAACCCGCCTGCTACATCTTCATCATATTGAAGAAGTTTTTTTAAGTTTTTTGATTTTTCAGCATCTTTTATTAGTGATATTACATCATTTCTTTTTTGAAAATTAAGTTCAGATAGTATGTCTGCCCCATCATCAGAGTCTATAATATCTAAATATTGAGCTATTTCTTTAGATGAATAAATCTTTAAAAAGTTTTGTCTATTATCCTCATCTAATTCTGAAATTATTTTAGAAGAAATATCTATATCTATATTATCTAAGACATATTTTGAATCATTAGAATCAAATTCATATAATAATTCTGTTATATCAACATAACTAATATTATCAAAAGACTTTTGTATAAAATCAATATTTTGATTTATTATCTCTAATCTTAGTTTCTCTTTAAACTCATTAGTTAATGAAAACTTCATTGTATTAATAATTTAATCTTCTTAGAAAGCCATATAAAATCATCTAAATCTAATTGTTCAGCTCTCTTAGAAAACATTTTTTTTGAAGTAAAATCTTCAGGTAAATTTAGGTTTTTTAAAGAATTTCTCAATGTTTTTCTTCTATTTCGGAAGGAGTTCTTTACAATATTTTTTAAAAATGAAAATGAAACTCCAATATTTGATCTTTTATTTCTATTACCTTTTATTACACATGAAATAACACGAGGTTGAGGGTGAAATTCTTTAGAATCAACATCAAAAAGATATTGAACATCAAAATAAATCTGAATTAATACTGATAATATTCCGTAAGTCTTCTTTTTAGGTTTTGAGCATATTCTTTCACCAACCTCCTTTTGAACCATAAATGTAAAATGATCTACTTTATCTCTTGATTCTAGAATCTTAAAAAAAACTTGAGAAGATATATTATATGGCAAATTACTAATTACAGAAAATTTATTATTAAATAAATTGTTAAGATTAATCTTTAAAATATCTTCATTAATAATTTTAATATCTCTATGAATTTTATTTAAATATTTTATACAATCAGAATCAATTTCAACTAAAATTAAATTTGATGCACCTTTAATAATATATTTTGTTAGAAACCCCATGCCAGGACCAATTTCAAGAATATTATTCCTTCCTTCAAAAGTATTTGAAATTGATTTTGCTATTGTTTCATTTATTAAAAAGTGCTGACCTAATTTTTTTTTAGTTTGAAATTTTATCATTAAGATAAATTTGAATGTAAATTTGAAATTATTTAAAGAATTTAATGAAAAAAGATATCAACAAAAAAAATATTATAGGCTTTAGCATTGGAGATTATAATGGAATTGGACCAGAAATTTTACTCAAATCATTTCTCAATTCTAATTTATTTGATAGATGTATTCCAATAATATTTTGTGAAAAAAAAATATTAGAATTTTACAACAATCTTTTTAATTATAAATTAGAAATTAAAGAACTTGATAGCTTTAAATCAGAATACAGAAAAAACATATTATATACTTATGATAAAAATGCAAATGAATTAAAAATAGAGCCTGGACAGATAAGTAAATCTGCTGGAAATTATTCAATAAAATCTCTAAAGAATTCTGTAAATTCTTTAGATAAAAATGAAATTGATGGGTTAGTAACGCTACCTATAAGTAAAATGAACTCTCATTCAGATTTATTTTCTTTTCCGGGTCATACTGAATTTTTAAAATCAAGATATAATGTTGATGATAATATTATGATCATGTATTCAAAGGTTATGATCATTGGGTTTCATACTGGTCACATACCCTTAAATGAAGTAGCAAACTATATGAATAATAGCTTTATTGAAAAAAAATTGAAGCTATTTATAAATACTTTAAAAAATGATTTTAATATAAAGTCTCCAAAAGTTGCAGTTTTAGGATTAAACCCTCATTCGGGAGAAAATGGAATGCTAGGGACTGAAGAATTAGATAAAATAGAGCCAATTACAAATAAATTAAAAAATAAAGAAAATCAAATTGAAGGTCCATTTCCGGCTGATTCTTTTTTTGGGTCTAAAAAGTTTCAAAATTATGATGGAGTTTTTTCATGGTATCATGACCAAGGTTTAGTAGGATTTAAATCATTTTCATTTGATAGTGGAGTTAATTATACTGGAGGCCTACCAATTATAAGAACTTCACCAGATCACGGAACAGCATTTAACATCGCCGGTAAAGGAATTGCTAATAATAATTCTTTAACAGAATCAATTAAGCTAAATATTCAAATTATAAATCAAAGAATATTTTCTAAATAAGAGATTAGATAATACTTTTGCTCACTTATTTATTAAAAATGGATAAAAAATACCTTAGGAAATTTGACGTAAAGATTCAAAGTTTATCAAACAATGAACATTCATTTGATTTTGAATTTAATCAAACTCTTTTAGAACATTTTTCAGATGAACTTGAAATGAAAAATACTTCTGGAGAGTGTAAATTAAATATAATTAAGACAGATATGATGTTAGAAACATCCTTTTTAATTACAGGATCTACTGAATTAATTTGTGACAGATCATTAAAAAAGTTTAATTATTCACTTGACTTAAAGAATAAAATATTATTCAAATTTGGAGATTTTGATGAAGAAATATCTGAAGATATGATTGTAATTGACAGAAATAAATCGATAATTAACATAGCTAATTACATTTATGAATTTGTGATTTTAAAAATTCCTGCAAAAAGATTGCACCCTTCTTTAAAAAATGAAGATAATATTGATAATTTTGTATTTAGAACAAATGCTATAAAAAAAACAGATCCGAGATTGGATCCCTTAAATAAATTAAAATAAATTAAAATGGCACATCCAAAACGTAAAACCTCAAAAACCAGAAGAGACAAGAGGAGAACTCATTACAAAGCAACTGCAAAAAAATTTGTTGTGTGTTCAACTACTGGAGAATCTCACCTTCCTCACAGAGCCTATTGGTATGAAGGTAAATTATATTACAAAGGAAAAGTTGTATTAGAAAAAGAAGCAGTAGCTTAATTTTCATTCTGTATATGCCATCAAAAAAATATAGAGCTTGTATTTCAGGAGTCCATGGATATGTACCTGATTATATTTTAACAAATTCTGAACTTGAGAAGATTGTAGATACTACAGATGAATGGATATTTACTAGAACCGGAATAAAAGAAAGAAGAATATTAAAAGGTGAGTTAAAAGGAACATCTATTCTTGGAACAAGATGTCTAGAAGGGCTTCTAGAAAAGACAAATACTGACCCTAAAGACATCGATCTAATTATAGTAGCAACCGTTACGCCAGATATGTTATTTCCATCTACTGCAAATCTAATAGCAGATAATGTTGGAGCCTCAAATTCCTATGGTTTTGATTTATCAGCTGCATGTTCAGGATTTTTATATGCTCTTACAACTGGATCCCAATTTGTTGAATCAGGAACTCATAAAAAAGTTGTGGTAATCGGAGCTGATAAAATGTCTTCTATTATAGATTATGACGAGAGAAAAAATTGTGTATTATTTGGAGATGGTGGAGGTGCAGTATTACTTGAAAGGTCTAATGATGAAACAGGAATTCAAGATTATATTTTAAAAAGTGATGGTTCAGGTAGAGATATGTTATGTCTTAAAGCGGGTGGAAGTTTAAGGCCAGCATCTACTGAAACATTAAAAAATAAAGAACACTATATCTATCAAGAAGGATCTTCTGTATTTAAATTTGCTGTAACCAATATGGCTGATATCTCTGAAGAGATAATGAAAAAAAATAATCTATCATCAAATGAAGTTTCTTATCTTGTTCCTCATCAGGCAAATAAAAGGATTATCGATGCAACTGCAAAAAGGATGGGCGTAGGTCCTGAAAAAGTTTTATTAAATATTGAAAAATATGGCAATACTACAGCTGGGACAATTCCATTGTGCTTATGGGATTTTGAAAAAAAATTTAAAAAAGGAGATAATTTAATTCTTGCCGCTTTTGGTGGTGGGTTTACTTGGGGTTCTCTTTACTTAAAATGGTCTTATAATAATTAAAAAATGGCTTCTACAAGTGATATTAAAAATGGACTTTGTATAGAGTATAATGGAAATCTATACTTTGTAATTGAATTTCAACATGTCAAACCTGGGAAAGGACCAGCTTTTGTTAGAACTAAACTTAAAAATGTTAAAACAGGAAAAGTAATTGATAACACTTTTCCTTCTGGACACAAAATTACTACAGCAAGAGTTGAAAAAAGATCTCATCAATTCCTTTATAAAGATAGTTCAGGATATCATTTTATGGATACCTCTACATTTGAACAAATATCTTTAGAAGAAAATCAAATTGATTATTTTAAATTTTTAATTGATGGAATGGAAGTTGAAATATCTATTCATACTGAAACTGGTGATGTTTTATCATGTGAACTGCCGCAAAATATAGAAACTAAGGTTACATACGCTGAACCAGGAGTAAAAGGTGATACAGCTACAAATGCAACAAAACTTGCAAGAATTGAAACAGGTGCTGAAATTCAAGTTCCACTCTTTATCAATGAAGGTGACAAAATAAAAGTTGATATTAGACAAGGTAAATACATGGAGAGAGTAAAATAAATTTTAAATTTGTTAAATGAAGGTTAAAGAAATACAGGATATAATAAATTTTATAAAAAAAACTGATCTTGATGATGTTAGTATAGAAACGGAAAATTATAAGATTAGAGTTAAGAAAAATAATGCAGTTGTATCTGAAATTAAAAAAAATAAAAATATATCAACTCAAGTTTCAGAACCGATTGAGACTGAAGTAAAAAAAGTAATTAAATCTGAAGATAAAGAATCATCTACAAATAACAATGTCATTGTAAAATCACCTATGATTGGGACATTTTATCGTTCACCAAATCCGGAAAGTGATCCTTTTGTAAGTGAAGGTGATAGTATAAAAGTAGGTCAAAAAGTATGTATAATAGAAGCAATGAAATTATTTAATGATATTGAATCAGAAATATCTGGTAAAATTGTCAAAATACTTGTTGACGATAATTCACCAGTTGAATTTGATCAGCCATTATTCGAAGTTGATCCAAGTTAATAATCAAAATGATTAAAAAAGTACTTATTGCTAATCGTGGTGAAATTGCCCTAAGAGTAATTAGGAGTTGTAATGAAATGGGAATTAAAACTGTTGCAGTTTATTCCAAAGCCGATAAAGAAAGTTTACATGTTCGTTTTGCGGATGAGGCAGTTTGTATAGGTCCAGCTATATCAAAAGAATCATATTTAAATATTCCTAGAATAATGGCAGCCGCTGAAATAACTAATTCAGATGCTATTCATCCAGGGTATGGCTTCTTATCAGAAAATGCTGAATTTTCAAAAATATGTAATGAAAGTGGAATAAAATTCATTGGACCTGATTGGAAGATGATTGAAAAAATGGGTGATAAAGTAACTGCTAAAGATACAATGAAAAAAGCTGGAATTCCTACAGTACCAGGATCTGATGGTCTTTTAAATTCAATAAAGGAAGGTAAAAAATTAGCGTCTTCTATTGGTTACCCTGTAATACTAAAAGCTACAGCAGGTGGTGGTGGAAAGGGAATGAGAATAGTTAATAGTGAAAAGGAGTTTGAAGATTCTTGGAATAGTGCAAAAGCTGAATCAGAAGCTTCTTTCTCAAACTCTGGCTTATATTTAGAAAAATTTATAGTAAAACCTCGTCATATTGAGATTCAAGTTATGGGAGATCAATATGGTAATGTAAGTCATTTATCCGAAAGAGATTGCTCTATTCAAAGAAGACATCAAAAATTAATTGAAGAGACACCTTCCCCTTTTGTAGATAGTGAATTAAGAGAAAGAATGGGAGAAGCAGCTGTAAAGGCATGTAAATTTATAAAATATGAAGGAGCTGGAACCATAGAATTTCTTGTTGATATAAACAAGAATTTTTATTTTATGGAAATGAATACTCGTATTCAAGTTGAACATGGAATTACTGAAGAAGTAACAGATTATGACTTAATTAAAGAACAAATCAAAGTAGCAGGTGGCGTAAAAGTATCTGGCAAACATTATTACCCCAAGTTATATTCAATGGAATGTAGAATTAATGCAGAAGATCCATCAGCTAATTTTAGACCATGTCCTGGTAAAATTACAGCGTTACATAAACCAGGAGGTCACGGAGTCAGGGTAGATTCACATATATATTCAGGTTATGAAATACCTCCTAATTATGACTCCATGATTGCTAAGCTCATAGTTAGTCATCAATCTAGAGAAGAAGCTATAGTTAGAATGAAAAGGGCATTAAAGGAGTTTATAATAGAAGGAATTGAAACAACAATACCTTTTCATATAAAAATTATGGATGATCCTAACTTCAAAAAAGGAAATTTCACTACTAATTTTATGGAAACTTTCAAATATTGATTTCTATTTCTTTAAAATCAATACCTAATTTTTTTAATTTTTTTAGAATTGGATTATAGATGTCTTTATTAAAAGGTAATTGAATTCCTTTTTTATCTATACCATTTTTTAATATATGCTCTATTAAGACAGCCATTGGCAAACCTACTGTTTTTGACATTGCTGTATAAATATTATCTTCACCTTCTATTCTTAAATAAGAAATTAATTTATTTATTTTTTTTTCAGATTTATATACAAAAGTATGAGTCATTACAATTAAATCAATATCTCCTTTCGAAAGAGTCCATTTATCCATTAAAATAGTTAAAAGAAAATCAGAAAACTTACCTTCTTTTAATGAAATCTTTTTATTTGAAAAAAATCCTGACCAATCTAAATTCTTAAGAACTTGAGAATCTTTTTTAATACCATAAACTTCATCTAAAACCTTTTTTAAACCATTATAGTCTTCAGCTTTTATATTATAATTAAAAAAATCAAAAAAAGTCATTTCATTATCATTATAAAGAGTTTTGCTATTACTTGTAAGTCCAAGGTTGATTAACAGAGACCATGTCTCACAAAAGCCCTTATGTCTTAGTGTACCTCTTTTAAGAGTCTTTATATCATTTAGATTATATAAACTTTTATATTTCAATGAATCTCTATTTGCATAACCTTCAAAAGGTTCATTTTCTGGTATATTAATTGATGTCAAATCTTTAAATATTTCATCATATGATATTGATTTACTAATCCCCTCTTTCAAATATTTTGCGCCTTCAACTCCTGCCAGTATAACATTCATTGGGTTCCATGTGAACTTATAACCCCAAGGATTATTTTTTTTATCAAGCTTTACTAATCCACCTGTATAAGATTCAAATTCAATAATTTTATTTGATTTATTTAATTTATCTATCGTCTTCATTGCTGACATATGATCAATACCTGGATCAAGTCCCATTTCCATAAACAAAAAGCAATCATTTTCAATAAATGATTTTTCTAATTTTTTTATTTTATCATCAAGGTATGATGCCGTAATCATATTAATTTTATTTTCTGAACATATTTCAGCAATCTCAAAATGCAAAAAAGGAGGTAATAAACTTACTACTATATAAGTTCCTTGAAGAATCTGAATCAATTTTTCTTTATCTTTTATATCTAAAACAGTAAAGTTTAATTCATTGAACTCATCAATATATGTGGGTCTGTAATCTGAAAAAACGTTTAAATAAATATCTAGTTCTTTCCTTTTATCATATAAATACTTAATTAGGTAAGATGAAGATTTTCCAGCACCTAGAATTACTATTTTTTTTGACATAAATTTGGGTTTACTATTTCGAGTTATATTAAATAAAAATAATAAAAATATATAATGAAACTTATTATTACAGGAGGAAGACAATCAAATTCATCTTTATCATATTTTAATAAGGAATGGAACAATGGAATTTGTGGAGTTATATATGAATATGATATTAAAAATGATACCTTATTAGAAAAAGTTAAATATAGAACACCCTTAGATTTTCGACCAAAAGAGAATTTTAGCATATCATTTAAAAGTGGTTCTATACACAAAAATAAACTTTATATAACTACTCTAACTGAAGTACTAATTTATAGACTTCCTGAATATAGTTTAGAAGAAAGAATTTCACTTAAAATATTTAATGATTTACACCATGTTATAAATCATAAAAATGATCTATATATTGTCGTAACAGGATTAGATATAGTAGTAAGATATTCTCTATCTGAAAAAAAAGTATTATGTATTTATAATTGTTTTCCGGAGATTGAAACGTGGAATAGGTTTGATGAAAAAAAAGATTATAGGAAAATTAATACTACAAAACCTCATTTTAGTCATCCTAATCATATTACTATTTATAATAATAAATTATTTATAACAAGATACAAACAACAGGATGTATTAGTTTATTCACTTGATGGAAAGATTATTGACTATATAATTTTAAATGAGGGAATCCCTCATGATGGATGTGTTTTTGAAAATAAGTTTATTTATACTGTAGTTAATGGGAAAATCATAGAAATGAATAAAAACAATTTTAATGAAAAAAAAATTTATGATCTAAATAAATTTCAGAAAGACAATAAGTCACTGGGATGGTGTAGAGGATTTCAGAAAATAGATTCAAGAAATTATGTTGGATTTAGTAGAATAAGACCAACAAAATTTATTGAAAATGTTAAGTGGCTAGGTAATAAGCTTTCTGATAAAGTAAAACTTAAAATGCCAACAAGATTAGTGTGTTATGATAAAAATTATTCTAGATTAATAAAAGAAATAAATTTAGAAGATTATGGAATCAATTGGATATTTAGTATTCTTAAGAATTAATCCCTTTTTACCACTGTTGAAGAAGCCTGAGACTTTGGCAAAATAGTTATATCACTAATATTAACATTATCTGATCTATTCATTATAAAGCTTATTACCTCTGCAACATCATCAGCAATTAATGGGTCCATTCCTTTATATACATTTTCAGCTTTTTCTAAATCATTTTTGAATCTAACTTTAGCAAATTCTGTATTTACAAGACCAGGATTAACTTGTGATACCTTAATATTTTTATGATTAAGATCTATTCTCATTCCCTGAGAAATTGCATCAACAGCAAATTTTGATGCACAATATATATTTCCTTTAGAGTAAACCTCTTTACCAGCAATAGAACCAATATTAATAACATGACCTCTTTTATTAAATACCATAATTTTTAGAATCTCCTTAGAAACATAAAGTAATCCCTTAACATTTATATCAATCATCTTATCCCAATCATCAGAATTTCCATCAAAAATATAGTCCATACCATGAGCATTACCTGCATTATTAATTAAAAAATCAATATTTTTCCATTTTTTATCTAGACTTTTAATCTTTTCTGAAACTTGATCTTTATTTCTAACATCAAATGATAAGATGATAACATTAGTTTGTTTTGACAAAGAATCTCTAAGTTCAATCAGTCTTTCTTCTCTCCTACCACAAAGAATTAAATCATAATTATTTGATAAAATTTTTGCTGTA